>Ga0209226_10000053_pt1 | contig 78055 bp, 68 predicted proteins | sample BarGraNGADG00212_2_FD_184497 | JGI IMG/M metagenome (GOLD analysis project Ga0209226, IMG submission 184497) | Arctic peat soil microbial communities from Barrow, Alaska, USA - Barrow Graham LP Ref core NGADG0011-212 (SPAdes) (version 2) | ecosystem: Environmental > Terrestrial > Soil >...
GCCCCGCCGGTTTATCCTGGGGGGTGGAGGAGCATACTTCGCCCTGCTGTCGTCCCGCTACATGGCCACATTCTCGAGCTCTGCCCTCTCCGCCTTGGCCGTCATGTACTCGCCGATGCGGCGCAGATCGTCCTTGAACTCTTCGTAATCCACCTGGTTGCCATTCACCCATGTGCTCCATAGAGCGGTATTGCCCGCGAATCGGAGCACCTCGTGAATCTCTTCGTCGGTCGCGCCGAGCATCTTTGCGACCTCGGTGTGATAGAGCACGCAGTAGCGGCACTTTGCTACCGCGGATATTCCAAGCCCGACAAGCTCCTTATACTTGTTGGGTACCACGCCTTCGGCGAGTTGGATGTTCTTGAAGGCCTGCCAGTCCTGCTCTAAGGTTGAGTCAGGAACGATCTTGAAGAACGACGGCACCAATCCAAGGGTCTCTTCCATGTCGCTGTAAATTTCCTGTCTGGTCATTGTAAATCACCCTTTCACCGGGCGTCTCCGCCCGAGTTCTGCGATTACTGGATTGTACCCGTCTGACAGTGGTGTAAACTAGGATTGAAGCTGTTGATTGGGAATTCGCACGCCATCAGTGCCGAACTCCATCAACTGCTGCTTCCAAACAAAGTCAGCAGGAAGACAAGGTCGTCGACCGCTTCAGGGTGACCTATACAAGCGACCAAGCGTGATCTACTTAGCAGGTGGCGGATAAAGCCCGCGCACGGTACCCAAAGGCCTACCAGTTGTAGTTGTGCAATCCGTGGCCGAGGAGGTTTACGCCGAAGTAAGTCACGATCATGCACACAAACCCGGCGATGAGCAGGCGGTTGGCCCATTTGCCACGCCAGCGGCTCACAATTCGCACGTGAAGGTAAGCCGCGTAGACGAGCCACGTGATCAAAGACCATGTCTCTTTGGGATCCCAACTCCAATACGAGTTCCACGCCGACTGAGCCCACAAGGCCCCGGTGACGATGCCCAGCGTAAGCATCGGGAAACCAAGTGATACCATCTTGTAGGCGAGGTGGTCGGCCACATCCAGCGACGGGAGGCGCTCTTGGAGAACCGTAATTCGTTTTGTCTTGAGCATGCGCTCCTGGATCGCATAGACGATCGCGGCGCCGAAGGCAAGGGTCAGGCTGGCATAGCCGAGCAGGCAGCTAGTGATGTGGATGACACTCCAGTGGCTGCGCAACGCGGGGAGAAGCGTTGGGTCGATACCTCTGGGAAGCGCCGACGCAACAACAATCACACACAGGGCGGCGAGCGTGGCATACGCGCCCAGCGCCGTGATTCGATACCTGCGCTCCATGAGAAGATATATGGCAACCAGCGCCCACGCCAAGAACAGCAGCGACTCGAAGAGATTCGTGAGCGCCACCCGGTGCAGTTGCAGGCAAACATCCACGATGATAGCGCTGTGTACAAGCAGACCCAATGCGGCAGATGCGGAGGCCAGCCGCTTGAGCCGGTCTGTTCCGCCCAGAATGCTCCACAGGTAGAACACGCATGCGAAGGCATAGAGCAGAAGAGCAATCTCGATTAGAACCCCAACATGTCCCATAGTAGAATCCTAGTCCGTGCCCGGCTCTTTTTCCTGCTGTTCGGCATCGACCGGGCATATACCGAACAGCTCGCGGATGGCGTCCAGCCTCGTGGACGAATCCTCGCGGGCCGCGTAGTCCTTGATCTGCAGCATCGGCGTATGGCAGATCCTGTTGATGATAGATCGCGTCGTTGTGTCGATCAACTCCAATTCTTCCGGCGTCAGGCGGCTCAATCTTTCATTGAGTCTCTTGAGTTCCTGCAGGCGAATGCCCTCGAATTTGTCGCGAAGGGCGGTGATCACCGGAACCGCATCGAGCGCTCGGAACCTCACTATGAAGTCAGCCACTTCGGCACCGATGATCTCCTCGACCTTCATCACCTCGCCCCGGCGTTGGGCCACGTGCGACTCGACCGCGGCCTGCAGGTCGTCGATGTCATACACAAAGACGCCGTCGAGCGTTCCAACGCCCGGTTCCACGTCTCTCGGCACGGCGATGTCGATGAAGAACAACGGGCGGCCGCGGCGCGCATGCATCACGGCGGAAACGATCTTTCGGCTGATGATGGGTTCATCCGCGCCGGTGGAGGTGATCACGATATCCGCCGACTGCATCGCCGACTGCATATCCTCGAAGTTCACCGCGCGCCCGCCGAACCGCTCCGCAAGCCCGACCGCTCTTTCGTAGGTGCGGTTGGCTACAAGCAGAGTAGTGGCGCCGGAGGCCAGCAGGTGCGTCGCGGTCAGCTCACCCATTTCCCCCGCGCCGACGATCAGAACCACGCGCTCCTTGAGTTCGTCGAATATGGACTTAGCCAGTCCAACTGCCACCGAGCCGACCGAGAAAGCGCCACGTCCGATCTCCGTTTCCGTGCGCGCTCTCTTGCCGACGCTGATTGCCTGCTGGAACAAGCCGCCCAGGAGAGTGCCGGTAGTGCCGGCCTGGATCGCGGCGGCGTAGGCAGTCTTCACCTGGCCGAGGATCTGCGCCTCCCCGAGCACCATCGAATCGATGCCCGCGGCGACTCGAAAGACATGCTCGACTGCCTTATGGCCGGACCAGGAGTAGATCAACGGCTCGAACTCAATCACGGCCACTGCGAAGAACTCGCCCATCCAATTGGTAATGACCGCGTCGTCGGCCTTGGTCGCCGTATACGCGTAGACTTCGGTGCGGTTACACGTGGAGAGGATGAGGCACTCCGAGATACCCTCCCGCGAGGCCAAATCCTTCAGGGCGTCGGGCAACTGACCCTCGGATACGCTCAGCTTCTCCCTAAGGGCGACCGGAGCGGTCTTGTGATTCAGGCCGATGACTACAAGATGCACTTGCGGGCCCTCTGGACTGCTTCGTCTTTCTTGCCTGCCGCAAGCAGGTCCAAGACATCGGAATCCAATATCCGAACATACGCCCGATTGCGGTCCGCAATATCGGGATAGCGGGCTTTGACCTCGTCACGCAGTTCGCCGAGCAGTTCGACCAGTTCGCCATGCCGTGGTCCGAACCGGGATTCCAGCTCTTCTCTTATCCGCCGCGCCATTGCCGGGCTCTTGCCCGAGGTAGAAACGCCGATCACGAGATCGCCTTGCCTAACAATCGCGGGCACGAAAAACGTGCAAAGATCAGGCTCATCGACTACGTTAACCAGCATGCCGCGCCGCTGGGCCTCCGCAGAGACGGCCTTGTTTACCTCCGGGTCATCGGTAGCGGCCACTGCCAGGAATGCCCCGTCCAGGTTCGCCGGCTCATACATCCCAGCCGTGTGCTCGATCACGCCTTTTGAGGCCAGTTCTCGCAGCCGAGGCGTCAGTTCCGGCGCCACGAGGGCAACGGTCGCGCCGAACTCGAGGAACGTTTCCACTTTGCGTTGGGCTACCGTTCCGCCGCCGACCACGACGCATCTTCGGTTTGTAAGGTCAACGCTTATCGGATAATGTGCCATAGCAAGTCTCTATTGTGCCGCGTAGCTGTGCAAACCCTGAAACAGAAAACTGACTCCGATCAGTGTGAAGACCGTGACGGCAAACCCGATTATCGCCAGCCAGGCTGACTTTCGTCCTCGCCAACCCATCACTAGCCGGGTGTGCAAATACGTTGCGTAGATCAACCAGGTAATCAGCGACCATGTCTCCTTCGGGTCCCAGCCCCAATACCTTCCCCAGGCGAACTGGGCCCAGATGGCGCCGATGATCACGAGCAAGGTCTGCATCAGGAAACCAAACGCGACGGTGCGGTGGATCGTCTGATCCAGCAGTTTGGTGGATGGGAGCCTGCTGGCCCAGAACGACATTCCGGCGGCCTTGGCTGGGTCCTTAGCGACCTTGGCATCGACCGCGTCTCGGAGCAGATACATCACGGCCAGCGCGAAAGCAATCAGGAACGCTCCATAAGCCAGGATCGCGCTTGCGACGTGCGGAACCCGCCACGCGCTGCGCAGGGCGGGCATGATGGCGTCGTCAATCTTGCCGTTCGGCAGCCTCTGGGTGAAGAACACGAACGCCGTCACCAACGGTACGCAGAACCCGCCGAGCGCGGAGTTCTTCGTCAGCAGCTCCGTCGTTATGTAGACTACGGCCGCCGCCCAGGTGAATGAGAGCATATACTCGTAAAGGTTCAGGAATGGCGGCCTGCCTATGGCTACCGTGATCACCACAAGCGACGCCGTGTGCGCCGCGAGCGCGATCAGCAGAAAGCCACGCCCCAGCTTCGCCGGACTCGTCTGGTTCTTGATCAGACCGACAAGGTAACACGCCGCTGAGATCATATAGATCCAAAACGCGATCCTAAAGAGGCCCAGCCCCAGTTGCTCTGTCATAAACGCTAATCCTCCATTCCCGCGTAACGCCTCACGCCAGCGCGTCGCGCAGGCGCTTGAAATCTTTGTCAAAGACAGCCGGTTCCGCTCTGGAACTGGCGCCCATAGTCACGCTCACACCGTCATCCGACCGCGCAATTCTGACCCTGATGATCTTGTGAGTCACGTAGAATGACATGAACACACCCAGCACCATCAGCGCAAAGCCCACGTAAATGACCGGCAGGGCAGGGTTGCGGGAAACCTGAAGAACGGTGTAGCTGACAGGTTTCTCCAGCACCACTGTCAAACCCTTATACGCGACCGGCTTCGATTGTGTCATCCAGCCGAGTCTTTTCCACGCGTCCAGCCCCTTATACGCCGGGAACCGGTCGTTGATCATGACATCCACAGCCGGGTTCAGCGGCAGCAGGCTGCCATTGAGCTGGGCGCCGCCGACGTAGTCCGGAACCAGGTTGTGCACGAACATAGTCAGGTTCTTTCCACCCAACGTAAACTGCCTGAACGGCTGATCGGAAATGACATACGTCGTGCCCCGCGGGGTGTTCTCGGTGCCGATGTCATAGGTAATTCGCGCGACGCGACCATCGGGGGCGGTAATCTTCATCACGAGGCTGTCGAGCCCATAGCTGGACTGGTAGAAAGACAACCCTTTGTAGGATAACGGATGGTTTACATCGACGACCTTGCGGACGGTCGGTTTGCCGCCATCATAGACCTGCAGGTCGCTGCGGTAGCCCGTCGGGTTGCCCTTGTCGTCGTGTTTGATCGTGAAGCTGCTCAGGGCTACCTCAAAGCCGAGTGGCGTTTTCTCCTTGGCGCCCTTCTGGTCGTAATCCGCGACACGCTCGCCCTCCATGATGGTCGCGTATCCCTCGGAGCCGAGCATGTTCCCGAATATCGCTCCCGTGAAGATGACAAGAATGCTCAGGTGGGTAAGGTAAGGCCCCCAGACGCCGGCCCTGCCTTTGGCGGCGTAGATAGAAATGGTATCGCCTGCCCTCTGCCTTACCTGACGGTATGACCTGGACCGAAGCGCTTCGACGACCCTATCCGCGGCGTCCTCCAGCGAACCTAATCTGGCCACACTCTCCGAGACGGCCATCCCGGTGATGCGCTCCACACCAACCTCTACGTCCGGCTTGACGGATCGCTTCCAGGCAACGCCGAACCTCTTGATGCTGCACACCGCCAGGTTAACGCCGACAAGCGAGAGGATCAGGGAAAACCAAATGGTCCCATAGACTGAAACGCCCATTTTGTCTTCAATAAGTGTGCCAACCACCGACGCCAATGCGAGAATGAGCAGCAGCACGATGGCCGTCTTCATCGAGCTGAAGAAGCTCCACAGCGCTTCCAGGGCGCCGATCTCTCGTTGATCCGTTGACGTCGCTAGTTGTTCGGAATCGTCGCGTATTCTATCCACACTCTAATTGTCCTATCATTGGCTATCCATGTCAACTTGCGCCGTAGTGCAGCGATGGCGGGCAAGTGGCTTGATGCACGGACTGTAGGGGCGAAGCATTCGCAGGCAGGCTGGCTAATCTTGACAGCTTTTCGTGCGAATGCTTCGCCCCTACGCGACCGCCAGGTTGATGAGCTTGGCCTCGGTCGCTTCCGACCCAGCCATTTCCCCGGCGATCGATCCTTCGTGCAGGACGATTATCCTGTCACACAGCCCTATGATCTCGGGCATTTCGGACGATATGACGATCACACCGTTGCCGGCGTTGGCATAATCCCGCAGCATTCGATGGATCTCGCCTTTCGCGCCGACATCCACGCCTCTGGTCGGCTCGTCCACTATCAGCACCTTGGGGGCGGTCGCCAGCCAGCGGGCGAGCAGGACCTTTTGCTGGTTCCCGCCCGAAAGGCTGCCGGCCTCCTGGTCTATATCCCTCGCCCTCACGGAGAGTCTTTGGCAGCTTTCGGTGGCCAGGGATCGCGATAACTCGGAGATCATCATTCCCTTGCGTGAGCATTTGTCAAAGTTGCCGGAGAGGATGTTGTCCTCAACGCTTCTCTCCAGAAACAGCCCGTCCACTTTGCGGTCCTCCGGCAGATACGCCATACCAGCTTTCATGGCGTCGTTCACGGATCGCAAGCGCATCGGCGTTCCGTTAAGGAAGATCGAGCCACATTCCGGCGGATCAGCCCCAAAAATCGCGCGCATCACCTCCGTCCTGCCCGATCCCACTAAGCCCGAGAAGCCGAGGATCTCGCCGGCGTGCAGCGTGAAGCTGATATTGGCGAACTTGCCCGCGCGAGTAAGGTTTTCGACTCTGAGCAGTTCGGCTCCCACGCTCGCGGCCTTTGGCGGATAGAGCTCGGTCAGTTCCCGCCCGACCATTGCGTTGACGATCTGCTCGCGGTCCACGCTCGGTGCATCCCACGTTCCGACGCGGACACCGTCCCGCAGCACGGTGATCCTGTCCGCAACCGCAAAGACCTCGTCCATCCTATGAGAGATATACACCACCGCAATCCCGCGCGCGGCAAGCTTTCGGATAGTGTCCAGGACCAGGGCCGTTTCCTGAGCTTCCAGCGAGGATGTCGGCTCATCGAATATGATGATATGCGGGTTGGATGCCAGCGCCTTGAGCACCTCGATCACCTGCCGGTAACCGACGCTCAGTGATGATATGGGAGCCGCGGGGTCTATCGCCAGACAGAAATCAGACAGCATCTCGGCGGCGCGGGAGTGCAGACTCCTCCAATCGACGAACAATCGGGCCGCCATCTCGCTGCCGATGAAGATGTTCTCCGCAACCGATACATCCGGCGCAAGGCTCAGCTCCTGATGGACCATCCCGATGCCCATGCGCATCGAGTCGCGAGGGTTCTTGGGCGCGAAGAGATTCCCTCGACACAATATCGCGCCTGAGTCCGGCGGGTAGATGCCCGCTGGGATCTTCATCAGGGTGCTCTTGCCCACGCCGTTGACTCCGACGAACAGATAGACGGCGGGGCGCTCGGTGGGCTGGCGCAGGCCGGTTTCGCCGTTGGGAGCCAGGATGGCTTGGAGCAGTTCCTTGAGCTTGGCCTTGATCTGGCCGCTTTCACTCAGGCGGTCCTTGCGAGTGGCCTCTCGGAGGGCATCGACGAGCTTGGTAGCCGTATGTATGCTCAGGTCGGCCTGGATGAGGAGTTCCTCGAGCTCGTCGAAGAGTTCGTCATCGACGGGCCTGCGGCCGGTGAGCAGTTGATCGACTTTGCTGAATATACCTTTGAGTAGTCGCATTCCAAAATAAGTATAGTGGCTTGGGCGGTTGGAAGTAAAGGCAGGCGCGGTAAGATGCCGTTACACCGCATTTCGGGCGATCTGCCCGCTCACTTGAGGAGCGGCAGATCACGGAACTGCTCGGTTTTGCCTGTAACGCAATTGGCGCGGGTGAGAGTAGATGCGGCGAGGATAAGCACCAAAGGCATGATCGGGTAACTGTAGCGCACGGTGGCGTAGATAACCGAATAGAGCACCGTGTGATAGACCCACGCCGTCATCGCCACCGATTTCAGGCCCGGATCAGCGCCCTTCCGCCTCCAACCGAGAGCGGCGAGGACGAGAAGAACGCCGTTGAGCGCGGCGATTCCCATGCTCGGCACCGACGGCGGACGTTCGTGCCAGAGGTTGAACCACAGCCGGAAGAACTTCTTGACCACAAGGAACGCATACCTGCCGGGATGCTGTCGAATCTCCGTGACCGCCTCCTGCCGCAGGGCGAGATCCCTCTCCACTTCCCCCATTTTTCCGACGCGCTCCTCGAACGCGGTTATCTTACGGTAGGTTTTCTCGCTGACATCCGGAACAAGAGGACTGTCGTAGAGATTGCGCTCCTTCGTGTCCACGGGATACTCAGGCCCACCCAGACAGACGCCATCCGCCGGTCCGGTTCCGCCCCAGAACGCCATTCCGAAATGCGTGGTTACGGGAATGAACCTGTGAAAGACGAGGTAATTGCGGATAGTCCACGGGCTGACGGCGAGGTAGGAGCACACGACGAACACCGCCGCCTTAGGCATCCACGCCCGGACCCATCCGCGGCTGACAAAGAGCAACAGGGCAAAGGCAAGCGGGAACGCCATCATGGCGGGCCTGGAGAGTATCGCAAAGCCTGCGAGAAGCCCCGCAGGCACGTAGAACCATATCCCCCGTCGCAGCGCCACCACCAGCACGTAGGCCAGCGCTATCATCACGAATGTGTTGAATGTCTCGGTCATCGCGGTGGCCGTGCTGAGTATGAACGGGGGATAGATCGCATAGGCAAGCGCGGCGAGCAGCCCCCCACGTGCCGCTCCGCCGGAGAAGCGCCGCGCCAAGCTATAGACCAGCAGGCAGGAGGCCGTGTCGATCACGGCGTTGGCGACGCATATCCCGAACAAGCCCGCGTTGAACAGGTAGAGCAGCGCCGCGAGAAAATACGGATACACCACGTAGCCATGGGCGCTCGGCCGGGTTTCGTCGGTCTTGACATCGCCGGCGTATACGCTCGTAGAAAATCCTTTGCCGTCGGCTATGTTGCATGCGATCTGAACAAAGTCCGCGCCGTCGCTTCTTATCTCGTCATCGCCTATGTAGAAGGCCAAACCAAGGCGCAGCAGCAAGCACAGCGCGAGAACCGCATACAGCCATCGCTTGGAGTTCTTGTCCAGCATCGTCGAACACTTGCCCTTTCATTAGAGGCTGTTGCGATAGACCGCATTTCCCGCCATTTGCCCGCTTACTGTAGGAGCGGCAAATCGCGGAAATGCTGGGTCTTGCGTCTAACGCAATCGCCTCCATTACAGCCGGTAATCGTGCAGACGGATACGCAGAGTATCCCGCAGAACTTGCAGCCCCGCCTGCAAAGGTCTGATCCTGGAATCGGCTGAGTGGCTCCAGCGCACCGGCACCTCGGCGATGCGATAGCCCATGCGGCGCGCCAGATAGAGCGCCTCCACATCGAACCCCCACCCGTTCACCATGCACTTCGCGAACACCGCCCGGGCCACCTCGCCTCTGAAGAGCTTGAACCCGCACTGCGTATCGTTGATGTCGCCCACGGCGACCAGACCGATGATCCGCTTGAGAATCTTGCCGCCCAGTTCCCTGTAGAGAGGTTGATGGACTATCAACTCCGAGCCTTTGACCGCGCGGGAACCGATCGCCACATCCGACCCCTGGTCGAGCGCCGCGAAGAGCTTGTCGAGCTCCTCTATGGGAGCTGACAGATCGACATCGGAGAACGCCGCATACTCGCCGCGCGACGCCAGCATGCCCTGCCGAACCGCGTAGCCTTTTCCAGCGTTTGGCTGATAACTGATCACCCGGACTCCAGCAACACCACTCAGCTTCCTTGCCAAGACATCCCGACTCTCGTCCAGACTACCGTCATCCACGACGATTATCTCGTAAGGTTTGCCTATCGTACCCAGGTAGTCTTGTACAGTCACAACGGTAGAGACTATCCGGGCCTTTTCGTTGTATGCCGGGATAATAAGGCTAAGGAATATACCATCCTCGCCATTGGTTGTCTGCATGTTAGTCCTCAAATAGCGCTTCTACGAACGACTTCGGATCGAAATCCTCAATATCGTCGAGCTTCTCTCCGTACATTCAAGTTTGATTGGCAGGCCAAGTCATCCTTGATTGCCACCACAAAGCCGACCTTCGCCGTGCCATCGATTTTCGTGGGCGCTGCGCTGCAGCGGTTCAGCCTGAGTTGGACAACTGGCCCCCGTGTGCTCTGCACAGACTGTCCGCAGCCATTATGAATATAAGCGGCCACACCCAAAATGCATAACGCGGCTCACCGCTGGTCATCAGACCCGCCAGAGCCGTAACGTAGATTATACACCCCAACGCATATCCTCTGAACAAGGAGTCTATTCGCCGTCTCCAGAGCGCCGGTATGGCGAATGCGACTACCACGGTATTCACCACTGCCAGGACTAGCGTGGCTTTGGACGGCGACGTGATATTGAAGAGATTGGTCCACTGCCTGATCGACTTGAGCACAATCGACTTCGCATATTGCGCCGGATCTGCCTTTATTTCCTTGACAGCCCACTGCTTCAGAATCCGGTCCACTTCATACTCGTTCTTGCCTTTGATGGAGTTCAGCAGTTCAGACTGCCAATAGGGCGCGATAAGCAGGCTGCTGTGCCGGCTATTGGCGTTCCAGTTGGCCGCGAAGCTCAGTCCGCCGGAACTGGGGAACGGCGTAAACACGCCGAACACCGACCTGTTCCTGAGGCCCCAGGGAAGCAGCGATGCGAACACCACTACGCCTATAACGGCGAAGCAGGCAAAAGCTCTGGCAGCGGACACCCTGCGGCAGAGCAGCACAACCAGAAAGACAAGCGGCAGCACTACTACCTCGGCCCGCACGTAGGCCGCAAGTCCCGTCCCAAGCCCCGCCAGCACGCAGAGCCAGAATTTCCCTGAGCGAAATGCCCCATCGAGCAGCAGGACCGAGATCAGAGCCAAGGGACCAAAAAGCGCCTCGCTGAGCACCATGCAATCGGACATCGCCATCGGCAGGTAGAACGCCACAGCCAGACCCGCGAGCAGCGCGACAGCCCTTTTCCGCGTCACGCGCAAGGCCAGAATCACCGTGACACCGCACCCGAACGCGGCGAGAAGCGATTGGACAAGCAGCAGAGCAATGCGACTCTCACCGAACAAGCGCCATACCAAAGAGATCAGAAACGAGTAGCCCGGCGATTTTCCGGCTGTCAACTCGCCCTTGAAAGCGTAACCCTCACCGGCCGCCAGCGCATTGGCCGACTGCGCGTAGAAGATCTGGTCGCCGACGAGCGGCACATTACGCACGTGCCAGGACCAGGCGCAGCGGACGGCAAAACACAAGAAGGCGCACATAAGCGCGATCCTCAGCCCCTGCCTGATCGACAAACCCCACGGCACAACCTGTTCTTCAGTTTGCGGATTCTTCTTCATCTGCCCTACCCTCTGCATCCGATTGCATTTCCTCGAGCCGGATCGTGAGCAGCCCAATCTCCTGAGTGAGGCGCTTGTTGTGCTCCATCCAACCGGGAAATGGCCACGCTGAAGTTCAGCAACAACAGAAAGACGACCGCGAAGCCCGCCACGAACAAGGCGGCAGGCGCATACGCGATCCCCAGCAGGCCGGCCAGCTTCTCGACAAGAGGCCTGTCGCACACCAGCACCCCGAGGCAGATGATCGCGCACAGCCAGACAAGCGAGTACTCCTCGCGCAGCCTGCGCTTCCTCACCAGTTCCAGGACAAGGCCTGCTATCAGCACGGCCCCGATTACGGCTATGACCTGCACCTTGGGATTCACTTGGCGACCTCGCCGCTGTCTTTCGCGACCTTGCCGGACGACCCCCTGAGCAAGCTCATCAGGATGGCCAGTATGACTTTGACCATGTAATAGACCGCGTGGATAGGTTTGATCGAGGATGTGCCCGCCTGGCGTTCGCGCATTTCGACGCCGACTTCCTCGATCCGGAAGCCGTTTTTTGCGAGCACCACGACGGCCTCGACCTCGGGATAGTCGCAAGGGTAATCGAGGGCGAGAAAGCGTATGGCCTTTTGGTTGAACGCCCGGAACCCCGAGGTGGAGTCGGTGATTTTGCGGTGAATGGAGGCGGATATGATTAGTTGAAACAAGCGAATCCCGAGCCAGCGAGGCGTGCTCGACTTGAAGCCGCCCGACGACAGAAACCTCGAGCCCATGGCAACATCCACGTGACCTTCGCGGACCAGGGAAAGTATCTTCTCGATCTCACCGGCGACGTGCTGCCCGTCGGCGTCGAACTGCACCGCGAACTCATAGCCGTAGCGGGCCGCATACATAAGCCCGGTCTGGACGGCGCCCCCGATCCCCAGGTTGTGTGGAAGTGTAATGACCTTGCATCCCAAGGACTTGGCGACCGCCGTGGTATTGTCCGATGATCCGTCGTCCACGACCAGTATATCGGCGTCCGGCCGATTGCCCCGCAGGTCCTTAATCGTGCCGGGCAGAGCAAGCTCCTCCCGAAAGGCAGGCACGATCACGAGCAGTCCGCGAGCACCGCCGTTCGTGGACAGCATCTAAAATGCCACCTCGATCTCAGCTCCGTTTGCCGCCAGCGAGGCATCCGACGCCGCAAGCAACTTGACCATTCTCAGCCCGCTTTCCCCGTCGCTGCGAGGAGTGCTGCCGGTCTCGATGCACTCAAGGAAGTGCTTGCACATCACGCTGAGCGGTTCGGCGTCCTTGAGTCGAGTGCGAAACACGCGAAACGCGCTCACATACCTGGCGGTACCCGCACCCATCGCGCTCTGAAGCTCGTAGTCATCGGTCAAGCTGCGCAACACCGGCTCCAGTCTGTCAACGAGGAGGTCCAGCGTCTCCTCAGAGTTGTAGACCGGCACAACCACGGATATGCCCGGTTTGAGTATGTCAGCGGGAGATAGCTTCATTGCCACACGAATCCAACAAGCATTACGAGTAAACCTCGGTGCTGAGCACAGCCGCCCCATAGTCCATACTAACGTTTGGGGTTCTTCAATACCAGCCAGAAGCGTGCCAAAGCCTCGGGGCGGCCCTGATTCCCGAACAGCATCCATATAAGCCAGAATGCCCCGCCGGACAGCACATGCATGCCAAACACCCACCAACAAATGCGTCGACTCCGACTAGCGGACGGCGAGATCTCAGCAGTCGCGGAATAGGTGCGCAGCAGAAACATAGTAGTGACCACAAACAGTATATACAGTGAAATCATCGCCCCCCACAACCAATCGCCACAGCTAATATACTTATGCGGATGTTCCGCTAAGAAGTACATATACAGCAGGCCGAAAACCATGTTCACCCAACCGACCATGACCAGCGGGTCACGCAAGGCCTGCTTGCGGAAATACAGGAGAACGGACAATGGGAACGCCAGGGAGAGCAGCAGTTTGGGCAACAGCCACGCCGGTAGCCCCCACTCAGCATAGGTAGCAAACGGCGCGAATATCGTGGACAAGCCCAAAGGGTTAGGGTACGTGATGAATTGCAGCCACATGGTGAGGATGCCGGGCAACACAACTCCCAACAGTACCAGCTTCAAGTCAATGCGGTCCTCGCTGCCCTTCAATTGTTTATACAGCGCCACGACAAGCAGTGCAGGGATGAAGCACACCGCAAAACTCGGCTTGGCCAGCGCAGACAAGACGGTCAGCAATGCCGCGCCGGCGATCACATGAGGCTTGCACGACTTGGTCTTGACGAACAGATTGCTCACAACAAGCACAAACAGCATCAGGGCCAAGGGCCTGACCATGATGAGCGAAGGGCTTGAGTAGTTGGTTATCGCAACGTAGCCGAAGTATACGTTGCCGAAGGGGAGCGTCAGCAAAATGATGGGGGTGACCGTCATTAGGCAGAGCGTTATGAAACCAGCCCACAGTCCCGCGCGCAATGGGTCCGACCCCGGCACTACCGGGCGCACAAGACGATAAACAATAGCAGTCGTTCCGGCTACGACCAACATGGTTGCCACTGTTCCGGCAACCCACCAACTCCCCCACGGGATCAGCGCATGCACGGCAATCACGAGTGCCTCATACAAGAAGTGAGGGAGTATCAATACATGTGTCTCAAACAGACGCTGAGCAAGGACCACGTGTTGCCGTGAATCGATATCATAAGCAGACAGCACGGATGGCAGCCACCTGGGCAGATACAGCAAGACTGCAAGTATTGCCGTGGCCAACGATGTCAGACTATCGCGTCGGGTCCAAGCATACTTTTCGGCCAAATGAGAAATCCCCCTTGCGCATATTAGCACTGCACTACACGAGTCTATCAGCTTCAGATTGTGAATGTCAACAAATGCGGGCGGCTAATCATATACCTCATCGATCACATAGCCAGGACGGTTTCTCGACTCATCCAGTATGCGCCACAGATACTCTCCAATGATACCGAGCATAACCATGATCAGGCCGAGCAGGAATGTAACCAGAGCAATGATTGTCGTGTAACCGCGAACGTGCACATGCCCCAACAACAAGCTGATGACCACGAACATGCCATATACAAAACTCAGCGAGGCCGTCACAATGCCGGTCAGGGACATGATGCGGATCGGAGCATAAGAGAAGCTTACGAATGAATCGAGGAAAAGCTTAAGCTTCTTGGAGAAGGTCCAACGGGATACCCCGTGCTTCCTTTCTTGACGAGTATAGGGAATAATCGCGCGGCTGTGCCCCAGCCAGAATACAAGGCTCAAAATGTTGGTATTCTTCTCGTGAACATCGTTAAGCTCGCCCACTATTTGCTTGTCCATCAGCAGAAAATCGAATCCGCCCCGCGGATATCCGCGAAGTGCAAAACGATCGAGCAAGTAGTAGTAGATCCCTGCAAAGACCTTCTGGCCTGCTGATTCGTCCCTGTCGCCGCGAACAGCCAGCACAACCTTATTTCCCTTTTCCCACATGCGGACCATGTCAACAAACAGTTCCGGCGGATCCTGCAGATCGGCCGTAATGATGCCGATGCAGTCACCAGTTACGTGGGTCAGACCTGCCTGAATTGCCGCCATTGAGCCGAAGTTGCGGCTGAGCTTGATCACCTTCACTCGGGAATCCTTGCGCCTTTCCTCAAGCAGCAGATCAAGAGAGGAATCGCGCGAGCCATCATCCACAAACACGAATTCAAATTCGTATTCCGGCAGCGATTCCTCAAGCGCCTTCAGGCGCGGAACGGTGTGTTCGATATTGAGTTCATTGAAATATATCGGGACCAGAATCGAGAACCGACGCTTAGACATGGATTCCGCCTTGTTCAGAACATAAATCCCGCAGCTTGGCAGCCGTAGTCCGGCACTGGTTCTGGGTGCAGTGTGGACCCATCGGGATGCTCAAAACTTCTCTGTGGATTGCCTCCGATATGGGCAGACTACCGATACCAAGGCCCAGTTCGCTATAGGCGGCCTGAAGATGCGGCGCAACAGGATAATGAATAAGAGTGCCTATCCCAGCTTCACGTAGAGCCTGCTGCAGACTATCACGCCGCTTTGACCTGACCACAAACACGTGCCACGCAGACTCAGCCCAGATCGGGACATACGGAAGTACCAGACCGGTATCTTGCAGCTCGTCAAGATAGATAGCGGCAAGGTCTTTCCGGCGGCTGTTCCACTCTTCCAAGTGAGCCAGCTTCACACGAAGAATGGCCGCATGCAGCTCTTCCATCCGGCTATTGGCGCCCTTAATCTCGTTAACATACTTCTGCCTGGACCCGTAGTTACGAAGCAGTCGAATCGTGTCGGCAATCTCGTCGTTGTCGGTGGTCACGGCCCCGGAATCACCAAACGCCCCCAGATTCTTGGTGGGGTAGAAGCTCCACGCCGTCACATCGCCGATAGCTCCTACGGATTTCCCGAAGTAGCGAGCGCCGTGAGCTTGAGCGGCATCTTCAAGGGTCATGATTCCATGCTTGCGAGCAATATCAAGGATAGGGTTCATATCCGCCGGCTGCCCATATAGGTGCACCGGCAGGATGGCCTTAGTTCGGCTGTTTATCGCGGACTCTACTTTGTCGGGATCGATGTTATACGTGCGCTCATCCGGCTCCACGGGAACAGGCGTCGCACCGACATTGCTGACAGCAAGCCAAGTGGCAATATATGTGTTGCTGGGCACAATGACTTCGTCACCCGGCCCCACACCCATAGCGCGAAGCGCCATTTGAAGCGCATCCAAGCCGTTGCCGACTCCAATACAATGCTTTGCGCCGCAGTAATCGGCGTATTCGCGCTCAAAGGCCTCAAGCTCGCGCCCTAGCAGATAGTAACCGCTGTCCAGCACTCTGGCCACCGCGGCATCGATCTCTTCTTTGAGTTCCGTATAGCTCGGCTTTAACTCGAGAAAAGGGACAAAATCACCCATGCCTAGTCCTTCTTGTCGGAAACCGCTGGGGCAGCATTCTTCATCTGCAGGAACTCGTCATAGTCCCTTATATAGTCAGCGGCATCGTACTTTTCGGAAGCAAGAACCAATAGCACCGCGTCCTGCGTGTAAGCATACTGAACGCCCCAGACCATTGGAGGAATGTAGACCCCAATCTTCGGACTGTCCAAGACGACCACGGTGCGCGCGTTGCCATCGTCCAGCAGAACACTGCACTTGCCCTTTACGCACACAAGAAACTGCTTCAGCTCGCGATGAGCGTGCTCGCCTCTCACTTCCTTTGAGGGGACATCATAGACGATAAAGTAACGGCGAACAACGAACGGAATATGGCTTTCGACCTCACCGAATGAGAGGTTGCCACGAAGATCGACAACTCCGGGCAACGACACGATTTGCGCTCCACCAACTACCTCGCGCGAGCCTTCCGCCGGAGCAATGACAGTGGCGTCTCTCGCGGCAGGCTGCACCTCCGCTGAAGCATATCCCCTGATCCGCGCCGGGTTTCCGACCACTATTGCGTTTGCCGGCACATCCATAGTCACCACGGCGCCGGCGCCGACCATGGCGCTACGGCCAATCGTCAGTCCAGGAAGGATTGTCGCGTTCGCACCGATAGACGCTCCCTTTTTGATGATCGTCTGAAGATACTTTTCGGGATACTGCTTGCTGCGTGGAAAGGCGTCGTTCGTAAGAGTGACATTCGGCCCGATGAACACATCGTCCTCGATCCGCGCTCCGTCCCATATCTGAACGCCGCACTTGACCGTCACACGATCACCAATGCGCACATCGTTCTCGATGAAAACGTGGTCGCATATATTGGCGTCCTTGCCGATCACAGCGCCTGGCAGGATATGGACGAATGCCCATATTCGAGTTCCGGCACCGATGCTCTCCGACTCAACGAGTGCATTCGGATGTATCTTCACTGATTCTTCTGGCATCCCAAGACCTCGTATTGGATTGGTTCAACGTCCGTGCGCTATGCGCCCACCTTGATCTCAGCCCCGTTCGCGGCGAGCGAAGCATCAGACGCCGCAAGCAACCGAACCATATTCAGGCCGCTCTCCCCATCGCTGCGGGGAATCGCGCCGGTTTCTATGCACTCAAGAAAGTGCTTGCACATCACGCTCAGCGGTTCGGCGTCCTTGAGCCGAGGCATGTGGATGTCGCCATACTTGTAGGAGCACAGGAACTCGCCGAACGTGTCGTAGTGCGGCGGGTTGTCCACTCCTTTGTCGTAGATCTGGATTTTGGACAGCGGGTCGAGGTCATCGTAGACCAGCATCTGCTTGGTCCCGACGACGCTCACCTTGCGGATCTTGAGCGGATCGACCCAGCTCACGTGGATCACGGCGCTGGCGTTGTTGGCGCACTTGAGGGTCACGAACGCCGCGTCCTCGACCTTCGGGTGCAGAAGCTTCATGCCGACCGTGCGGATGGACGTGGGCTTGAGGCCGGTGGCGTAGAGTATGATCGAGATGTCGTGCGGCGCGAGGTCCCAGACGACGTTGATGTCGCGCTGAAAGATGCCCAGATTGAGCCTCGAACAATGGACGTAGAGTATGTCGCCGAGCAAACCGTCCTCGATGACTTCCTTCATCTTGTTGACGCCCGCCGTATACTCGAAGGTGTGATCGACCATCAGAACCCTGCCGTTGGCTTTGGCGAGCGCGACCAGTTCCTCGGCCTCCGAGACCTTGGCGGTCATCGGTTTCTCGATGAGGACATGCTTACCGCCTTCGAGAGCTTTCTTAGCGAGCGGATAGTGCGCGCTTACGTGAGTGCAGACAGCTATGGCGTCGATGGAAGGATCGCTGACCATCGCGTCGTAGTCCGTCGTGATCTCGATCTTCGGATACAGGCTCTTCATGTGCGCGAGGCGTTTGGAGTCCATGTCGCAGCAAACGGCCATCTCGCACGCGGGAATCTGGTAGAAGTTTCGTACGATGTTGGGTCCCCAGTACCCTGCCCCAACTACGCCTAATCTGATAGCCATTGGTCCCCCCAGTTCAATTCTTATTTAGCAGGCGCCGCGACCGACGATTGCCTTCGTGATAGTCCGGAACATGATCCGAAGATCCAGGATCAGTGATTGCCGTTCGAGATACCAGATGTCCATCTCAACGGCCTTGTCGAACGGCACCCGGCTTCTGCCGTGTATCTGCCACCAACCAGTGATCCCCGGAAGTCCGGCGAGCCGGCGGCGGTGCCAGTCCTTGTAGAGCTCAACCTCATAGGCCAGATGCGGCCTCGGCCCGACCATGCTCATCTCGCCTTTCAACACGTTCAACAACTGAGGCAGCTCATCGAGGCTGGTCCGCCGGAGGAACCTGCCTACGAAGGTGACCCGGTCGTCGGAGGTAATCTTGTAGAGCTTCTTGCCGCCGTGGAGCTTCTTGAGCTCCTCTTCCTTGCCCTCGATGAACAGCTTTATGTATTGCCGGTGCCGGGTATCGTCGTTTCCCACGCGCATGCTGCGGAACTTGTAGAACATGAACTGCTTTGAGTCCTCGCCCACCCGCATCTGCCTGAACAACACCGGCCCCGGACTCGACAACTTGATCAGCACGCCGATGACGGCCGCGAACGGCGCGGCAATAAGCAGACCCAGACAAGCGGCTCCTACATCGAGCCCCCGCTTGAGTCTGTAGGGCCTGATCACGTGCACCTCGCGCACGTGGCCTGCCTTGTCGTTATTGGCAGCGCCCTGTGCTGTCGCCATGATTTGCTTCCTCGTTGTCATACTACAACCGGCTGCCCTGACCGGTCAGTTGTCGGCCAACTCTTCACCAGTCTTATTCTACCACTTCCCGGATGATTGTGGCAGCCTCCGAGACCTGCTCGGGCGTGAGTTCCGGGAACATCGGTATCGAAATGATCTGTTTGGCGTAAGCTTCGGAGATCGGGTGATCGCCTTCCTTGCCCCCAAGCGAGCCAAAGGCGGGCTGCAAATGCAGCGGCACGGGATAGTGAATCCCGCAACCGCACCCTTTCTCCTTGAGCTCGGCCATCACATTGTCCCTATTATCGGTCCGCACCACATAGACATAGTAGGAGTGTTTTGCATCGGGCTTCTCGATCGGCAGCGTCAGACCCTTGACATCGCCAAGCAGTTCGCCATACTGCTTCGCATGCGCCCGCCGGAGATCTACCCAGTTGTTCAGGTACTTCATCTTTACGCGCAAAATGGCCGCCTGGATTCCATCGAGCCGAGAATTGTAGCCGATAATCGCATGCTCATACCAGGTGGTGCGGCCGTTGTCGCGCAGGAGCTTGAGATTCTCGCATACCTCGTCGCTGTTGGTCATCACGATCCCCGCGTCGCCGTAAGCGCCGAGCGTCTTGGACGGATAGAAACTGAAACCGGCCGCGTCACCAATCGAGCCTACCTGCTTGCCCTTGTATTGCGTTCCGTGTGCCTGCGCGCAGTCCTCGATAACTTTGAGGCCGTTGGAGCGCGCGATGCTCATGATCGCGCCCATATCAGCAGGGTGGCCGTAGAGGTGCACGGGCATGATCGCCTTCGTCTTGCCTGTGATCGCGCCGCCGATTTTCGCGGGGTCGATGCAGAAGGTGTCAGGATCGATGTCCACGAACACCGGGGTCGCGCCCGCGTGACACACCGCGGCAGCGGTGGCGATGAAGGTGTTCGCGGGGACGATGACTTCATCTCCCGCCCCGATGCCAAGAGCCTTGGCAGCGAGAAACAGCGCCTCGGTGCCGTTGGCGACGCCCACGCCGTGGGCAGCCCCGCAGTAGTCCGCGAACTCGGTCTCGAACGCCTTCATCTCATCGCTAAGTATGAACGCGGTGTTGTCGCAGACGTTCTTGATCGCTGCTTCTATCTTCGATGCTATGGACCTATGCTGAATCTTGAGATCGATAAGTGGAATCATTGTGCCTACCTCTCCTCGTCGGGTGCGTCAACGGAGCCGTGCAGAAGCACGTGCGCGTAAGGCCTCTCCGTATGCCCAGACTGGCATTTGAGATCGTGAATGCTGCATATCACACGCCCGGGGTTGCCGACCACCACCGACCCAGGCGGTATGTCCTTGGTCACCACCGCGCCCGATCCGATGACCGAATGAGCGCCGATTCGCACGAATGGGATGATCGTCACGTTCACCCCTATCTCCACGCCCTCTTCTATGTGCGGGCCCCTCATGCACTTCCCGGAGAACTCGCAGCCGGGGTGGATGTCGTTGGCGATGGTCACACCGGGGGCCATAAAGGCGTTGTCCTCGATCACGGTGAACTGCGCGACGTAGCAGTTGCAGTGGATCTTGACGTTGTTGCCGATCTTGCAGCCGTAGTCGATCGTGGTGCAGTTCCAGACGTTGAAGCCGTCGCCTATCTCGCTTTCCTCACGGATCGTCACGTTGTGGCCGGTGGCGAAACCGTTTCCGATAGTGGTTCCGCCGTAGATCACAGTGCCAAATCTGATGCACGCGCCATCGCCGATCTTAAGCGTATGATCCGCGATCTTGCGGCCCGTGCGGTAGCCGAGCTTGACGCACTCGTCGATCTGGGCATCTTTGCCCAGTATGACCCCGGGGAATACGAGTCCCCCACCTTGTGTCTGATTGTCCAACTCATTGCCTCCCTGATATTGATGAGCATATCTCAAGAATACGTTCGGCCACCTTGTGGCGATCATAACGTTCCATTGCGATCTTCTTTGCGGCGGCTCCCATTCGCTGGGCTTTTTCGTGATCGTCCATCAACTCTATGAGACGTTGCGCAAGCGTAGACGAGTCGTCGGCGTCTACCAGGAACCCCGTAACCCCGTCCTCGATCATCTCCGGCACTCCTCCGACGGGTGAGGCAACAGGGACTCGTCCCGCCGCCATGGCCTGGCAGATGACGCCAGGTGAAGTCTCCTGATATGACGGCAGCACCAACGACACGGATTGGCTAAGCAGTTCAACAAGCGTCTGCCGATCCACCACGCCAAGGAACCGCACAGCGCCGCCGATGCCCTCTCTGTCCACGAAACTCTCCAGATCGGCCATGTAACGCCGATCATGGACCCCTCCGCACACATGGAAGACGGCATCGGGGTGCTTGCGCACAACCGCCGGGATCGCCCGAACGAGCGCGCTCAGGTTCTTGCGAGAGCCAATCCCTCCAGCGAAGACGATCCCGCTGCATCCGCCAAGCGGGGTCACGTCCCAGAACATGTCCTCGATAGGCACGTTGATCAGCGCGGTTGGAGCCTTGATCCAGCGCGCGTATGCGTCAAGTCCGTATTGCGCCACCGAGATCACCGCGTCCGCTCTGCCCAGCACCTTGCGCTGAAGGTGACTCTGAAGCTGGGCGGCCAGTTTGGCTCTGCCGCGCATATAGGGCACTTCCCTGTAAGTGACGCCGTGTATCGTGTGCACCACTTTGCATCCGGCCAACACGGCGCCTTCAGTCGTAACATAATGGTGACTGTTTACAACATCAGGCTTGAGCTCACGCATTACCGAGGCGATTCTTGGGGGCTGCGTGAGCAAGTTCGGGAGCAAGGTATGCTTCGGTTCGCCGACGTAGTGAACGGTCACACCGGGTCGCTCGACGACCTTCACGCCATCGATGCCTTTGACGGAAGCGACGATGTGAAAGTCGATATCGCCACGCTCGGCAAACGTCTCGCCCAGCAGGAACATGACGTGCAGCACACCTCCACCTATCCGAGCCGTGTCCAGCGGATACTCCCCCGCCAGACAGAACTTCAGCTTACTCATATCCCCCCACTTCGTGCCTCCAAGCGGCTTCGAGTGAGTCTTCCAGACTCACAGCCGGGCGGAAGCCAAACGCGCGGTTCGCTTTCTCATAGCTTCCGTATATGACCTTCACATCGCCGGACCGCACCAGCCCCGGATCGACCTCGAGGCGTATCGGCCTGGGCGCATGCGACAGAGCAAGCTCTATGACTTCGCGTATCGGGCGAGGCTCCCCGGAGCAGATGTTGAAGATCTCTCCGAAGTGCTCGCCCCGTATCATCGCCATTAGGCCGTCAACCACATCTTCCACGGCGACGAAGTCGCGCTTGGTATCAAGGTTGCCGACCTTTATGGCCGGCTGGGATTGGGTCGCCAGCGCTTCCTTGGCCCGGCGCAGAATCGCTCCCACCACCAAGCCCGGGCCAATCCCCGGCCCGACTATGTTGAACGGCCTGGCGATCACGACTTTGATCCCATGCCGATGCGCGTAGCTTGTGGCCGCCATAGTCGCGGCGTATTTGCTGATACCGTAGCTGCCGACCGGATTGCAGACCCGATCTTCGGTTATCGGCAGCGCGGACTCATCCACCATACCATACTCCGCGGCGGAACCCACGAGCGCCACGCGCGCATCCGGCGCGTGCATCCGCACCGCCTCGAGCAGATGAACTGTTCCAAGCAGGTTCGCCCGGTATATGTCCTCATCGGACCCCCGCGCCACGCCAACCAGGTTGAACACCCAGTCGGGCCTTGAGTCCTCCAATAAGCGCGAGACCGAATCGGCATCGCCTATATCAACCGCCCAGTAGCGATCGTAGAGTCCTTGTTCCGGCGGCTCCGGCATCACATCGGCGCCGATGACCGTCGCATCGTCAGTCTGCCTCAGCGCGCGAGCGAGATGCCTGGCGCAGAAGCCGGAAGCCCCGAGTATGAGCGCGGTGGTCAAATGGGCTTCGCTCCTTCGGCAGGCTCAGGATGCTCGCCGAGCAGTTTCTCGGCGTCGAGGTTGGCTTTCTCATAGTCTTCGGGCCGCCCGATGTCGAGCCAGTATCCATGGTGCGGATAGGTGTTGATCGGAATCTTGTCCTTGAGCATGTCCAGCACCAGATTGTCCAGGCCGTAAGCTATGTCGGACGGCACGCGGTCCAGAAGCGTGCGGTTGTAGACATAGACGCCGGTGCTCACGTTGAAATGGTATGTCGGCTTCTCGCGGAACCCGACCGCTCGTAGTGTCTTGTCGTCCACCTCGATGACGCCCAGGTCGATCTTCACATCGCGCTTGAATGTCGTGATCGTAAGCTCGCAGCCGGCTTTGACGTGCGAATCGTAGACGGCGCGATAGTCCACATCCGTGAGCAAGTCGCCGTTCATAACGATGAACCGCTCGGGCAGGTCCTTGACGAGCTTGAGCGGGCCGACCGTGCTCAGAGACCTGTCCTCCACTGAGTAGGCGATCTCGAGGCCGTATTTCCTGCCGTCGCCGAAGACCGCCATAATGATCTCGGCGAGATGGCTCACCGTGAGGGTGACCTTTGTGATCCCCGCCGCTTTGAGCTGCTTGAGAACGATGGCAAGTATGGGCTGATCGCCGACGGGAACCAGCGGCTTGGGGATTGCCGTCGTATACGGCCTCAAGCGCGTTCCTCTCCCGCCAGCCAGAATGACAGCCTCCAATGGTTCTTTGTGCTTAGACATTGTAGATATCCACCTTGTAACCGACCAGATTGCCTGGGCGCGAGAACCACTCGATGGTCTCGCTGATGCCCTTGCGAAAACCCTCAAGTCCGCCGTATTCCGGCGACCAGCCGATCAGCCTCTTGGCTTTCTCGTTGGATGCCCAGAGCCTCTCGACCTCGCTTGCTTCCGGCCGCAGGCGCTCGTTTTCGCAGGTGATCTTGACCTCGGCGCCCATAACCTCGGCTATCAGCTTGGCCGTGTCGCCGATGGAAATCTCGAAGTTGCTGCCGATGTTGATGACTTCCCCGACGGAGGCATCGGACTCGGCCATAGCGATGAAGCCGCGAACAGTGTCCATGACGTAGTTGAAGTCTCTGGTGGGATGAAGCGCGCCGAGCTTGATCTCGCGCATTCCGCCGGCGATCTGGGTGATGATGGTAGGGATGACCGCTCGCGCGGACTGGCGGGGACCGTAGGTGTTGAATGGCCTCGCGACCGCGACGGGCGTCCCGAATGACTTCTGGAATGACAGCGCGATCTGGTCCCCGCCGATCTTGCTTGCCGAATACGGCGACTGGCCCTGGAGGGGGTGATCTTCATCTATGGGAACGTAGCGCGCGGTGCCGTAGGTCTCGCTGGTACTCGTATGAACCACCTTCTCCACACCCAGCTCCCGCGCGGCCTGTACGATGTTGAGCGAACCCATTACGTTCGTATCTACATAGGCGGCGGGGGAACGATAGGAGTATGGGATCGCGATCAGCGCGGCGAGGTGCATGACGACGCCACAGCCCTCCATCGCCTGCTTGACCCCGAACGGGTCGCGCACGTCGCCCGCCACTACATCAAGCGACTTCTTGATCTCCGGGTCGGAATGGTCAAGCCAGCCCCAGGAGTTGAAGGAGTTGTAGTAGACGAACGCGCGCACATCATAGCCGCGGCGGACCAGTTCCTCGGTCAAATGCGAACCGATGAACCCGTCCGATCCCGTAACCAGTATCTTCTTGCCGGATAGCTTCACGCTGTCCCTCCTGAGTCAAAAGTCGAAAGGCTACAGAGTGCTGTCAGGCATTCCATAAAACCCGGCGAACTCAGATCGCGTATGATCCCAACTGTATTGGACCGCAACGTCCCGCGCGGCGATTCCCATCGCTCTCGCTTTATCGGGGTGATCGAGAAGATCGCATATCGCCTCGGCCATAGCCCGGTAGTCGCCCGTCTCGACGAACACCGCGCTGACATCATGCTCGAACAGCGAGCCGATGCCGCCAGCCCTCGTCGTCACTATCGGCAGTCCCGTCGCCGCCGCCTCCAGAAGGGCGGCGGGCAGACCGTCGTTTATGCTCGTGTTGAGACATATATCGCTATCTATCATTAGCCGGGCAACGTCCTCCGTAGGGAGCCGCCCGGTCAGGGTCGCGCCCGAGATCTCATGTTCGGCGATGTAGTCTTTCAACGACTGCATCAAAACGCCGTTGCTGGTCATGGCCAGCGTGGCGTTCGGGTAACGCTCCCGCACCAGCTCGAAAGTCTTCAGCGCCGACAGCGGATCGTAAATCTCGTCGAGCGACCGTGTCCAGCATATCTTCGGCTCAACACTCGGCCGCTCGCGGAACGTGAACCGCTCGGCCTCGAACAGATTGTGATGCAGTTGGGCCTCGATCCCGCGAGCCGCAAACCCACGCTGCAGCAACCGCGAGCACACCGTCAGTACCGTGCACTTCCTCATCGGCATCCTGGCGATCCAGCCGCATCTGTCGATGAACTCCGGCCCCCCGCCTCCCTGATAGCTCACGACGCTGCGCTTGCCGAAGAGCCTCGCTATCGGCACGCCCAAGAACGTGGGCATGAAAGCCCAGAAGGACGCGGCCTGGAAGTGCACCACATCGCACTTGGGAATGCTCCGCAGCATCCGAAAGAGCACGACCCACGGCTGCATCGCGAGCCTTATGGGACCCAACCCGCGCCTGCGCAGCCATTGAAGGTTCGTGTCTACCCTCAGCACCTCGACGCCGTTTTGCTCCAAGTAGCGAGTGAGCAGAGCCGTCTGCACCGTCACCCCACCCTTTCGAGGCGGGAACGGAGCAACCAGACAAACCCTGAACTTGTCCTGGCTATTGGGCAACGGCGTTCTCTTTCAGAATCGACTTGACGATCTCCACGGCCTTGTCGATGTCCGCCGAACTAACATCCAAATGCGTAACAGCCCGCATCACGGTTCCTCTGTAGGAACTCATTCTCACGCCGCGCTCGATCAGCTTGCGCTGGAACTCGGCGGTCGTAAACGGAGTGCCGGCGATGTCGAAGACTATGATGTTGGTCTCGACCGCACCCGGGTCGATCTTCACGCCATTCAGTCCGGCAACCCCATTGGCGAGCTTCTTCGCGTTCGCGTGATCGTCAGCAAGGCGCTCGACATTGTGCTTGAGCGCATAGATGCCCCCCGCAGCCACAATCCCGGCCTGCCGCATAGCTCCCCCAAACGCCCGCCTCCACCAGAGAGCCTCGGCGATGAAATCCTTCGATCCGGCGAGCAGCGATCCCACCGGCGCACCCAAACCCTTTGACAGGGCGATTATGCACGAATCGAAAGGCGCGCAGTAGTCGCGCGGCGATACCCCCTTGGCCACGCAGGCGTTCAAGACGCGCGAGCCGTCAAGATGGGTCGCCAAGCCGTGCTGCCTGGCCTCCGCACACACGGACTCTACGAGACTAAGCGGCCAAACGGTTCCACCACAGAGGTTGTGCGTGTTCTCGACGAAGAGGATGCGGCTCTTCGGATAGAGGACATCCTTGGGCCGGATCGCGGCCCGAACGGCCTCGGGGGTGAAAGTGCCCCTGTCGCCCTTGACCGGATAGATCATCAACTGGCACAGAGAAGCAATCGCGCCGCCCTCGAGGTGGGCGGGATGCGATTCCTCATGCATTATGACTTCGTCGCCGGGCTTGGCATGGGTTCGGAACGCGATCTGGTTGCACATCGTGCCGGACGGCAGATAGACCGCCGCTTCCTTGCCGAGCAGATCGGCGGCCATCGCTTCCAATTCGTTGACCGTGGGGTCCTCGCCCTTTTGGAGGTCGCCGACCGGCGCGCTCGCCATGCATGCCCGCATTTCCTGGCTGGGCTGCGTAACAGTATCGCTCGATAGATCGATTAGCTTGCTCAAAACCCCTCCTACTCCGTCAGGCCCTGAATCAAGTTCAGGGTGACGAGTCTTCCGGCGAGTCCGCGCCCGCCGCTTTGATGCCGCACTTTGATATGAAGAGCCGCCTCTTGCCGCCCTTGGTGATCGGTATCTCGTCCACCCTCTGAAGCTCGACCTTGACCTCCGGGCCGACGTAGTCCTGAGTCTTGGATATGATCTCGTCTATCGCTGACTCATAGCCCTCGCCGGGCACGGCCTTGATGACAAACAGGTCCGGCAGTTCCTGGATGACCTGGAATGTCTTCACCTTGGGCGCAAGCTTCATGAACAGAGCCGTGAAGAAGTGCACGTGGATGGACTTGCCCGACGGCGTGACGCCGATGTCGGCAAGCCTGCCGGACAGCCTGCTCAGCATCGGAAGCCCCCGCCCGCACGGACAGGTTTCATCCGACCGGACGGCCACATCCTGTATGTTATAGCGAATGAACGGCATGGAGTAGTGGTTGAGGTCGGTAAGCACCACTTGGCCCTCCACGCCCGGCCCGCACGCCTTGCCCTCGACGTCAACCGTTTCCAGGATCACGTTCTCGGCGTTGACGTGGTAGGAGCCTTCGCCGCACTGCGCCGCGATCTCCATCCCCTCGCCGCCGTAGCCGTCCTGGACCTTGCAGCCATAGAACGACTCCATTAGCTCGCGCTGGAAGTCGAAGAGCGTCTCTCCGGTCGAACACACCGAATTGACGCTCATCTTGACACCTTTCTCGCTCATTACCTGCGCGAGGTAGTAGAGCGAAGATGCATATCCTCTGAGCGTCTTGGGTTGGAACGCCACTATCCGCTCAACGAACTCGCCAGCGTTGCTGGCGTAGAGTTCATTTGCCGGCAGTCCAAGTATGCCGGAGAACCTGGTTTCGAGGAACGCAGCCAGTTTGTTCTCCTTGAACGCTCGCGGCGGGGACGCGGTGAGGTTGACGATCCTGTCGCCCATCTCGTAACCGGCCCAACTCCAGAACAGGTAGAGCCCACTCCACTTCTTGGCCTTCTCATCATTGGTGATCACGTAACGGAATGGCTCACCGGTCGATCCGCTGCTGGTCATGTCCACGAGATCGGACTTGGCGAAGCTCGACGAGATCGTTTTCTCGGGGTAGTTCGCGCGGATGGTCTCCTTGGTGAGAATGGGCAGCTTGGCCAGATCGCCGAGTGAGCGGACATCGGACGGAGCAAGGCCCCGCTCGTCCATAAGCTCGCGGTAGAACGGTACGGTTTGATAGGCGTGTTCGATCAGCCCGGCCAGTTTGCTTTCCTGAATCCGGCGGATCTCATCCGGGGCGAGCCATTGGTTGGCCAGGTACTCGTCGAGATACCTGCCGACCCTCATGCCCTTCATTCGCTCCGCCAGCCGGAAGCCCAATCTTCTCGCCAGACACGCCATAACTAACCCCTAGCCCACGAACTCCTTGATCGCCGCAGCCACCTCCACCACCATCGCCGAAGTCATCTCCGGGTACATGGGCAGAGAAAGGATCTCCTTGGCCGCTTTTTCGGTTGCCGGGAAGTCGCCTTCGGCATACTTTAGATCGGCATAAGCAGGCTGCATGTGCAGGGGCAGCGGGTAGTGAACGCCCGTGGCAATGCCCTTTTCCTTGAGGAACTTCTGCAATTCGTCGCGCTTGGCATGCCGAATCACGAACAGGTGGTAGACGTGCGTACAGCCCGGCTTTGCGGACGGCAAAGTCAATCCCGTGCCGGCCAGCGCGCGGCAGTACTCGGCGGCATGGGTCCGACGCGCCTCGTTCCAATCGTTGAGGCGCGGAAGCTTCACGTTGAGAATGGCGGCCTGAAGCGTGTCCATCCGCTCGTTGTAGCCGACCATCTCGTGCTCGTATTTGCCCTCGCGTCCGTGGTTGCGGAGCTTGGCGACCTTTGCGGCGATGGCATCGTCGTTGGTCGTAACGGCCCCCGCGTCTCCCATCGCGCCCATGTTCTTGCCGGGGAAGAAGCTGAAGCAGCCGATGTCGCCCATCGTGCCCACTCTCTTGCCCTTGTACTCGGCCCCGTGCGACTGCGCGCAGTCCTCGACCACTTTCAGACCGTGCTTGCGAGCGATCTCGAGCAGCGGGTCCATGTCGGTCGGGTGGCCGTAGAGGTGGACAGGGATGACGGCCTTCGTTTTCGGCGTGATGGCGGCCTCCAGCTTCGAGACATCCATCGTGTAGCTGTCGGGATCGATGTCAACGAAAACGACCTTCGCGCCGCGCATCGAGATTGCCTCGCATGTGGCGATGAAGGTGTGCGGGATGGTGATCACCTCGTCGCCAGGCCCGATCCCGAGCGCCCAAAGGGCAAGGTGAAGCGCGGACGTGCCGGAGGACACCCCGATTGCGTGCTTACAGCCGCAGAACTCGGCGAACCTGGGCTCGAAGTCCTTGATCGCCTGCCCCATGATAAAACTGCTGGTGTCGATAATCTGCGTGATGGTGTCGAAGAGCTCCTTGCGAATCGAATCGTGCTGAGCTCGAAGATCAACGAACGGTACCATTTCCGCCTCCTTAGAAGTTAGAGGTTGGAGGTTAGAGGTTAGAACCTCGTTCTCCAAGACCTTTTTGATCGATGATCACGAATGCTTACGGCCCACGAAGTAGACTCCACCGGCCGCCAGGTAACTATACGGACTCTTCACTATGATAGTGTCCAGGTATTTCCACGGAAACGCAAGTAACCTGCCCAGGCGAAACATCATCTTGCGGGCGAACTTGCCCCTCGCAAGCGCCTGGCAGAACCCGACAAATACCCAACTCAACCCCGACGCCGGGCCGATGTGCACCCCACATTCGATCTCGTCGAAGTCCGCGAACAGCCTGCGCAGGCCATCCTGCGTGAACCGCCAGTAGTCGTTCGGGTCCGCGTGGTAGCCCTGCATGAACGGCGCATCGATATGAACAAGCCCGCCGGGCTTCGTGATCCGCGCGATCTCGCGAGAAGCCGCCCACGGGTCCGGCAGATGCTCCAGCGTTCCCGTGCAGAAAACGCAATCGAAAACGCCGTCGGCAATGCCGAGTGTCGCGGCGTCAGAGACGATGTCCGTGTCGTGGCCCCAGAAGGCATCGACCGTCACGATGTCGGGCGTTATCCGCCTGCCGCCCGCGCCGACATCGCAGATGAGCGCGTTTTCGTCGAGCCGGGCAAGAGTGGCCTCGATCCGCTGGTTCGCGACTATATACGGCTCAAGAAGGCGTCTCCATCTGCCGTACTGAGCATCGTAGAATGGCATTATTCTCAATTATGAATTATGAACTGGGGAGGACACCTGCGAATCCCAATTCGTAATTCATAATTTTATACCTCGTATGGCCTTTCACAGAGATCGTAAGGGCAGCCGAGGTCGCCCACGTTCTTGATGATCTTGGCTGGTGAGCCGGCGACGACCACCTTGTCCGGGACGTCCTTGACCACCACGGAGCCCGCGCCAACCAACGCCATCTCGCCGATAGTAACGTCCGGCAGAATCGTCGAGTTGGCGCCGATCTTCGCGCCACTCTTGACAGTCGCGCCCTTCAGACAGTCCTTGACGCGCTTGCACTGCGGATGCAGCGCGTTGGTAAAAACCACATTTGGCCCGATCCAGCAGCCCTTTTCCAGGACCGTGAACTCCGGCACGAACGCCTGCGAGTGAATGCGAACCCCATCCTGAATCTCGAGATGGTGCTCGATTACGGTGTGGCTGCCGATGCTGACATCGTGCCCGATCTTGTTGTCCTCGCGGATAAGCGCACCGTGGCCGGAGTTGAAGCTGTCCCCGATCACGTTGCCGGCATAGATAACGGTGTGCGAACGGATGACCGCGTTTTTGCCGATCCGAGTCTCCAACTCGCCCGGCGCTTTGCCCTTGGGCGGCAGCCCGATCACACAGAACTCGCCGACCTCGGCGCCGTCCTCGAATATTACGTTCGGGTATATCTTTGCGGTCTCGGCGATGCTGTTCATTGTTTGACCTCCACGGGGCAAGAGCCGGAGTTCATGGACTCCTGCGCCGCCTCTAGTATTCTCACAACCTGCCTTCCGTGAACGCCGTCGGTGAGCGGGCGTTCGCCGCTGATGATGCAGTCAGCAAAGTGCTGGCACTCCACCTTGAGCGGCTCGGTAGCAGCGATCTTGGGTATCAAAACGTCGCCGGCCCTCAGCAGCAACTGGAACTCACCAAAGCTGGAGAACGACTCCGCGTTGCCGTTGGCGACCTTCGTTACGCCTTTGTCGAGTATTTGGATCTTGGCGTCCGCGTTGGCATCATCGTAGATGACCATCTTCTTGCTGCCTACGAGCGTGAGCTTGCGGACCTTGCCCGGGTCAAGCCAGCTTACGTGCACGTGCGCGGTGATGTTGCCGGGGAAATCGAGATACATGAACACGACATCCTCGATGCCCGGCTGGATGTGGGTAATGCCCTTCGCGCTCACCGAGACAGGCGGCGCTCCGAAAAGATAAAGGAAGATTGCGACGTCGTGCGGAGCCAGGTTCCACATCGCGTTCACGTCCTTGCGGATCTGGCCGAGGTTCGCGCGGGTAGAGTAGGCGTAGTAGATGTCTCCCACTTCGCCCGAGTCCATCAATTCCTTTAGCCTGAGCACCGGTGGGCTGTAGAGAAACGTGTGGCCGACCATCAGCTTGAGGCGCTTGCTCTCGGCGAGGTCGATCAACTCGTCGCACTCGGCGGAGCTCATCGCGAGCGGCTTTTCGACGAGGACATGCTTTCCCGATTTCAGGCACTGCCGGGCCAGGTCGAAGTGAGTCCTCGCCGGAGTCGCGACAACCACCGCGTCCAGGTCCGGCGCGGCGAGCATCCGGCCTACGTCCGTCGTGGTCTGGACCTTCGGGTAGCTGGACGCTATCTTGCCCAGCGACTTCTCGTTGGCGTCGCAGATCCACGCCAGGCAGGCGTCTTCCGTGTTATTGAGATTCCTTGCAAGATTGGGTCCCCAGTATCCGACCCCTACAAGTCCGAAGTTGATCATTGCATTGCCTCCATGCGCCCTAAAGATTATGCCACGTCTATCGCAGCTACCTCGTCTTTGTTTGCGTCTTGGGCGTTTAACGCTGCTTCGTCTTTGTTTGCATCTCCCGCGTTTGCCGCCTTGCCTCTCCTCGCGGCTCCGATGTTGAGCGCGGCTTCGTATGCAGCGAGAAGATGACGTTTGCTGTGCGACCAGGACAACGCCTCCTCGACTCGCTTCTTGCCGTGCTCACCCATTCGCTTGCGCCTGTCGGGGTCATCGAGCAGCTCGACTATCTTGTCTCCGAACTCAGCCGTATCGTTCGGGGTCGCGTAGATCGCGGCATCCTGGGCCGTGTATCTGGACTCGGTAAGGTCGAAGCCTACCACCGGCCTGCTCATAGCCATATACTCAACGATCTTGATCAGTGAGCACTTGTCGTTCATCTCGTTTTTGGGGTCGGGAGCGACACAGACATCGGCGGTGGAAAGATAGCTGGTGAGCAGCGCGTCATCGTTGATCCTGCCGGTGAACGCCACATAGTCGTCCACCTGGAGATCCTTGGCGAGTTGCTTGAGGCTTTCGAGCCGGTCTCCCGCCCCTATGAGGGTGAAAGATATGTCCCGCCTGCCCAGCATGTTGACGACGTGGTTGACTGCCTCTATCAGGTACTCCAGTCCATCCTGCGCGGCCATCACTCCGACGTAGCACACGAGATACTCGCGGCCATTCTTGTGCTCGGGATTCGGCTCGACGGGCCGGAATCTCCGGAGGTCCGGCGCGTTCCTGACCACATACACCAGACTCGGGTCTTTGCGGCCCCTTCCGAGGGCTAAGTCCTTGACCGACCCGTTGACCGACATCACCACATCAGCGGCATTGAACGTGCATCTCTCCAGCCAGAGCAGTGTTCTGTAGACCATCGATGTGGGCGAGCGACCGAACCGGATGGCGTAGAGCTCCGGCGAGAGGTCATGGTGGTCGAAGATGAACGGCTTGCCGAATAACGCTCTGTAGAACCTCGCTATCAGGAAAAACGTGTCCGGCGGGTTGCACGCCTGCAAGATGTCGAAGCCGCCGCGCTTGTGGACCATCCGAGTCAGCCTGAACGATGCCATCATCGAATAGGCGAACTCCCATAGATACCCCCCCAGCCCACTGCCGCCTTCGGCAGGAGCCGGGTAAGCATAAATGTCGATACCGTCAATCGTATCAAGCAGTGGCGCGCCAGGCACTGCCGGGCAGATGACACTCACATGGTATCCGGCCTCGGTGAGAGCCAGCGCCTCGGCCCAAACGCGCCGATCATAGGCAACCGGCAGATTCTCCACAAGAATCAGCGCTCGGGTCTTGCGTTGGGCAAGGTCCTGTCCGAGCAGCCTGGCAACGACGGCAAGGTAAGATTGCTTCTCGCTCGCCCAACTCCAACGCTTGGAGAACTCCCGGCATTTCGCCGAGATCCGGGCTCGCAGATCAGGGTCTTTGTAGAGGTCGATCACGGCATTGGCGAACGAGTCCACGCTGCCTGCCTCGCAATACTTCACCGTCTCTTTGTCGAAGTAGCGCTCAATGGTCTGGGTGCGCGTCACGACCGTCGGCAGGCCCATGTTCACGAACTCCGCCACCTTGGTGGAAAAGTAGAGGTTCATGAACCCATCGCTAACATGCGGGGATATTCCGACATCGCTGTCGGCCACGATCTCCGGGATTTCCGACAGAGGCACCGGAGGGCGGAACTCCACGACATCGTTGAGGTCCAACCTATCGACCATCTCCCGCAGATATGGCAGATCATCGCCTTCTCCGACCAGAAGAAGCCTCAGTCCCGGAATCTCACGCTTCAACCGCACCGCGGCCTCTATCGCGACCGCGAGGCCGTAGCGGGCTGACATGGTGCCCGTGTAGAGCAGGGTGAACGTATCGCTGGAGCGTCGGGCCGAAAGGTCGTAGTCCGGGCGCCGGAAGACCGACTCGTCCGGGACGTTGAGCACCACCGAGATCGGCGTGTAACGCGCGGCGTACTGGAGCCGCTGCTTCATCACATCGCTGACGGTAAGCACCTGGTGACAGTATCGCAGGCTGATCTTCTCCTGCCACCGCAGAAGCCTGATGGTAGGGCTCCCACTCCTGATGCCGTATTTGGACATGAAGACCTCGGCCATCGGGTCGTGAACGTCGAGTATGATCTTCGCGCCGAATAACTTGGGTAGTATCGTAGAGAAAACGAGGAAGTCGGGCATGTTGTTGACGTGGATGAGGTCATACCTTCTCGTGAAAAGACGCCCGAACAAGATCAGCGAAGCCGCGCAGAAAAACAGAGAATACTCGAAGAGGTAGCGCCATATAGTGGCCCTGCGGCGCGCGATCGGCACGCGAGTGATGTTCACCCCGTTTACGCTTTGCTTTCGGGGCTGGCCCTTTTCGCGCAGGCCGATGACATCGACTTCGTAGCCCTCGCGTACGAGCGCCTCGGCTTCACGCCTTACCCGCGGATCACGCAGATAATACGATTGAACCACCAAGCATATCCGCTTCACACCTACTACCAGCTTCCCCCCACTATTGCCCAATGACTCAATCCCCGAGCTGAGCCCGTCTGCTACCGAACTGCGAGATGATCGCGTCAACTATCTTTGCGTAAGCCCGCCCATCTCCGAAGAACACCGGGTGTTCCTCCGGCGGCTCGAAGCCGCGGACAGCCTCGGCGATCTTCGCGGCATCCGGCCCCGCCACCACTTTCCATCCGGCCCTGAGTATACACGGGAACCAGATCAGATCGATGGCGACGATGGTAGGCTTGCGGAGAATGTAGGCTTCGCGCCTGACTCCACCAGAGTCGGTGACGACCTTGTTTGCTCCCGCCAGCAGCCATACGAACTCAAGGTAGCCTCGCGGCTCACTGATCTCGATGTTCTCCGCGTGGCTGAACTCGCGCATGAGGCCAAATTCGATGAGCTTCTTGCGCGTTCGAGGATGCACCGGAAAAACAATCCGTTCGCCGCAGTCGGCCAGGCCGCGCAATATGGAGGTCAGGTTCTGCCGATTGTCAACGTTTTCGGCCCTGTGGAGCGTACATAGAGTGTAATCCCCTCGATCCACCGGTACATCGAACTGATCGATCGTGCTCAGCAGCACATCCTTCATTATATCACCGGTGAGTACGATTTTCGACCCGGTGTGATTCTCTTTCACAAGCTCGTTATATGCATCCTCACAATTGGCAAGAAGCAACTCGGAAAGGGTATCCGTGGCGCGGCGGTTGATCTCCTCGGGGTTGTAGCGGGCCAGCGTCCTAACGCCTGCCTCCACATGCACGACGGGAATCCTCAGCTTCACCGATGCAAGGGCTCCGGCGAGAGTGGACGTGACGTCACCGTAGACCAGCGTGACGTCCGGCTTCTCCTTGGTCAAGATGCTCTCCAGCGCCTCGATCATCTCCGCCGTCTGCCTGCCGGGCAGCCCGGTAGACACCTGGAGATGATAATCGGGGTCGGGGATATCGAGCTCGTGGAAGAACACGCGGGACATCTCGTAGTCATAGTGCTGGCCCGTGTGCACCAGCACCTCCTCGACCCCACGCTCTTTGAGCTCCTTGCCGACCAGAGCTTCCTTTATGAAGTTGGGCCTCGTGCCCACCACTGATAAGACTTTCATTCGATGTCAGATGTCCGAGGTTCTGGCTCCGAACCCGTGAACAATCCTCCCAACTGTAGTACCGCTGCGTCGGAGAAGCTGGTCTTCACGATCTCAAGATTGCGCTGTCCAAGCCGATGCCGCAGTTGGGAATCATCGGCAAGTAGCGCAATTGCCTCCGCGAGGCCGTCGATGTCATTCTCATCAACCAAGACTTCCTCGACAAGCTCGGGGATGCCCGCGTGCCGGGTGCTGATCACCGGCTTCGCGCGAGACATCGCTTCCATGAGCACGGCGGGGATGCCCTCCATGTCACCGTCGCTCGCGGTTCGGCTGGGCAGCACGAGCATGTCGCAGGAATCGTATAGTATGTTGAGCAGGTCCTTGCCCACCATTCCCAGGAAGACCGTTTGGCTGTCAACACCCAACTCTCGCGCCATACCTTCCACGTCCAAAGGCCCCTCGCCCACAAGCCAGAGAGCAATGTCCTTGCGCTCCAGCTTCTTTACGGCGGAAAGCAGGATTTGGTGCCCCTTCTTCTCCCGGAACTCGCCGACCATCAGTATCCTGGTCGAGCCCACGCTCCGCGTGTCGGACATGTCTCCGTGCGCGCGAATCAGCGCGATCTTATCCTCGGGGACACCGAAGTTGCGCATAACGAGATTCTTGTTGAACTCGGACTGCACCACGATTCTGTCGCATCTCGGGAGCGCGATCTTGAGCATCGCGGGATTCGGGTTGCGATGAATCTCGTAGGCGTGCATAGTTACAGTTATCGGCAAATCGAGCCACTGGGCGCAGTAATAGCCGGTGTAGAGCTTGCTGTCACCGAAGTGGCAGTGGATGTGGCTTGCGCCCCATCGGCCCATCTCGCCGGCGAAACACATCCCCAGCGCGAACTCCCGCACGCTCTTCGTGCCGAGCGCGGTGGCAAGCAGAGACAGATACCTCGCCGGGCGCGACAGGAATCGTGAGAATTGGGCGAGCAGCACCCCGGCCGGCGTGGGCCTGAAGACCGGCCACTCCGGCTTGGGCATATATGGCCCGTCGCGGTAGGTCAGCGGGAACAGCGCAATCTCGAAGCCGTGCTCGCACAGCGTGTCGATCTCGCGATAGGTAAACGCGGGGACGCCACCCTTGACCATACTGATGATGTAGGCAACCTTTGTTTTCATGACGCCACGAGCAAGTGTCTCAGGATCATCGCCTGGTTTCTCGGATAAGACCGCCGGTCGGAGAAAACGCCGTAGTCGCCGAGCGAGTAGTCGAACCCGCCGTCGGCGTGCTGGACGCTGCGCAGCCTGGCATAGCCGCGAGCGGCAAGCGTCGAATAATCGCCCAGCTTCAGCTCGCCGGCGCGAGCAAGCGCCGCGGATACGGCAGCGGTGAAATAGTGCATGATCGGAGGTCCGGCCTGGCAATCGTGACGCGCGTCGCCTTGGGCGGTCAGCCCCCCCGAAAGGAACCCGGCAAGCTTCCCCATCACCAAAAGCGCCTGCTTATCGCCCGTTATCCGGTGATACTCGACCAGATCGAGGAACTGAAACGCGTTATACTGGAAACAGAGATAATGCGCTCGCCCCGGCCCATGCTCGCTTTCGACGACGTAGGGCAACTCTCCTGTCTCAAGCTGGCAGCGGGCGAGGAAACTAATCATCGCCCGGCAGTGCTCCAGGTATGTATCGTCACCCGCCGCCTTGCTCAGCGCCGCGGCGAACCACAGCGCAAGCGTGGAGTTGTTGGGCACAAGCCCCCTGCCTACGTTCGAGAAGTAGTTGATGGCGCGAGAGTCGGCGTCATAGTCCTGGAACCCGATCTCGTCGATCATGAACCGATACCAGCACCTCGCGCCGTCCAGGAACCGTTCATCGGCCGAAAGCTCGAAGCCCATCAGGAGGCTCAGAGAGCCAAAACAGCCCTCGACAGTGGCCACCCGGTTCTTCCACTCCGCCTGAGGGTAGCGCCACCAGCCGTCTTGGGTCTGACGGGATGCGACGACCTCGGCGCAGCGCACAGCGGCGTCTTTGTAACTCTGATCGCCCGTAAGCGTCGCCAGTTCCAGATTGTTCCAGATCCAGTAGGCCTGCGCCTGCAGGTAGTAGAGCCGGTCACGCCAGGGCAGTGCGCGCAGGTAGGATTTGATGAACCGGGTCGCGCGCAGGTTGAGGCTTACGCCGGGGTCCGGGCCAACCAACGCGCCGTCCTCGCGGACGTGGCGGCTGGCAAGATGCGCGTAGAGTCGGTCGGCCGCCTCTCTGCAAGCCGCTGAGTCGATCTCGGTTGTGCTTCGGTTCCGGATGGTCAGTTTCCCTTTGATAGAACTTCTTCGTAGACCTTGACAGTCTGGGCGGCGACGGCGTCTTTGGAGAACCGTCGGATAGCTTCTTCGCGGGCGGCCTTGCCCATGCGCTCGCGAAGCTCTCTGTCGCCGAGAAGCCTGTCGATACACTCGACAAAGCGATCATTGTCGCGCCAATCGGCGACGTAGCCTGTCTCGCCGTCGTGCACGAGATTGGCGATGCCTCCGGCGGTTGATGCGACTACCGGCTTGCCCGCGCTCAGAGCCTCGCTTATGACAAGCGGCGCGGTCTCCTGTTTGGAAGGCAGCAGCAGCATGGCGGCGCGGGAGAGCTCATCCATCATCGTCTCGACCGTCGTCTGGCCCAGGAAATCGACGTTTCGCTCGAGGCCATGCTCTTTGACGAACGCCAGACACTGCCCGTAGTAGGTCTGATCGGCGATCTTGCCGGCGACTCTGAGTTTGAGATTCGGGCGGCTCTCGACCAGCCTGCGTGTGATCTCCAGAAGCCCGAGCACGTTTTTGCGGTCGTATACAAGCCCGCCGAAGAGAAGCCGATCGGGTTGTTCGTTGTTGGGCACCGAGAAGAAGCGCTCGTCGATGCAGTTGTCGATCACATGGAACTTCGCGCCGGTGAGTCCATCGTACTCCTCGGCCACATACGGGCTGGTGGCGATGATATGCCCGACCTTCGACATGGCCTCGCGATCGTATCGCATATATAGCGCATAGCGGAGCCTGTCCAGGGGCTTGGTCTGGACCTGGGCTTCTTTGTGGATGACCCCGTGAACCGTAAAGACGGTCGGCAAGCCGGCGCGCAGCCCAGCGACGGCGTAGATCACGAGATTGCCGTTCACGATGTCCGGGTTCATCGACCGCAGTTGCCCAGACAGCCGGCGGATGTTGCGGCTCATGTTCGGGATGATGCGAACCTTTGGCTCGGATAGAAAACGGACTCGAAGCCCGCCATCCACGCGGTCCATGTCGCGCGGCGCTTGACCGCTGACCGTGAGCACGCGCACGTCGATGTCGTCTCTCGCCTGCATGCCGCGCGCGAGGTAATACCCGGCGGTGTGGACACCCCCGGGGAACGTATCCGTCTCAAACGGGTATTGCTGCGCCAGGACAACTCTGATGGGCATTTGGTCATATATCGACGTAGGGGCGAAGCATTTGCACACGGGCGTTGTGGGAATTGCAGGGCATAACCTGCAAATGCTTCGCCCCTACAAAGCCTTGCTAAAACTCCGATTCGCCGGTGATCGTGCCGCTCTCAATGGTGAGCCTGATTCCCTCTTCAAGAGAGACTGACGGCGCGAACCCGGCGGCTCGGATCTTGCTGATGTCCGCTTCCAGCCGGTCGATGTCTCCTTTCCAGCTCTGCCCCGTATAGATAACCTTGCAGTCCGGCAGGTCCATTTGCTTGAGGATGATCCCGACCAGCTCACGGATGCTGACCGGGTTGCCGCCGGAGATGTTGTAGGCCTCGCCGTTGGTCTGTTCGTTCTCCGCCGCGGCGATGAATGCGCCGGCAGTGTCGGAGACGAAGCAATAGTCGCGAATCTGGTTGCCTGTTCCCAAAACCTCGAGCTTGCGGGGATTCCTCTTGAGCTTGCGGATCAGGTCGGCAAGGACGTAGCGAGGCTGGCGCGGGCCATAGGTGTTGAATATCCTGATGGCCGTGAAGCCCAGCCCGAACATCTTATGATACATCATCCCCAACCGCTCGGCCGCGAGCTTGGACTCGCCATAAAACGAACTCGGCAGCAGAGGATGTTTCTCGTCGGTGGGAACGTATATCGGCTCGCCGTAGACCGCGGCGCTGGATGCGTAGACCACGCGCGTCACGCCCAGGTCTTTAGCGGCCTCGTACACGTTGAACGATCCCATGGTGTTCGTCTCGAAATCATAGCGGGTGTTCTTGAGTGAGTTGGGGACCGAGGCGTTCGCGCCGAGGTGAAAGACGTATTCCTGGCCCTCGACGGCGCGCTTCGTTGCATCGGCGTCGCGCAGATCAGCATTGAGGAATCTAACCCGGTCGATGGACTTTGCGAGGTTGTCCTCTACGCCGGCCTGTAGGTTGTCCATAGCGGTGACAACCGCGCCGCGCTCGACCAGCGCATCGACTATGTGCGAGGGCACAAAACCCGCGCCACCTGTCACCAAGACTTTCTTGCCCGTCCAATTCATCCGCATCGTTGCTACCCAATCTATCCAGCCGCGTCAGCCAAAGCTTCGTCGTACACTTCCAGAGTCTTATCTATGACCACCGACCGCTTGTAGCGGCCCTCGGCGATCCGCTTTGCGGTCTGCCCCATCCGCCTCGCCTTGTCGGGGTCCGTCAGAAGCCGCCCGATTCGATCGGCAAGGGCCTCGGCATCCCCAAACGCTACCATAAAGCCGGTCACATCGTCCTCGACCATCTCTGGAATCCCGCCGACCGCCGTGGCCACGACGGGTTTCGCCGCCGCCTGAGCCTGCGAGATCGCCATCGGGGCTGTTTCCTCGAACGATGGAAGAACGAGCATCGAACACCGGGCGTATTGGTTCATGACTTCCTCTTCGGAGACCAGCCCCAGGAAGTCGAAACAATCGTCGAGATTGTTCTCGTGTACATAGCCCTTGACTCGGGCGAGGCAGTCCTGGTCGCTGACGGGCCCCACGACCCTGATCTTGAACCGCGCGCCACCCGCCTTGAGGATCGAAGCGGCCTCGGCCAAGTGCAGGAGCCCCTTGCGCTCGATCAGGAGGGCGACAAAGAGTATGTCCCCCGGGTCGGTTTCATCGGGAATATCGAAGAATTTGTCGTCAATCGGGTTGTCGATAAAATGGAGCTTCGAGTTTTTGAGAAGATCACCAAACGTGTTTGCCAGATAGTGGTTCAGCACTATCATGTGCCGGGCCTTGCGCAGCGCGTTACGCTCGTACAGACACCCCAGCCGACTCTGAAAACGGTTAATCATGCCCTTGATAAGATCGGCTTCCTTGAAGTACACGCCGTGGGGGGTCAGCACCGACGGATAGCCTCTTTCGAGAGCGGCGAAAGGGTACATCGTCTGGGTGTGAACGTGAACCAGATCGGGCTTGATGCCGCGCATGGCCTTTCTGATTCGAGAAGCGTCCGCCGCAAACCCCGTCACGCAGCCAAGCTTTTCCGATAGCGGCAGAAGATGTACCTTCGCGCCGCACGCGGACTCTCGCTGTTGCTGAGACGCCAGTCCCGAGACGGAAGTGATCACATGGACTTCCAGGTCTCCGCGGCCCGCAAGACCCTCGGAGAGATAGTAGGTAACCGCCTGAACGCCGCCGTGTATCTTACCTTCCTGGCTGGGGTACGGGCCGATGATGAGGACTCTGGAACCGCTACGCATGCACCAGCCCTCCTGCCGGTTCCGACGTCACGAGTTGTTCGACGGGCTCCGACTCGTGCTCTTCCGCCGTTATCTCGCCCAGTCGCACGCCGATCGCGAACAGCACCCACAGAAAGTAGCTCGGGTATTTGAAGAACCGGATGTCGTAGCCGCAAGTGGAGGCAGTGTGACCGATGATCGCGATGATCAGAAGGGTCACGAAATCCTTGCCGAGAAGGCCTTCGTCGGGAAGCCGAGCGCGAACCCCAAACAGATGGATCACGAAGGCAATCAGAGCGCCCACAAACAGCGCGCCCCCGATCAACCCCTGCTCCGCGCAGATCGTGAGGATGGAGTTGTGAGACGTGAGAACCTGGATGAGCTTCCCCTGAGGTTGATACCGGTTCAGCATTCCCCCTCTGGCAATAAGGCCGCTGAGTGTGCCCGCGTTGGTCACGTATTGCTGGAGCGCATTGTCAATCTCACCCAGCCCAACGCCGAATACCGGATAGTGCTTTATGATGTTGATCGTACTTGCCGTAATGACGATGCGGCCCAACACCGTACTAGTCTTAGACATCCTATTGGCAACATCGGCGTTACTAAGAAGTATCGGAAGACCGATTATCGCCACGAGAACAGCCGCGGCGCTGGCCGCGGCATACTGCTTGCGGTAGTGTGTGGTGAAGAACGGCATGAGAGCAAACAGCAACAGGGCAGAGACATATCCACTCCGGGTGAGACAGAAATAGCATCCGATCAGTTGGGCAACCATGGATGCCAGGTAGAAGGCCTTCGTGGTTTTGCGTTCAGTGGCCGCGAAGAGATGGAAGCTCAAGAATGCTGTAATCCCAAGGAACGTTCCCATCGCGGCGGGATTGAGCAGCGGGCCGGCCGCGCGCCCCTTCTCCACGTCGCCGTAAGCCAGACTGTAGTTTCCTCCCAAGAACGAGCTGAACCACTGATTCCCGGTGTAGTGCTCATAGAAAGCTGAGACTGCAACATACAAACCTGTAATCACCAGGCCGATGACGATCCAGTTCAAGTGCCTCCTGGTAACAAGGACCGACTTGGCTATGTAGTATACTATCAGAGCCAATCCGATGTGGTCGAACTTCTCGGATATCGTGCCGAGGATAGTCTTAAGGCTGCCCGGCTGCATCACATAGAGCGCCACGCACGTATAGCCGATGAATGCCAGTGTCAGCCATTCACCCACGATCGGCTTCTTGACCCGGTGCCGCTCCATCATGGTGCGAAGAATAAGGAATCCCGCAAGGGCCGAAAGCGCGACGCGGTCGAAGGTGATAGCCGGCATGCCCGCACCGAAGTCCATCCTCAGGAAAATAAACCCCAGCGGCGAGAGCACCAGCCACAATATAAACGCCAGCGTCGGTCGGGAGACGGCCAGGACAAGGCAAGCCATGGCGACAAAGAACGCGACGATGTACTCCCACATGAGCTGGTTCACCATATAGGCCAGAACAAGTTGCAGGGAGATGTATAGGCAGAACCCCACCGCGACCACCGTCCACCGCACAAGCGTGCGCCAACCCGGCGCAGTCAACGTGCGGAAGAAGCCCACGTTGAACCAAGCCCGCGGAACTAACCCCGCGGGGGCGTCAGACATCGGCGGGACAACCCCAAGAGCCCAGCGCCACGCGCGCACGAATGGCCTGGTGACCGAGTTGACTATACCGGCAATGAGTCTCATGCTTGCTACCTAAACTGACCGGAGTTTGCCACGAACTCGCGTATGAACCTTTCCAGTCTGGCAAGTGAGGTCTTGGAGTCCTCATAATTGGCACGAGTATCGAACCGGTAGCAGTAGGTCTGGCGCTTCGCGTAGCCGGCCTCGACGCGCCGCCCGCCGCCCATACCGATCCAGCCCTTGGCTATGGCTTCGAGGTCCCTAAACTGTGCCGCACGCATCACCAGGCGGACCTGGCTGGTTCTGGGATACGACACCGCCTCGGTGCTATACCAGTAGACCAGCAGGCTGGCGTCGCCCGTGTCGTCGTTAGAGAACCGAAGGTAAGTGGCTGTCACGGTAAACGGCTTGGGCTTGTTGAAGCGCAAAACGATCATCTTGTCTTCGTCAATGGAACTCCCGCCGCCCGGCAGGCAACTGTGCGGATCGTGGAACGCGTCGGTGTCTCTGGCAGCCTGGACGAATATGCTCGCGCTCTGCGTATCGTCGGCTGTGTTGAAGTAGACGCGACTGAGTAGATCCGCCGTCTTAAGCTCCGTTCTGGTTAGAGGATCGATCTGCATGTCCTGCGAACTCCACGAGCCAAAACTCTTGGGGAAGTTGGAACGGTTCAGTTCGCCGCGCGCGCTGGACTCCAGTGGCTTTATCGCGAAGTTGGTGAACATGACGAAGCCCAAGAGCGCTATTGCCACGGGACCGCGCAACCGACTCCCGAACAGCTTGTGCCTGGGAGTATCGTCCGCCAGCGCCGCATCCGCCGGGTCCACTTGCGGATCGGGAATCCCGAAGTCATTGGCCTTGATGAGCGAGGCGAGCCCGAAGAGGATGGCGAACGACAAGACCAGCTCGAAAACCATCGCCCACGAGTTGTGGAAGTTCTGCATAGCCTCGGCCGACTCGGTCCATATCCCAACGTAGCCGATCACCGCGATGCGAAGGCCATTGACCAACAGGCTCAACGGAAATGAGACTGCGACCAGAAAAGCCTTCTTCCAGAAGGGCGCGCGGATCATATAAACAAAGAACGCGGTGAAAGTGATGAGCGAGATCAGCATCCTGAACCCGCTGCACTCCCCTTCGACTCGCAGCACTCCCTCGGACTCACCCGGCCCGGCAGGCAGCCTGGGGGAGTAGATCAGGTTGCCGGCCCGCTTGATCTCCCAGCCATCGCTGACCAAATCGCCGGTGTACTGGAGAACCTTGGATGCGAGCATTGTAGACTGAAGCTGCACGGGCGAGGATACCCTGTCGAGCACCGTTGACGGAGCCGGAACCATGAACAACAGATAAAGCACCGGGAAGAGCAGCAGACGGGTCATACGGGTCCCGGTAAACATCAATAACGCTCCGACGAGGAACGTGATGAACGTGATCGCGCACACGTTTCCCGAGCCGGTCCAGCGCCCAAAAACGAACAAAGGGATAGAAGGCACGATCAGCAACAGGCCAAGCCACGATGGCTGAATCTTGACCTGAGCCAGCCGCTTGCGGTTCGCCCACACCATGAACAGCGAGATTAGAGGCACAAGAGGACCGTGGGAGTAGTATGAGTGGGGCTTCTCCCATGTTCGCCACCAGTCACTGAACGGAAAGACCCACTGCATCGCGATGAACAGCGCCCCGGCCAACAGCATCGGCCAATAGCACCTTATCACCGTGGTCAGAACATTGATGAGCCGTGCCTGAACGTCTGCGGCGCCGGCCTTGGCTTTGCCATCCGGCGACTTGGCACTCTCAATCCGCTCGCCGCACTTCTCGCACGCCTTCATCTCATCGGCAAGCTGGGTGTTGCACTTCGGGCACACACGCATCGAACTAACTCCTCCTGAAAAATCCCGGCGGCGCCAAACGCACACGCTGTAGGGGCTTACGCTATCAAGCGCCTTTGCCCGCACCCTTGATGGCCTTCTTGCCGCTCGCAAGCTGCGGCATTCCGATCCCCTCGTAGGAGCGGTGATAGTGGAAGTAGCTGCTGGAATCCTCGCGCCGGACTTTGTTGAGAACGACGCCCAACAGGCGGATTCCAATGTTCTCCATCCTTGCGCGAAGCTCCGCCTCGCTGCCTCTGGGCACCCTGCCCGCCGAGTGAACCACAATCGCGTTTCCGACTATCGTCGCAACAAGCACAGGGTCCGGGAACGCGATGCCCGCTGGGGTGTCGTAGATCACGAAATCGGCCAGTTCGGAAACCTGCGCCACGAAGTCTCTCATCTCCGGCGAGCGAAGCAGTTTCACCGGATTGTCCGGAACAGGCCCCGCCGGCACAAGCAGCAAGCCCTGGACTCGCGTTGGCGCAAGCGCATCCTCCAACGTGGCCCCACCACTCAGAATGTTGGTCAGGCCTGCCTTGTTATCGACCCCAAATATGAGATGCTGGGTCGGCTTGCGGAAATCGGAGTCCACCAGAATGACCCTTGCGCCCTCTCTGGCCAGAGAGACCGCAAGATTGGATGCGGTAACAGAGCGGCCGGCATCAGGTTCCGCGCTCACTACGACTATCGAGTTGCTCTCGCCGTTCTGGCTGGCGATCCAGAGGTTCGACGTCAACATCTGATACGCCACCTCCATGATCTCCGGGCAACTCTGCCTGCACAGCGAGTGAGCTCTGGAACCAGGGATCGCCGTCAACACCGGCAGGCCAAGCAGCTTCTCGGCGTCGGCCGCAGTCTTGACCGTGTTGTCCGTGTAGTGGAGCAAGAACGCGACGCCGACGCCCATCAACGGTGCCAGCATCAGCGCAAGCATGAGTTTGAGCGAGTGCTTCTGATCAACCGGCCGAACAAACGCCGGGTCAATGGTCTTGAGCGCGACTTCGTTTCGGTTCTGCTGTTCGCGAATTTTGGCTTCATCAAGCTTGCTCTTCATCAGGCCGTATGTATCCGTTGCGGATTTGAGATCGACCGTCAACTCGGCGACCTTCGCTTCCTTGGCGGGCAATACAGCCATCTCGGCCTTCATCGCATGCGCAACGGTCTGCGCCGCAACCCGCTGCGCGTCCGTAGCCACGTCCTCCACCCTGGCGTTCACGTAGTTGCTCGCCAAACTCTGGTAGGTCGGGCTCTTGGATTCGGAACTACTCGCTATATACTCCTCCTTGGTTTCGAGGAGTTGGCGCGTCACGTCATCTATCTGGGCCTGCACCGCCAGCACTTCGGGGTGGTTCTTTAGCCTGCGGGACTGGCCAGCCGCGCCGTTGAGCATGGATGCCTTCCTGGTCTCCAGATCCACCAATTGCTGCCGCAAGCTCTGCCAGATCGGGTTTCGCGCAATGGTCTTGCCGCTGTTCTCCCACTCCTTCAGCTTGCGGAGTTCCTTTAACGCCTGCGCGACGCGCGCTGCCGCAGCCTCGTGACTTATCCACACCTGGTCGGCCGTGGCCTGAGCTTGAGTTATCTTCTGGACTATAGCTCCAAGCTGCTGATCTATCTGAACAATGCCGTTTTGTTCCTTGTAACGCTTGACAGCGTCCTGTGCCCGGATCATCGCCGCGCGCGTGACCTCAATCTGAGCTTGAATGAACTCCCTGCTCTGGGACACCGAGGCGTTGTTGAGGTCGGCGTATACTTTCTTGAACTCAGCGGCTATGACGTCGGCCGCCACTTTGGCTGACTCCGCGTCAGGGAGCGTAACCTCGATAGCCAGAATGTTGGTGTCGCGCACAGGTGTGACGGACGTCGCGGACAGCACCTGCGCGGGCGTGAACTTCATGCCCAGGTCCGAAAGTGTCTGCGCTGCGTTCGAGAGGACCCTTTGGCTGGTGGCGAGGTTGCCGAGGTTGGAGAGCTGCAACTGGAGGTCTGTCGCGTTGCCCATCATCTGGGACTGGAAGAGCGGAATACCCACCTGCTGTATGCTCTTCGACTCCATCACGGTGGTGCGACCAGTGTAGATGGGTTCCGAGTTGTAGTTCCAGAAGGCGACCGCGAGCACCGCCGCCAGCGTGCCAAGTATGATCAGCCAGCGCCTCCTGCGTATTACTCTGTAGTAACGCCAAAATTCCACGGAGTCTTCCTTCCGCCAAGTAGATGCGCTCTACTCAGAACCCTGCTAACCTCCCGAGATAGGAAGCGTTGAGAATCGTGCTGATGACCTGGGATATCTTATTCCAGTTGGGACTCTTGGTTTCAGGTACAACGACGATGTCCCCAGACCTCAGGACAGCGTCCTGAGCCAGATCGCCTGTGTCAAAGAGCTTTCTCAGGTTGACCTGCACCCTCTCCGGTTTCGCCGGATCGCCGCGAATGATGACCGCCTTGCGGATATTGCCGCGCTCGGTCTGCCCACCGGCCAAGCTGATGGCGGCAAGCAGAGTGGTCTTCTCCTTGAGACTATATTGGCCGGGCCTGTTAACCTGGCCAAGCACGTAGATCTTGTTCTTGTAGTCTTCGTGAGGGATATAGATCGCGTCGCCGTTCTGGAGTGGATAGTTCTGAGAGAGGTCTCCAGCCAGCATCTTCTTCAGATCCAGGGGAATCGACTCCTTGGAACCCTTGTGCGTCAGTGAGGCGGATTCGAGCAGGGCATCTTCGGAGTAGCTGCCACCTTGGGCGATAGCATCAAGGACGGTGTCCCCGTCCTTGAACTCGAAAGAACCCGGCCGCTGAACCGCGCCCAGCACGCGCGCCTGAGGCCGATGCAGCGTGATGAGCGTGATCTGCACCTTGGCGTCAGCGAGGATCTCGAGATCCGCAAGCTTCTTAACGATCATCTGAGCCACCTCGGTCTGCGTGAGGCCCGCGACCTTCATATCGCCGAGGTAGGGCACACTGATCATGCCGCCCGGTGTGACCTGCATCTGCATGTTGCTGAGCTGCTGCTCGCCCCACACGTCCAGCCTAAGCGTGTCCTCCTCAACTATACGATAGTTGACTTCAGCCGCCGTGACCGGAGCCGCTATGACCGGACTGGGAACGGCATTGCTAACCACTTCTGCCTCAGCGGCGATAACGGACGCAGCAGGAAAGCACACCGCCGCCGCGATTAAGGCTGCCAGCAGTGCTAGCACGCGTTTGTTCACAGGTTCTGTCCTCCTGACTGATTCCACACGTCGGTCCTGTAGTCTCAATTATCGACCTGCACGCTCGTATCTTTAGGCTGGCCCACTGCACGGACTCTACGATATTACGGCAAATTCACCCGGTATGGTTCCCGATGAGTCAACATACCCACAACACGGTGGGTCGCTAAACCTGTTGAGCCGGGATAACACAGCAGGTTTCTGGAAGTGATGGGCTCAAACCTGGTCCAATGACGGGTTTTGCAGAGCGAAGCCTTTCGGTTCCGCGATTTGGAGCCAGCCCTACCATTTGAATGGCACAGTTTGTGCACTATAGGACTAGTAAAGGGTGTTTACGAAAGCCATGCGGCCACCTCGGTCGGGTGCGTCTTTTGGGCATCTATCCGATCCGCGAATCACGGGGGCTTTACCATGCGTGCATTACTAATAGTCCTAACGGTTCTAACGCTGACGGCAGCCATGCGTCCGCCTGCTCTTGCACTAGCACTAGAGCGCACTCCACCCGGTTCATACCTGGTCTATCGGGTCGCCACCGTGGATGAACTGCGAGATCAAGTGGCAAAGAACCCAGTGGTGCGATCCAGATACATGACCCACTTCGGCGTCTCGGCAGCGGAACTCGATGCGTCCTTCGCGAACAATCTCACGATCGTCACCCTGAAGCAGCCGCTACGCGCCCACTCCTGGTATATCGACGATGCGGGCAAGATCTTGCTCAAGACGAAGTTCCTGCCCAAAGGCACGATGGTGTTCGCCACAAAGGACGGGAAGCCGCTGCTTATCGCGTCTTGCGGGAATCCTCTGATGTCACAACTGCCCGCTGAGGTGGTCAAGACGATGGCCCAGAGCGAAACCCCGCCGGACACCAAGGTTCTCGCGAGCCCCATGGAAACCATATCCTCAGCTCTTGTGACAGCGCCTCCGGCGCTGGAAGTCCTATCCGTACTGCCTGTCGAAGCGCCGCCCGTGCTCGCGTCGATCGCGGCCCCGGCCGTATCTCTGCCACCATTTATTACATCTTCCAGCAGCCTCGGCGCGGGATGGCTGGGCCTTCTCGGGGCAATCGGCGCACTCGCCGGCGGAGCTGGCGGTGGCGGCGGTGGCGGCGGGGTAGTCCCCGAACCATCGAGCTTCATCGTGCTGGGAAGCGCACTGTGCATGATACCCGGTCTGTATCACATCAGACGGCGCCGTAGCTAACGGGCGGCGCCGTCTACACCCAACGCTCGTAGATCTCCTCGATGCCTTCCTTACCGTCTTCTCGCACGGGCGAGAATGATATGATGGTGACGGTATCCATCGGCGTGACCAGCCGATCGTATATTCTCGACAGCAGAGTCATGACATCCTCTGCGCTGCGGAACTCCAGATTTTCCTTTTCCACCTCGCGCATACTGAGGTCCGCCGTCTTCTTCACAATGACATCGTCGATTATCGCGGAAAAGAGCTTCTGCCGCACCTGATATCTGCGGCCGACAGTTATCCAGACGATCTGGCCGGTCTGATACTTGTCGGACTTGTCGCCGAGCCTTATCGTGGCGCTCTTCCTGCCCCGCATCAGCGCGTCGGCGTATAGTTCCGGATAGAAATTCAACGCGAATAGCATCTTCAACTCCTGATGCAGCATTATAAATCCGCAAGCTCAGACTGTCAAGAAATGGTATCAGTTCGAGAGAGTTCAGTTCCGCAGGCACGAGCTGTAGGCTTGCCGAGGCAAATGATTCGCCCCTACGGGCTGGTTGGCTGGAAGCAGCGGCCAAACACCTGGTACTTTTACCTGTTTTCATGCTAAGCGGAGGTAAAGCAGGGCTGATTGGGGAATATGTAAGCGTCCGACCATTTGTGGTGGTTGGGAATAGGCTGCTCCTCGCGGACCAACATCCGCGAAGCCAGCATTCAACGGAGGACAAAATGTCCTTCCCCTTTGCCACTCGCTCGCAAAAGTCGAGCGACGGACCTGAGCCAGGCTGAGGAAAGTTCGGGGCAACTTCGATTTCCAAAAGCATGGCTCATCTCTTGTACGCAGGTTTTTGGTGCACATCCGCCTAATCATCTCAGAGTGAACGAAGCCGAATTCCTCGTCGAAGAAAAAGATCGCCACAGCCGGTTGGACGTGTATCTCGCCGAGCGAATGGGTGAGCTTTCGCGGTCGCATATCCAGAAGCTCATCGCGAAGGCGTATGTGACCGTTAACGGCGCGCCGGCCAGACCCGGCCACAAGGTCCAGCCGGGCGAGAGAATAAGCGTCACCATCCCGCCTGCCGAGCCTTCCGACATCCGCCCCGAGCATATCCCGCTGGACGTGGTCTACGAAGACGACCAGATAATTGTCATCAACAAGCCGAAAGGCATGACCGTCCATCCCGCGCCGGGGAACCGGACCGGCACCCTCGTCAACGCCGTGGTCGCACACTCGGACGACCTTTCCGGCATCGGCGGCGTCGAGCGGCCAGGGATCGTCCATCGACTGGACAAAGACACCTCCGGGCTTCTCGTTGTGGCCAAGACCGATGTGGCGCATTCCTCGCTTCAAGCTCAGATCCAGACGCGAACCGCCGAGCGGCGCTATCTTGCTCTGGTCTGGGGAACCACGAAGTTCAACGAGGCCGTGGTCGATGCCCCTATCGGTCGCCACCCCACGGACCGGCAGAAACAGGCCGTCATCAAGGACACCAATCGCTACACCGCCCGCGAAGCTGTCACTCATCTCAAGGCACTGGAGCGTTTCGAGGGCTTCACGCTGATCGAGGCCAAGCTCGACACGGGCAGGACACATCAGATTCGGGTTCACTGTGCGTTCATCGGCCATCCGGTGGTCGGCGACCCGACCTACGGCGGCACGAAACGCACGGTCTCTTCGTCATACAGCAAGCTGGACCAGCGCGACCTCGCGCGGCTCATCGACGACCTGCACGGACAGGCGCTGCACGCGTTCTTGCTCTCGTTCGACCACCCCGTAACCGGCGAGCGAATGAGCTTCGAGGCGCCGCTCCCGCCGGACATCGACGCGCTTCTGGGATGGCTGAGAAGGGAGAGTTGAGAGTGGAGAGCGAAGAGCGAAGAGAAGGGAAGGGTTGAGGGAAAACCGTCTCTGCTATGGCGAAGCTCTATTGTGGCACATCTGGATGGAACTATGGCCACTGGCGCGGTGTCTTCTACCCCGACGGATTGCCTGCCGGCAAGTGGCTGGAACACTACTGCCGGCGGTTCGATACGGTCGAGGTCAACAACTCCTTTTACCGGCTGCCAGAGAGAAAGATATTCCAAGGCTGGCGGGAGCAGACCCCGGACGGGTTCACCTTCGCGGTCAAGGCCAGCAGGTATCTGACGCACATAAAGCGGCTGCGCGAGCCGGAAGAACCGCTTGGGCGGCTGCTGGATCACGCAAGCGGGCTTGAGGGGAAGCTCGGTGTGGTATTGTATCAGTTTCCTCCCCATTGGCGAGTCGATCTCGATCGGCTTCGCTGCTTTCTGGCAATGCTGCCCCCGACTCCGCGAAGCGCGTTCGAGTTCAGAGACGATTCCTGGCAGTGCGAAGCCGTATGGTCTCTGCTGAGCGAATTCCGCGTCGCCTACTGCGTGATGGACTCGCCAGGGCTTGGGCTTCATCTCAGGACCACATGTGATTATGCATATATCCGTATGCACTCCGGTGGCGAGGAAACGGACGGCAACTACACGGATGAACACCTGGGCACCTGGGCCGGGCGGGTAGAACAGATGCTGACGCGCGGGGATGTCTACGTTTACTTCAACAACGACATCCGAGGCTTCGCGGTGCGCAACGCGCTCAAGTTACGGGAATTGCTGACCTGACTCAGGCTTAGTAACAGCTCACGGTTGGTGAGTAATATGTAGTGGCCGGGCCTCTGTCCCGGCCTTGTCCGACACGGAGATCGGACACTACGAAAAACGCTCTCACCATTCCTGAACTGTTACCAGGCTTACTCCGTGCTTGCTGGGTTGGGAGTACCGTAGTAGTATGAGCTGCGGTGCCAAGGGCAGAGACACGGCACGCCATTAGTGTGTTTGGGGTGGGGATCCGGGACCAACTTCTTGATCTCGTTATTGGAGAGCCACTTTGCGTGGCCATCGGCATACGAACAGGTTGTTCCATCATAGTGGATTTTGCCGTTGTCGTCGAGGACTGACCAACTCCACCATTGGTAAAAACCGTCGTTTTGACCCTGGGGTGTACCACTGGGTTCACCACGTCTTTCGTGTATCAGGAACAACACCTTGCCGGTCCGGCCCGCGACCGCGGGAGCCAGCTTGATCGTAGTCAACACACCTGGATTCTTGCTGGTCAGATCCTCGTTCATCGAGTAGGTGAGCCCAAAGCCGGACGGCAACCCCTCGGCATGGGAGCCGACGGGAATTTCGTTTTTGGGCCAAGAAGTGGGATTACTCCAGGCTATCTTATTGCCGGCGCCGTAGTAGCAGGGCAGATTCTGGTCCGATGGGCAGTTGAAAATCCCCACGCTCCGGGCGTATCCGCCTGTGTAGAGCGAGCCCATACGGACATCGCAGGGATACGGAGCGGTAGGTCCGCTCCACACTGAGCCGGTCCACTCAATGGCGTTTGGATGGCCGGCATAAATCATCTGTCTTCTCTGGGATATCGGCATGAACCCGTCGTGGTCGTCGCAATAGTTGAAGAAGGCCAACGTGAGTTCCCTGAGGTTAAAGCAGCACCTCGCTTGCCTGCCACGTTCTTTGGCGTTTGCGAAAACTGGAAAGAGGATTGCGGCCAAGATCGCGATGATCGCGATCACCACAAGGAGTTCGATAAGCGTAAACCCTCTCCTTCTCACACTTTCCCTCCCGATCATCTGTCAGGGATGGTTTTGAACATACTAAGGAGCAAGACGGCACACTTCAGTTCGTTGCGCATTAAGTATCAGGGTGCTTCGGGAACAGCTCCCGAAGCACCGAAAGACCGGCCGGTAGCGCTAAAGCCCGTTTTGTGCTCTACAGCTATTGGAATTCCACTGCGAATACATGTTGCTGGTCGCGAGGTCTCCAGTGACGTGCGCGACATCTGAGTCTTTGAGAAGCTGGTCGTAGCTGATCCACTTCGCGTGGCCATCGACATAAGAGCACACGGTGCCCTCATAGTGGACTGCACTGGGCACGTCGCTGAAGCCAGTCTTCCACGAGAAGTAGCCATCGTTGATTCCGGAGATCACTGGCAAGACCTTTTTGTTCCAGCGAGCCTCGTGGATCAGCAAGAGGACCTTGCTCGACCTTCCGGCGGTCTCGGCGTCCAGTTTCAAATTCGTCAGGTATGCTGCAGGTGCAGGCGGCCCGTAGAGGCTGCCCATTTCCTGATTCAGGGAGTACGAGAAGGGATAGTCCGTACACGGATTTATGGTAGGGTTCGGGCAAGAAGGGATAGCGGGGTAGACGTACTTGATGCCTTTGGCGTCCATTTTGGCGTCGGTAGGACACAGATAGATCCCCTTGCTCCGTGTCCACTTCCATAACTGGCCCCTAGTCAGGTCAACCGGGGTGGATGCCGATTTTGTAGACCCGGTCCACTCCAAACCACCAGACTTGTCAGCACACGACGACGGCATCACGCCGTTATTGTCATCGCAGTATTGCCGGAACGCTTGAGTGAGCTGTTTCAGGTTCCCGCAACACCTTGCTTGCCTGCCGCGTTCTTTGGCGTTTGCAAAGACTGGAAAGAGAATCGCGGCCAAGATCGCGATGATCGCGATCACCACCAGCAGCTCGATTAGAGTGAAGCCTCGCTTTTTCATAATACCTTCTCTCGATTCATACAAATTGGTTTACGCGCTACAGGGGCAAAGCAAATGCGAGGCGGCACACTTGCTACAGTATTAATATCATGTTTTCGGGTGCTTTGTCAATAGTCTATAGGTATATTTTTCGAGCCGGTTGGGCGAACCACGAGCGATTGTTCGGAAGCCGGGGGATGTGATACCATGGCTGCGGAGGCGCATGATGCGATTACTGAGCTTGACGGTTGGACTCCTGGTAATGGCCGCGACCGGCGCTGCATGGGGTGAGTTCGACGAATTGAAGGTGAACAACGCCGGCTTCGAGCGAGTCATCTCCGGCACCAGCAACGTCGTTAAGACGACACACGTTCGGATCGGGGGCGTGGAGATGCTGGACCAGCCCAGCGTCGAGTTTATGATCGAGGTCGAGTACAAAGGCGAGACGATCTCGCTTGTCCCGAGCGACTTCGACATCAAGGGCATCGATTCGGCCGCCAAAGGCAAAGAGCGGCGGACAGGCGTCGAGCTTCGCAGTCGCTATTGGGGCCTCCCGCTGCTTGTCTACATAGACTACTGGCGCGATGAGAGAAACCAATACCAGCAGAAGTCTATCAACATACCGCCGTGCAAGGGGGCAGCCGGCGCGGTGCTCAAGCGGGTGACTATCGAGTCATTCCACTTTGGGAATCTTATCGTGCCACTCGCGCCGACGGCGTCCGGATTCGCCAACGACGCCAAGTCCTGTTTCGCGGCGATAGACCCGAAGTCTGGAAAAGGATTGTGCTTCGACCTACCCTCCGGGAAGGCCCAGTTCGTTCGCGGGCACAGCCTGTATGCCTACGAAGAAATGACCGCGCCGGTCGAGAATGGTTATGAGACCGGACGGCTGGCCCTCGGGGCCGCCTCAGGCAAGCCGGAGGCGGCGTTTACGGCCTACCGGCAGATGCTGCTGGAGACCAGATACCCATTGCTGGCGAAGAACCCGAAGCTTGCGGCGCTGCGGAAACGATTCGGGCCTTGCTTTGCCGTGCGTCAATATCTGCCGCCATGCTCGGAGGATGGACGTGTCGAGGGGGAAGGCTGTGTCGCCGGCAACAAGGGATTCGTGTTTCTCTTCAACTCCGGGCCGGAAGCCGCGAAGGCGCTGCTGCCCCTTTCCAGCCCGGCGCTGAACGTCTCGGGCGATCTGAAGCTGTCGGATTGGACATCGCTGGACGGCGCGTCGGATATGGGAACGAAGAGGCCCGAAGATAAGGTAGAGATAGACGTGCCCGCGCGAGGGTATCGGGTAATCGGCGTGAATATCGATGGTTAGATGGCTCCTAATCGTATTCGGTTCGATATACGTCCTGGCGATGTGGGGCGTGCTTTTCTACGTCATCAGGCGCGGGCTGGGGCCGTATTTCCGCAGCAAACGCGAACCCAAGACCAGCGTCAATGCGCGTATCAGGCACAAGATCGACCATCAGGACTTCCATTCAGTCAACTGGCAGGTGGAAACTGTCCGCAGGCAGATGATCTTCGAGTGCGAGGACGGAATCGAGCGCGACTACGACGTGCCGGACGAGGTCTGGGACTGGACCGAGCAAGGCGATGACGGCGTGCTTGTCTACCAGGGCCATTTTTTCGTCGATTTCCAGGCACGCCGCCCCAAGCTCCACATAGACAAAGCCCACGAGCGCCTGATGAGAAGGTAGACTAAATGCCCGAGGCTCTGCTCAAGCTCCACGTTACGCCCCGCGGCTCCCGCAACGAGATATCCGGCTGGCGCGGTGACACACTCTGCGTGAAACTCACTGCGCCCCCCGTCGAAGGCGCGGCAAATACCGCGATTGTGAAGTTCATCGCCGACAGCCTCGGGTTGAGAAAGTCCCAAATCGAGCTTGTCTCGGGCGACAAGAGCCGCGAGAAGACCCTCAGAATCACCGGCATCTGTGATTCCGACATCCGCGCGCGGCTTGGGGTGTGATCGGCCGTAGGGGCGAAGCATTTGCACACAGGCTGTTGGAAGTCGTCAGACTGATATGCAAATGCTTCGCCCCTACAGTGTGAGGTGCGTCAGCCGACTGTAACCTCGACGCGGTGCTCGCCGCCGTCGCCGAAGTGAGGCAGCATCTGGCCCAGCACCGGCTCGCCATCAACGATTATCGAGGGCGAACAGCCGGGCTCGCTGGTGTTGCGGCGGATCGAGATATTGTAGGTATCACCGCGGAACCGCCGGATGATGTCGCACTCAAGCCAGGAGTCCGGCAGCCTCGGATTCAGGGTAAGCCCCTCGCAAGTAGCGTTCAGCCCGAGCGTCCACTCGACCAGCGCCGAGTAGAGCGAGCACGTGGCATCGACATCGCCCACCCCCATCCGGTCCGAACCCAGATAGTCAAGCAGGTCGTCGATCACGGTGGAGTCCGAGAGCGTCGGCGAGATCGACTGGAAATACCTTACACGGCGCGGAAGCGCGCGCCGCTCGGAGCAATCGTCCCGGTCGAGGTTCCTGCGCTGCAGCGCATCCAACATGTGCCCGTAGGTCTCGGAGTCGCCGCACACGAGCGACCACATCCTGATCGTCTCACCGAGAAGCCTGTCGTCGCCGAAGTTGGACTCACCGGGCTTGCTGTTGAGTCCCATCTTGATGATCCTTTCGCAGTGCTCTTGCAGCGGCATCGCTGGACCATCGCGAAGGGCTATGCTTTCGGCGAGGATGCTGCGGTCGCCGGTTTCCGCGACATGTCTGGCCGTGCCGATCACAAGCCACAGGAGTTCGGTGGGTGGAATGCTGACAATCGACTGATTGTCCGGGGAATATGAACCCAGCAGCGACAGCCCCGCGGCAAAGCTGAGCAGGGACTCGCGTATGACATCGGTTGCGGTTCCGGACAGCGGGTAAAGGCATCTCAGGATATCCGCCATCCGAGCCGGGTCAAGGCAAGTCGGGGCATTTCGCTCCCGAATCCAGCCCGAGTAGGTCTCGTATGGCAGCCACGTGTTCACGAGCGCATCGAAGATCTGGTCTGATGTCTCGATTTTCACCGCCCCGCTAAGCTCCGTCCACCGCCGCCGCGATGTCTCTACCGCAACGCGGACCGCGTCCTGGCTGGAGAGCGCGTGCGCGACGCGAAGCGCCGTCTCGGGGTTAGGCGCAACTCCGAAGCAAAACCCGAACTCCGCCTCCCCCTCTATAGGCAACTCGATCTCGACCGTGAAGGCCGCTATGGGATTGCCCACGCAGCCATTCTCGCCGGTCATGTCGCAGTCCTCAAGGTAGACAGGGTTCACCAGGCTCCGGCCGTCGCCGATGAAGTCGGTCTTCTCAATAGCAAAGCGCGTGGGTCTGAGAGTGCAGGAATGGAAGAGCACCATGTCCGCGGCAAGCCCTTCGGCGTGTGCCGCTTCGTCGGCGCCAAGCGGGCGCCTCATGAGGAGCACGTTCTCTTTCTCGCGAAATGTGGCCTCCAGAGCCGACTCGACGGATGGCTCAACATAGGTAGTAAACTCAAGCACGCGAGCCGTGGCGGAGCGGTTTTCCAACCTGACGCTCCAGACCTCGCAGGGGAAGTTCGGCACCGTGGCGATTGTCAGCGTGGATGCGATCTTATTCTTGAGGCAGAAGACGCTTGCCTGGCCGGGTTGGAAGGTGACCTCGTATTCATCGCTGCACTCTCCCACCGGGCTGAAGAACGCCGACCACAGCGCGCCGCTCTCTTTGTCCCGGACATACCATGCCTTGCCGAGGCGCGCGGGAGGGGTCAGCTCCTTTCCCGCAAACCAGCTGCAGCCGGAGCCGTCGGGCAGCACCTCGACAGCGTAGTCAGAACCAATGCTGCACAACAGCCCACCGAACGGACTCGCCGCGCCGATCTGGTTGACGGCAAATGCATCGTGGGCGCCGAAGCGTCCCGCCGCGTATGATATCTTTTGTTCCGACGTCCCGTGAGGCCGGATGATCATGCTTCCCATCCCACACTTTCTCCAATACGTAGCATGGTATGAGTATCGGTATGAAAAGCCGGCAGTATTAGCGTAGGGGCGAAGCATTTGCACACAGGCTGTGGGAGGTCGTCAGACTGATATGCAAATGAAAAGCCGGCAGTATTAGCGTAGGGGCGAAGCATTTGCACACAGGTTGTGGGAGGTCGTCAGACTGATATGCAAATGCTTCGCCCCTACGGTACGGTGTACCTACCCGTCGAGCAACGGAAACTCCGTGATGCGCAGCTTGGCGCAGCCGTAGGGAATCAGCGTGAGTTCCTCGACGGGCTCGGTGGAGTTCACCGGGCTTTGCGGCAGTGGCCCGGCGGAGTTCATCTCCAGGGTCCACTGAGGCACCCTGCGACCCTTGACTTTGATCTCAACAGGCGCGAACTCGGGCCCGTAGACCACCTCGCCTACGCCTTTCTTGACGACCTCGAACTCAGAGTTCTCCGGGTCGATTGCGAGGCCATAATTCCACGGAGTTGTCGGGTAGACGGCGTAGTCCGCATGCGGCTGTTCGCCTCTGATCTTCTCCCATCGCTCACCGATCTTGAGGGAGTAGACCAGAGGGCCGCGCTTGACGGTGACGGAATCGTGGTAGCGGCGCTCGACCTCGACGGACATTGGCAGCATAAGATTCACCACGTCACCGTCGCTCCACACGCGCTCGACGGTCGCGAACGTGCCGGGCTCGGCCTGCAAAGCCTCGCCATTGACCATAATCGAGCCCCCCTCGGCCCAGGCGGGGATTCTCAGCCGCAGCGGGAACTCGGCCGGCGCGGGAACGCGCAGAGTCATGCGAATGACCTCATCGAATGGGTAGTCCGTCTCGACGTCGATGCCGACTTTCACTCCTCCACGGACCGTCGCATCGACGCGGCAGGGGCCGTAGGCGACGGCGGCAAGGCCGTCATCGGCGGTCGCCATCCACAGGTTCGCGGCGAACTTGGGCCACCCCTGATGCATGTCCGAGGTGCAGCAGCCGTAGTTCGGCTCCAGGCCGAATAAATTCGAGTCGTCGGCGTTGTTCGTCCAGCCGCGGTTGTCGATGGTGCAGAGGACCTGGTTCGCCTGCTGATCGTATTGATGCGCCCACATATCAGCCGAAAACGTGCCCGGCAGCGCGTTGTAGGCGATCTTTTCGAGCCTGTCGCCGAACGCCGGATCGCCGAAGACCTGCATGAGATTCTCAAGCGAGAACATATACTCCACCACCGCGCAAAGCTCCGTGCCCTGGCTCGGGTCCTTGCCCGCATAGTGCTCATCGCCGGTGAAGATGCCGACCGCGGTTCCGTGATAAGTATCCAACATCTCCATCGACTTCCACGCTGCCTGCTTGTGCTCGTCCCAGCCGGTGATCTGATATGCCACGGCGGGGGTCTTAACGGCCATCGCGTTATTGACCACGTGCGTGGGGTGCGGGTAGGTCCGCGTCTGCTTCTCGGTGTGGGAGAAGTCGTTGAAGTGGTGGCTCCAGTTGTAGCCCTGATGCATTATCTCGCGCGCAAGATCGAGCAGTTCGGGGTTGCCATTGCGATTGTAGAGCCAGATGACGCTCAACACCGTATCGGCCCACCTGAAGACGGCCCACGCAGCCAGGTGGCGTTGGGGCAGCTCGCGCTTCATGTAGGCAAAGAAGCGCTCCATCAAAGGGATCACGCGAGCGTCGTCGGTTGCTTCCTGATACTGCGTAAGAACCTTCAGGGCGATGCCGTAGGGCCACCAGTCAGATAGCGATTGGGGGCCGAACCGGCCGGTACCGTCCTGACTCCCAAGCATCCAGGCCATCCACTTGTTTGCCTGCGCAAGCAAGTCCCGATCCCCAAGAAGATATGCCAGCGGCACGAGGCCGTCGAGATAGTATGGCCCGCGCTCCCAGCTCTCGCCGTCGCCGCCGAGCCAGCCGCTGTTGGGTCCCAGCGATTCCCAGAACTTGGGCAGATTCCCCGTCAGGCTGTCCGCCTGGGTCTGAAGCTGTCTTTTCAGCCAGCCCGCCGGTTTCACGCTGCCCAGCGGCAGGAAGGCGAACGGCGTCGCGGGAAGCGGTTCGCGGTTGGAAGTATAGTAAGCGTTCATGTCATCCTCCAAGAACGCCAGCGCCCGGGCCGGTCGCTGCGTTTCCACATTGTGGATTGCGCGACATGCATCATTTCACCTTCCCGAGTTGAACCCGGCCTCACGCGCCTGTTATACTATATGCGTGAAACTACTGAGCATCTGCAAGAGCAAAATACACCGGGCGACAGTGACTTGCTGCGACGCGGACTATGTCGGCAGCGTCACTATCGACAAGGACCTGATGGACGCGGCGGGGATCATCGACGGCGAGATGGTACACGTGTGGAACGTCACCAATGGCAAACGGCTGGAGACATACGCGATTCCCGCCGAGCCGGGCAGCGGGGTGATCTGCCTCAACGGAGCCGCCGCGCACCGGTGCAACGTGGGGGACAAGGTTATCCTCGCGGCGTTCTGCTTGACAGATGAGCCCGTCGAGCGCAAAGTAGTGCTCGTGGATGAAAACAACCGCATTACGAATCTTATCTGATGGTTGGAAGGTTAGAAGGTTTGAAGGTTAGAAGGTTGGGCCCCGTCTCAACCTTGCAACATTCCAACGTTCCAACCTAATTGGAAGGCCACATGTCACAACCAAGAGAGCTTCCAAGAGTATTTCGGGAACACGTGGTCGTCTTCGACGGCGCGATGGGTTCGCTGTTGCACGAGCGAGGGGCCAATACATCGCGGCCATTTGAGGAACTCAACTTCACCTCCCCACACCTGGTCTGCCAGATACACGCGGAGTATATCCAGGCTGGGGCTAACGCGATTGAGACCAACACTTTCGCCGCGAATCGCTTCAAGCTCGCAAGATACGGCCTCGAGGACAAAGTCTTCGAGCTCAACAGCGCTGGAGCGAGGTTGGCCCGCAACGTCGCGGGCACCAACATCGTCGTCGCGGGGTCGGTCGGGCCTCTGGGAGTTCGACTCGCCCCACTCGGAACGGTCAGCGCCGAGGAAGTGCGGTCAGCGGTAAGCGAGCAGGTGCGCGGGCTTGTCGATGGCGGAGTCGATCTGATCGTGCTGGAAACTCAGAGCGACCTCGACGTGGTCTGCGCGATGCTTGAGGCGGCGTTCGAGGTCTGCGAACTGCCGGTGATCTGCCAGTTCACGGTGGGGAACGATCTGGTCACAACGAGCGGCGACACGCTCGACGACATAGTGCTGCGGCTCTCGGACTACCCCATCGGCGCGTTGGGAATCAACTGCGGCATCGGTCCGGAGGGCACGCTGCGGGCGGTCCAGGCACTGAGCGAGATCACAGATCTTCCCATCTCCGCCCAGCCCAACTCCGGCTTCCCCGCGAACGTGGACGGCAGGACCCTTTTCATCTCCGGCGCGAACTATTTCGCCGAGCGCGGAGCGGAGATCGTGCAGGCGGGCGCAAGCATTATCGGTGGCTGCTGCGGGACCACGCCGGCTCACATCGAGGCGCTGGCCTCGAAAGTTACAGGGCTGGCGCGTCCGATCAGAAGCGTGGTCAGAGCGCCGCGCAGGCGGGAAGTCACTTTGCAGGGAACCTGCGAGAGAAGCCCGCTGTTGCGCAAGATGACCGGCGGGTTTGTGACGGTCGAAGTCACCCCGCCCAAGGACACTAACTACCGCGCGCTGATCGAGAAGCTGCGGCCGCTCGTTGACGCGGGCATATCGGCGATCGACGTGACCGACAACCCCATGGCTTCCATGCACATGAGCGGGATTGCATTCGCACACCTTGTGAAAGAGGAACTCGGCATCGCAACAATCCTGCACCTGACGTGCCGCGATCTCAATCTGCTGGGAATGCACTCGGCGCTGCTGGGCGCGGCGGCGCTTGGGATCGACGGGATCCTCGCGCTGACCGGCGACCCTGCCAGCGTGGGAGATTTCCCCGGCGCGACGAGCGTTTTCGACGTCACCTCAGACGGGCTCGCGAAGATCATCAGCTCACTGAACTGCGGGGTGGACTATGTGGGCAAGGAGATCGGGCAGCCGACCAGCTTCGCAATCGGCGCGGCGTTCAACCCTCTTGCCGAAGACATGCAAAAAGAACTTGGCAGGCTTGTCAAGAAGCGTGAGGCCGGGGCTGATTTCCTGATGACTCAACCTGTGTTCGACATCGACGCGCTGAGAGCCGCCGCGAAGCTGCTGCCCTCGGATTGGAATCCGCCGATACTCGTCGGAGTGCTTCCGCTGCGAAGCACGCGGCATGCGGAGTTCCTGCACAACGAAGTCCCCGGCATGACCATACCCGACCATATCCGCGCGAAGCTGGCGTCTGTAGACGCAGAGTCGGCAAAGGCGCTCGGGGCGCAGTACGCTCGCGACATCTACCTTGCCGCGCGCGAGAGCTTCGGGGGAGCGTACTTCATGCCGCCGTTTGCCAACTACGATGTGATCCGTGAAGTGATGACCGGGGGATAGCTTGGCCCCGATGGAGGTTCGGCAATGCGTCAGACAGCGCTGATCTGCGTGCTAGTGTTCCTGTTCCCCTTGGGTTCGTTCGGAGCCGAGCGCACGGCAACCAATGATTCGGACCTCGACCCCGTGGGCAAGATCGTGCTTCGCGGCAAGGCGGACCCCACCTACGAGCAGGTGTCGAAGTATTACCCGCCCATGCTCTACCCGCGCGAGGCGGTCGGCGTGCCGGAGCACCCGATTGACATATCAGTGGATCATCTCGGTCGGCTTGAACTCAATCACGGTCAGCCGCCGGTGGCCTGGCTGGAGATCGGCGATCCGCCCATCTCGTTCGGCGACGGCAAGATTGCGATCAAGAGGCGGCTGCTCAACGGCTATATCCCCGTGCTGACGCTCACGACCAGACGCGGCGGCGTGGACTATGAGCAGACTGTTTTCGGCTGGTCTGAAGGCTTCAGCCCTGATAAGGACCTCTATGCCTACGTGCGGCTGCGGGCGCGGACGCTCGTGGGCGCTGATGTGCGGCTGCCCAGTCGAGTCTCGCTGATGACGGCGGAAGCCAAGCAGCGGATGGACTGGACCATGCAGCCTGCCAAGGATGGCGCATCTGAAGTCTGCTTGCGATTCCCGTGGCCGAAGCCGACCGATGCGACGGCTGTGAGTTCCGAGGAGTTCAAGGCGAAGTTGGCGCAGGCCTCCAACCGCTGGCAGGCCGAGATCGCACAAGGCGCGCGATTCGACGTGCCGGACAAGCGGGTCAACGAGGCATATAGAGCCTGGATAGGTTACTCCAGACTGCTCGTGGACAAGGTGAATGGGGTCTACGAACCGCACGACGGCGCGGGCTTCTACGAGGAGAACTACGGCTACAGCGTCCTGCTCCACTGCATCGCGCTGGACCTCTACGGGATGCACGACAAGGCCGCGCTCTACCTCGACTCGGTCCTGCACTTCCAGCAGCCAAACGGGCTCTACACGCAGAACTTCGGCCTGTCTGACCAGGGAATGCTGCTGGCGGCGATGGCGGAGCACTATAGCCTGACAGGGAATAAGGCTTGGCTGAAGCGCGTGGCCGGCAACATGGTCGCCGCTGGCAACTGGCTTGTCGAACAGCGCAAACTTGCCCCGAAAGATGGCCTGACACAAGGGCTGATCAAGTACCGTCCCTACTGCGACTTTCCCAACCCGGAGTATAATTACCTCAGCGACGCCTGCTGCTGCGTCGGACTGGAGAAGGCGGCCGCCGCTCTCAAAGCAATAGGGATGCGACAGGACGCGGACAGATTCGGCTCCGAGGCCCGGCGCTATCGCGCCGACATACTAGCCTCGATGGACGCTGCCGCGATCCACGAAGCCGACCGCACGATGCTGCCCATCGTGCCGGACACCCAGCGCCTGCTGAAGGCCAGCGGGTATACCGGGGGCGAATACTACGGCCTGGTGGCAAGCTGCCTATTGGACAGCGGGTTTCTGCCCGCCAAGGACAAGCGCGCGTATTGGATCACGGACCTGATGGAGCAGAAAAAAGGCCTCAGGGCGGGGTTGTGCCGGTTCGGGCCTGAGGGTGTGGACCACGCCTACACCTACGGGTACTTGATCACCGAACTCAAGCGCGGCGACCCCAGAAAAGTGCTGCTGGGCTTGGCGAGCATGCTCGCCTACGGCATGACGAGAGAAACATATTCAGGAGTCGAGTGCACGTCAATCGTCACCGGCGCAAACTACTGGACGCTGCCGCACCTCTACTCGTGCACTCAGCAACTAAGGCTTTTGCGAAACATGCTCGTGCGCGAGGACGGCACAACACTGCGCATCGGCGACGCGATCCCGCGAGCATGGCTTGAAGACGGCAAGAAGATCGAGATAAGGAGCGCGCCCACCGAGTTCGGCGATGTCTCGGTAAGCATCTTGTCCGATGTGAAAGCCGGGCGGATCAAGGTGCAGCTATCGCCGCCCACTCGGTGGACGCCGAAGCTAGTTCGCATTACGTTGCGGCATCCCGCCTCAATACCGATTCGGGCGGTCTTGGTGGACGGTAAAGCGTACAAGAGGTTCACCACCGACAGCATCGAACTCGCGGGCGTCCGAAAGCCCGTGACGGTCGATGTGCGGTATAAGTGAGCCTAAACACGCGCGCACGGTGTAGCCCTGCTTCACGAGGTAGTCGTGAGCGGGGCGGTAAAGGTGGGTTGCGGGTATTGCCTTCGCCTTGGCCATAGTAGATGAGTCATATTATACATCAGCCGAGCTGAAGGAAAGACGCCCGCCATAGCGAAGTAAGTGGTCAGAGTTGATGAGTGCCTTCGTCATCCTGAACTAGATTCAGAACCCATTCTCTCGCGGACTGAGTGCTGAAACAAGTTCAGCATGACATGGTGATCCCGAAAACTGAGCGATTAAACGGCGAAGTCCGCACCAGCAGACCTTTCGGAGGCTTAGATCTATGACCCGGAACGGGACCTTTGCATCCGCACTTCTACTCATCGCGCTCGCGCCGAGAGTCCACGCCGTGGGCAAGGTGAGCTCTGACCCCAACCGTGGGCAGCTCGCGATGGCCATGTCTGCGCCGGACAAGCGACTGGCGAGCAAGGTCACGCTAAAGAGCGGAGGCAAGAGGCTGCGCGATGTGGCGGAGGAGTTGACAGCCGCGAACGGCATCAGAATCCGGTGCGGGAAGAACACCGCCGATTGGCAGGTGCGCGACCTACCGGTCACAGTGTTCGCCAAGGATGTGCCGCTTAGCAAGCTGCTGGGTTGGGTGGCGGAGGCCGCACACGTCACCATCGTGTCCAGAAAAGCCAGTGAGAATGACTCGGTGACTTCACTCACCCTGCGCCGGGACAAGAAGGACGAGAAAGAGCTTCAGGACGATGAGGCAAGAGGGCTTGCGGAAGCGAGCTGGTGTTGGGACGCGGTGGCCAAGCTGGGTCAGCAGCCCAAGACACCCCCCCTGGATTCGGATACCGGCAAGCACGAAGCATCCGTCAAGCTAGTCCCACAGCCCAGTTCGTCTACCCCGAGTCTGTCTCCAGCCGCCAAGCAGGCGCTGGCGCGCAGGTTGGCGGCTCAGATTATCTCATCGCTTCCAGCCGAGGCGAAGGACAGTGTCTTCGCCGGGGAAGCTGTACTGCTGGACGCGAAGTCATCGCCGCAGGCGAAGTTGATACGGGAGATGGTACCAGCGATGATGAGCGGCGGTATGTCGTCGACCCACATGGTGGCCAGTGGATACGGGCTTGAGCGCAGCCGCGTAGAACCAAGCGAGTCTGATCCCAAGCAGACGATGCTCACCGTCCAGTTGTTCGACTTCGGCGGGCAAAAAGGGGCTGCACCTGTCTTCGTGCTCAGCCCCATGGTATATGGCGCACTGGTGACATCCTGTGACTACGCGTTGCGGCCAACCGACGCGGAAGCAAACGGGCTGGGGATGCCGCCTCGCCCGCAGGCGCGTCCATCGGACAATGACCCCGACTACGATTGCGGCGGCAGCAAGCGGCACTTCATCACGTCCGACAAGGATTGGGAGGCACCGGTTCTCCAGACGAAGGTCCACCTCGACCTGCCTAAGGACAATCGCACGTACACTGATGTGCTCTCGGCGCTTGCGGAGGCGAGCGGTTATAGCGTCGTGTGCGAGGACTTTGTGACGTGCAGGGTCGGCCCAAGTAATGAGCTGAAAGACATGCCCGCCGATACCACCATCGGGGAAGTGCTCAAGAAGCTCAATGCGTGCTGGTTCAGCGTGGACGAGAAGGACCGCTTGATCCTCGGCAGGGCACGCAACTGGCGCGGCCACCAGCGCGACCTGGTGCCACAAGCAGCGATCTCGAATCTCATGGCGAAAATCTACGGCGCTGGGGCCGAACTCGACGACGTGACGCCACTCGCGAGTTTCACGACCGGGCAGATGACCGAGTGGGTTCGTGAGAATCCGGATCTTCAGGACGCGAAATTCCATCTCTTCTTCACGGACAAGATGCTGTGGCGGGTCTACGACTCGCTCACAGCAGATGCCAAGGCGCAGGCAAAGACCGACGCGGGCGTTCCTCTCCTCGGGCTGGATGCGGATGCGCTGAGGGAGGACTTCCGCCGGCTGCGCAGGTATAACGAGCTAACCATCACAATGCACCGCGTTCAGGATGAACTCGAGAAGCTCCGGGTTGTCGGGGAGGCGAAGATGAGGACCGAGATGCTTGCCGACCCAGCACAGCTTCAGACTGCGATTCTGCGCATCAAGTCAAAGGACCTGGCGACTGTGGTGCCTAACGGCCACCAATGCTGGATGGAGCTTGAGTTCCCCACGTTCACTCTCAGAGTGGACGGCGGACCGGGGGTGTTCCCGATGCGCGCTGAGAAGAAAGCGGTGCCCTCATACGAGTCGGCATCGGCCATTGACAGCCGTGCATTTGCATGGTATCTTCCGGTTGAGCCCGTGTGCCAGACCACCGGATCACACAACGTCGTGCGCTGCTTTTAGGCTCACGCCACATCCAAAGGAGAATAGCATGGTAAGAATCTGCGCGTTCCTAATGGTGGTAGTGTTGGCCGGAGCGCTATGCACGTCCGCGAGCGCCATTATCGTCCATACGCAGGGCTACGGAGACGCATGCATCCAGAAGGACTACTACTACTCGCATTATGGAGAGTTTGTCAGCGGTCCTTCAACTAGCTATACTCTGAACAATCGTTCAGCTGGGGCCTTGGGCGTAAACTCTGAGGAGCAGTACATGGACTATGGTTTCATGGGTTACTCAACAACAGAGCTAGACAACTACGCCGTGATGATCTTTGAGATTGCGGGCCTAAGCGGAAAGACGCTCTCCGCAAACAGCGCCAAGCTTTGGTTCGATGTGGTAGATCTTAGCGGAGGATATCCTTTCCGAATGGGGTACACATGGTTTCACGGGAATGTCGATCTGGGCCCGGATGTGACCGTCGGTCACGGAACAGGATCGAGCACGGAGTTTTCCAATTATGCCCCTGATTACCCCGAGGGCTGGCCATCGGATCCAATCCCGGCCCCGGGATGGCTCAGCATTAACGTGACCCAGCAGATTCAGCAAGACATCAATCGGGGTTTTTCTTACTCGACGTTTATGTTCCATGCCAACATGATCTTCGGGGCGGGAGACGGCTCTGATGTCTCGCACTTCTATAATTCAGCAACTATCGGCGCCTCCGAGGGGGGCAACGGGGCCTACCTCGCCGTCCCCGAGCCGGGCAGCATAGCTGGGCTGCTGTGTGGGCTTGGCGGTCTAGCGGGATTTGCCCGCCGCAAAAGGCACTAGAACTGGCTTGTCTATGTGGGATGACGACTGCCTGATCGCCACCCCCGGCTACATTCGAGAGCTCCATTCACCTTGACCTCGCCCTCCCGCCGCCGCTATAATACACGCGTTGTGGAATTGTAGCCTGAGGCCCTGGTGTAAGACAGGGGCTTTACGGCATGTACCGGGGGTGCAAAGTGCGGGTTCTGGTCACGGGCGCTTGTGGAATGCTGGGATCGCTGGTGTGCAATGCTCTCAAGGACAAGCATACCGTCATTCCCACGGATATACTTCCAGGCTGCGAAATGCTGGACATCTCGGATACGGACGCTGTGTTCGACGTGATCAATAGGGTGCGGCCAGAGATTGTGTTCCACTGCGCCGCAATGACCGACGTGGACGGCTGCGAGAACGACCCCGACGCCGCGCACAAGATCAACGCCGTCGGGACCTGGAACCTCGCCTGCGCCTGCGCATCCATCAACTGCGCGATTGCATACGTGAGCACGGACTACGTATTCGATGGCGAGAAAGGCACGCCCTACACCGAGTTCGATTCGCCGAACCCGATCGGCGCGTATGGCGCGAGCAAGCTCGCGGGTGAGCGCGCCATTCAAGAGCTTTGCGCCAAGCACTATATCGTGCGAACGTCATGGCTCTTCGCGCCGCACGGCAAGAACTTCGCCCTGAGCATATTGAAAGCGGCTGAAACAAGGCCGGAGTTGAGGGTGGTCGCGGACCAGTTCGGTTCGCCGACCTACGCGAAGGACCTCGCGGAGTTCCTCGCCGCGCTGGCGGGCTCGCCGCTGCATGGCACTTATCATTTTACGAACTCGGGAGGCTGCTCCTGGTTCGATTTCGCGCAAGAAATACTGAACGCAGCGGGCAAGACCCAGGTAAAGGTTATACCGATCAAGACCGAAGAGTGGCCCACGCCTACTCGGAGACCGAAGTTCTCGGTGCTGAGGCACTATCGAATGGAGCTTCTCGGGCGCGATGGCGCGAGGCCATGGCAAGAAGCGGTGGCGGAGTTTGTAGCCTCCACCTCCAGGTAAGATACCTGGAGGGATGATTCGGAGTTTGTGTGTCAATGGACTACAGCAAAACAGTAAACCTGCCAAAGACGGATTTCCCGATGAAGGCCGACTTGCCGAACCGGGAGCCGGGGTTCCAGAAGTTCTGGGATGACGCTCGAATCTACCAGAAGCTGGCCGAGCGCGACGCGCCTAAGGGGACGTTCATACTTCACGACGGCCCCCCGTATTCCAACGGCGACATCCACATCGGCCACGCGCTCAATAAGCTCCTCAAGGACTTTGTGGTGCGCTACAAGGCGATGTCGGGCTACCGCACGCCTTTCATACCAGGTTGGGACAACCACGGCCTGCCCATCGAGCAGAAGGTATCCGAGGAGTTCCGCAAGAAGCACGAATCGCCCACCAAGCTGGAGATGCGCAAGGCCTGCCGCGTCTATGCCGAGAAATGGGTCAACATCCAGCGCGAGCAAATGAAGCGGCTGGGGCTCGTCAGCGACTGGGACAACCCGTATCTCACGATGAGCAAAGCCTACGAGGCCACCATCGTCAAGGTCTTCGGGGAACTCGTCGAGCAGGGCTATGTCTATCGCGGCCTGAAGCCCATCCATTGGTGCATCTACGACGAGACCGCGCTCGCCGAAGCCGAGATCGAATACGCCGAGCACTCCTCGCCGTCGATCTACGTTCGTTTCCCGCTGGTCAGCGATCCCAACGGCCTGTTTGGCGACAAACTCACCGATCGGTGCAACTGCTACACTATCATCTGGACCACCACCCCGTGGACGATTCCGGCTAACCTCGCCGTCGCCGTCCACCCGGATTACGAATACGCCCTTGTGGACGTCGATGGCGACCGCTATCTGATCGCCGTTGAGCTTGTCGGCCAGACGATGACCGCAATCGGCAAGGAGAACTACTGCGTGGCGAAGACCGTCAAGGGCAGCGAACTCGAGGGCATGGTCTTCAAGCACCCGATCTACGAGCGCGATTCAGTGCTCGTGCATGCGAACTATGTCACGCTCGAAGACGGCACCGGCGTCGTGCACACCGCGCCGGGGCACGGTCGCGAAGACTTCGAGACCGGGCAGAAGTACGGCCTCGAGATACTCAACCCCGTCGATGAGCGCGGCATCTTCACGCACCTTGCGGGCCAATTTGCGGGGCTTCACATCACCAAGCAGGGCAACGCCGCCGTGCTCGACGCGCTGCGCGAGGCCGGACACCTGCTCGCAAGCTCCGAGCTGAGCCACAGCTATCCGCACTGCTGGCGCTGCCACAAGCCCGTTGTCTTTAGAACGACGGTGCAGTGGTTCTTGAACATCGAAGCAAACGACCTCCGCAATCGGCTGCTCGCCTCGCTCGAAGAGGTCGATTTCTACCCCGCGGTCGAGGCAAGAAATAGACTTACGGCCATGATCGAGAACTCGCCGGACTGGTGCCTGTCGCGCCAGCGATCCTGGGGCGTGGGAATACCCGTCTTCTACTGCAAGGGCTGCGACGAAGCGATTATGACCAAGCAGACCATCGGCGCGGTCTACGAAGACGCGCTCGAAAACGGCTCCGATTCTTGGTTCACCAGGGAAGCCTCCGAGCTTCTGCCGCCTGAGTTCAAATGCCCGAAGTGCGGCGGGACCGAGTTCGGCAAGGAGACCGACGTGCTCGACGTGTGGTTCGACTCGGGATCGAGCTCGCGCGCGGTAGTCGAGCGGACGCTGGGCACGTATCCGGCGGACATGTATTGCGAAGGCTCCGACCAGCACAGGGGCTGGTTCAACAAGTCATTGGTGATCGGCGTGGCGACGAAGGGCGAATCGCCGTTCAGGCAGCTCGTGAGCCATGGGTTTATGCTCGACAGCGAAGGCAAGGCGATGAGCAAGTCCATCGGCAACGTCATTGCGCCACAGGCGATCATCAAGAACGTCGGCGCGGACGTGTTGAGGCTGTTCATGTCGTCCGCGGACTATTTTGAGGACGTCCGCATCGGCGACGAGATCATGACGCGCGTCACCGACGCCTATCGGCGCATTCGCAACACGTTCCGGTTCATACTCGGCAACGTGTCGGACTTCGACCCCGGCAAGGACGCTCTGGCCTACTCCGAGCTTGAGGAACTGGACCGCTTCGCGCTGCATCGGTTGCAGGTGCTGATCTGGGAAACGATAAACGCATACGAGGCTTACGAGTTCCATAAGGTGTATCATGCCGTGCATAATTACTGCGCGGTGGATTTAAGTGGGTTCTATCTGGATATTCTTAAGGACAGGCTGTATGCTTCCGCGCGGGGCTCCAAAGAACGACGCTCGGCGCAGACGGCATTGTACACGATACTATCGGCGCTGGCCCGGATGATGGCGCCGATCCTCGCGCACACCGCCGAGGAAGTGTGGCAGGCTATGCCGCGTGAGAGGGAAGAGCAGGGAAGGGAATCGGTGCACCTCGCGGCGTTCCCGAAGGCTCGGCCCGAGTGGGCTGATGCCGAGCTCGCGGCGCGGTGGGCGCGAATACTCGAAGTGAGAGACCGAGTGCTGGCGGCGCTGGAAGAAGCGCGGCAGATCGGCAAGATCGGTAAGCCGCTGGAGTCACGGGTGACGCTTTCGGCCCCGACAGAGCTATATGCGTTCCTGAAGCCATATCAGGCGGCGCTGCCGGCGGTGTTCATCGTCTCGCAGGTAGAGCTGAAGGATACGGGCGGCGATGCGCTGACAGTCGATGTGCAGCCGCCGCTCGGCGAGAAATGTGCGCGGTGCTGGCTGGTGCTGGAGTCTGTCGGAAGTCACGCCGACCAGCCAGAGCTTTGCGATAGGTGCTGTGAGGCTATCGAGTGAATGGGGGTGCATTCGTGAACAACAAACTGGACTTGGAGAAATATCGCAAGCTGCTTCTCGCTGAGCGGGAGCGGCTGCAGTTGGAGCATCACGCCGTCAGCAGCGACCTCGCTGAACACGCGGGAGACCTGGCGGACTATGATGATCACGATCCCGCTGATGCCGCCAGCGAGACATTCGAGCACACGAAAGACTACGCGATCGATGAGAACTTCCACAATATGCTGGAGCGGATAGCCGACGCGCTGCGCAAGGTTGACGATGGAACCTACGGCATCTGCGACCGCTGCGACAACCCCATCCTGCCCGACCGGCTGAAGGCCATCCCCTACGCCACGCTGTGCATCGACTGCCAGGGGAAGCTGGAGAGACAGTGACTTGGGCTTGAGAAACACCATCTGGTTCTACTCGACCGCCATCGACGTGGCGGTTATCGATCAGGTGACCAAGTATCTCGCGCGCCAGTCTCTGGCGCATAAGTCCGTAACGCTCATCCCCGGCTTGCTGGATCTGAGACTCGCCTACAACACGGGAGCCGCGTTTAGCATTCTGCCGAACTGGGCGCCGCTGTTCATTCTGGTCGGGCTGGTGGCGATATACGCGATTGTCAAGCTGCGCCGGACGGGAAGCGGGTCGCTTTGGGCCTCAATAGGGCTGGGGATGCTATTGGGTGGAGCGATTGGGAATCTGATTGACCGCATCGCATTTGCCGGCCGGGGCGTCACCGATTTCATCGACCTCCACATTCGGATCAAGGGCTCGTTAAGCGCGTGGCCGACGTTCAACATCGCCGACGCCGCGATAGTGATCGGCGCGCTTTTGGTCCTTTACCACGTATATGTGATTGAGAAGAGGAGATCGGAAGCCGGCGGCGAACAGGAATCACATGATGAGCACGAGACCCAGGATTAGGATAGAACCCACGCCGACGGATAGGGTTGTCGAGACGGCGGCGATGGCAGGAATGGCCTTCCTGGTCGTCGCGACTGCGTTTTACTGGCCGATGGTCCCCAAGACGATACCCACGCATTTCGACATTATGGGCAAGGTGGACGGATGGGGGCCGAAGTGGACGCTGCTCTTGATGACGGGGATCGGGGCGCTCACCTACGTCCTGTTGAGCATAGTCAGCCGCTTCCCACACACGTTCAACTACCCGGTGCCGATCACCGAAGACAACGCCGAGAGGCAGTACCGGATCGCGCTGACGGTGATGCGCTGGCTCAAGATGGAAATCGTCTGGCTATTCGCCTACCTGAACTGGCAGACGATTCAAGTGGCGTTGGGCAAAGCCAAAGGGCTTGATGTACTGTCCATGCCGATAGCGCTCGCGGTGATCTTGGGCACGACAATCGTGCTGGTGGTGAGGGCATATCGGGCGCGATAGGCCCCTTCGAATGAATTCGAGGCAACATGGCGCGAAGTCCACCTGCGTGGACTGGGAACGTATTATACTGTCAACTGTAAACTGTTTACTGTTAACTCCCTATGCATAGCACGCTGTTCACGATATTTGGTCTGCCGATTCGCGCCTACGGCCTGATGATGGTCGTGGGGTTCTCGCTCGGCATCTGGAGGGCGGTTCGGGTGTCCAGGAAGCGCTACGGCATCGAGCCGGAGCGGGTATATGACCTCGCGCTGGTGCTGCTCGTCGGCGGGGTGCTGGGGGCGAGGGTGGTGTTCATCCTCATCAACCCCGCAACCGAGAGCTGGGGCAGCTTCTTCGCGGTCTGGCAGGGAGGGTTGAGCTTCCACGGCGGACTCGCCTGCGCGATGCTCTTCGGCTATGTCTACATGCGGATCGTCGGGCTTCCTTACTGGAAATGCTGCGATCTGGTCGCGCCGTCGCTTGCCATCGGTTACGCGTTCACCCGCATCGGGTGCTTCATGAACGGCTGCTGCTACGGATGCCCGACAAACCTGCCGTGGGGCGTGCGGTTCAACGATCCTTCGACAGGCTCAGGCGGCGCCCTCACCCCACCATCTCACCCCACGCAAATCTACGCGTTTGCGGCAAACCTGCTCATCTTCTGGCTTCTTACGAGGCTGGAGCGCATGGATCGCAAGCCGGGGTTTGTGTTCGTGGGCTACCTCGGGCTTTACTCGATCTACCGGTTCCTGATAGAGTTCCTGAGAAGCGGCTACACGGCCACCCTCTTCGCGCTCGGCCTCACCCAGGCGCAATGGGTCAGCATCGCCGTGATCGTCGTGTCGGCGGTGATGATGGCCACGGTGTATAGAAAGCCTGCTAGCCCTTAGCCATCGCCTCTTTGCCCAACTTCAGCATCAGGCCGCGCTCGGTCGCGCGCTTGCCGATAAACCGCGCCACGGTCATGTCCGCCTGAGTCGGAAGCTCGTCCGCGTTCGCGCCGCTGACTGAACTTGCGCCATACGGCGTGCCTGCCTGGAACATGATCGGGTCTGCGTAGCCGGGCGCGACGATGATCCCGCCCCAATGCATTATCGGGTTCATCATGGCAAGTATCGTCGATTCATTGCCGCCGTGCAGTGTGGATGTGCTCACAAACACCGAGAAGACCTTATCCACCAGCTTGCCCGCGAGCCACAACGGGCCGGTCTTGTCGATGACCAGTTTGATCTCAGCCGAGGGGTTGCCATATCGTGTCGGTGTGCCGAGGAATATCACATCGGCCCACTCGAAGTCGTCGTTTGTGGGCTCGGGATAGAGCTTCGCCATTTCGCCTCGCGCCGCCGCCCAGCGGTCATCGCGAGCGATCACGTCCTCCGGCGCAAGATCGACTGCTCTCCGCAAGCGCACGTTAACTCCCTTCACCTCGCGCGCGCCTTCGGCGATGCCTTCCGCGAGCGCGCGCGTGTTGCCGTAACGGCTGTAGAATGCCACCAATACGTTGGTCTCCATGTATCTACCTCCAGGAAAGTGCAACCTCTACCATATCCCCAAATCGACAACAAGCCAAACGTGCTATGCAGTCGGCGGGCAATCGTGTATTATGGACGGGTCTGAAACCTAACGTTGGGGGGACTGTTGTGAGATCACGATTCCTGTTCATTGTCATGATGAGTCTGCTCGTAATCCAGGCCGCGAGCGCCGCGGAGTTATCGGGCTTTCTGGGCGACATTGCCACCCTGAAGGACTTCCGCGCCATGCGCGCCTCAAGCTCCGATCCGAACCTGGCGGGCAACGGTGACGCGCGGCCCATAGCGCCGGGCAAGACGCTGACCCTTGCCGAACTCAAAGGCCCGGGGCGAATCGCGCATATCTGGTTTACCATCGCCGACAACGAGCGCTTCTACGGAAAGAAACTGGTGCTGCGCATGTATTGGGACGGCGAGGCCACGCCCAGCGTCGAGGCTCCGTTGAACGATTTCTTCTGCCAGGGCCACGGCATGGACGTGGTGGTGAACTCGCTGCCGTTCCGGGTGACCTCCAACGGTCGCGGGCGCAATTGCTACTTCCCGATGCCGTTCCTGCGATCCGCCCGCATCGAGGTGACCAACGAGGGCAAGGAGGGCTGCCATGCGTTCTACTACTATGTCGATTGGCAGCAGATGAAGCGCCTGCCCAAGGACAGCGCCTACTTCCACGCCAAGTATCGCCAGGAGTATCCGTGCGTTGCCGGGCAAGACTACTTGATCCTCGATGCCGCGGGCAGGGGCCAATACGTGGGCTGCAACCTCTCAGTGCGCACGAAGGAGCCGGGCTGGTGGGGCGAGGGCGATGACTTCTTCTACATCGACGGCGAAACCGAGCCCAGCCTCAAAGGAACAGGCTCGGAGGACTACTTCTGCGACGGCTGGGGGCTTCGGCAGCAGGACGGGCTCTTCTACGGCGCGCCGATAATGGAGGGCGACGGCTACAACAAGCGCACGACAGCATATCGCTTCCATCTCACCGACCCGGTCCCGTTCACCAAGTCGCTGAAGATGACCATCGAACACAAGGGCGCTCGGAAGCTGCCCGATGGAACGTGGAACGGCTTCCTCGAACGCGCGGATGACTTCTCCAGCGTCGCATACTGGTATCAGACCGAGCCGCACAAGGACTTCGCGCCGCTGCCTGCGGTCGAGGACAGGTTGTATCACACCGGCGAGATTGTGACGGAGGGGACGACTCTTATCAGCACGGCTGTCGCGGAGAACGGTCCGGCGCCGGGTCTGCAGGGCACGCGACTCTTTTTCACGCCGACCGATGATAAGGCCGCGCTAACGCTGGCCGTGCCGGTCGCGAAGGCGGGCAAGTATGAGATATCGCTTGCATACACCAAGTCATGGGATTACGGCATCTATCAAGCGTTTGTGAACGGCAATCCCGCAGGCAAGAAAGCCGATCTCTACAGCGCGGACACGGCTCTCTCGCCGGCCGTGACGCTGGGCACATTCGACCTGCCAGCGGGCACGTTCGAGCTCAAGTTCGAGTGCGTCGGCAAGAACCCGGCCTCCAAGGGCGTGTTCTTCGGGCTGGATGCGATCAGCCTGCTGCCGGTGCAGTAGAAATGTGCGAATCCAAGAGGACAAATAACCTCTGCCGCAGAATCCTACTCCGATACGAGCAATCCAAACCGCGGTGACATGCTTGTCCCGCAGCCCTGGAGGTCGAACGATATGGAAGAGCAAGCAGTAGTTCAGACACCGGCCAAGAGTAAATGGCCATTGATCGCGGCGGTGGTAGTCGTCGTCGCGGTCGCGATAGTCGCGTTTCTGGTGTTCGGGCGTGGTCCCGCATCGGATCCCGCGCGCTTCCTGCCCAAGGAAGTGGCAGTCGCCGCAACGGTTGACCTTACCAGTTCGGCGGACAAGCAAGCCGCTCTGGATGTGATCCGGTCCGTGTTCAAGGACGCGGGCATAGACAAACCCGATCAAGAACTCTTCAAGTTGCTTGGTAAGGAGCTGAACCTCAACTTTGAGAAGGATGTGATCGCACACCTCAGCGGGACCGGCGGCTTTGCCATGCTCACGGAGATGAACGGCATGATGCCGGTGATGGTCGCTGTGATCTGCGCCAAGACCGACAACGACGCAGCCTCTGTGATAAAGATATTCGAGGGAAAGCTGAGCGAGAACAAGGTCGGGTTCCAGACACAGTCCTACAAAGGCATCAAGTACTACCGAATCTCGGCCGGCAGTCCTACGCCCGGAACACCGTTCGGCGGGCCGAAACTCATCAACTACGTAGGCGCGGCGAAGAGCGTAATAGTGTGGGCCAACAGCGATGGCGGTTTCAAGAAGGTCATCGACACGATCAACGGCGAGCCCTGCCTGCTTGCGGATTCGACTTTCACACGCCTCAGACGGACAGACCCATCCACGTTCGCGCTGCTCTATGTTTCGGGGCCGGGCTACTACAAGCTCATGGCGCCAATCTTCAATATGTCCATGGGGATGATGGGCGGCGAGATGCCTCCTGAACTAAAGGAGCAGATGGAGAACGCGCTGGGGGCCGTATGCACGGCCGATGCGGACGCCGAAGGCCTCAGATTCAAGATGGTAGGGCTGACAAAGAAGCCGGGGCCGCAGTATGCGGACGTGTCGCTGGACGATATGGCCACGGAGTTCCCGGCGGATGCCAAGATCGCTTTCGCGCTCAAGGGCTGGGATAGGATGTGGCCTGAGTTTAAGAAGGCCGTGCTTGCGAACCCCACGGTCAAGAACCAGACCGACAAGGGGCTCGCCCAGGCCAGGCAAATGCTGGGGTTCGATCCGCTTGCGGACCTGCTCGATCGGATCACGGCGCTTTCCGCCTACTACACGCCCGGCAAAGCCGCCAATGCAAGTGCGATGCCCGGCGCGGCGACCCTTGTGTTGACCGTTGACAAGCCTGGGGTCGTGAACAAGTCGATCGAGAAACTGCAATCGTTTGCAGCCGCGTCAGTCAAGTCGAAGGTGACAAAGGCCAAGGCCGCGGATCAGGCCATCTCTGTCATGTCCTTCGGCGATAACGTCGGGAAGCTGGGCGATGCAGTGGTGGGAGACAAGGTCATCCTCACCTTTGCCGGGTCGGACATCGTACGCGCGGCGGGCAGCGCGATATCCGCCGCGCAGCACAAAGGCTCGTCGCTGGCGGACTCGGCCGGCTATAAGCTCGTGAAGGGCCAACTCCCCGACAAGGGAATGGTGCTTTTCTACGGGGACATCGGCGGGATCGCGGATGTCTTCAAAAGCGAAATGCCCGCGAAGGATCGCAAGCAGGTTGAGGCGGTGTTCAAGCGCGTCGGCTTGTTTGGCGCATCCGGCAATGTGCGGGGAACGGAGTCGGAAAGCATCACGGTTGTGCCGTTCAAGAAGTAGACGGTTTCCTGTGCTGCGGGAATGGCGGTTTCCGGCAGTCCTGGGTGTCCAGGAGACGTCAATTCCCGCAGCATAGCGGCGATCTGTCAGAAGGCGTCAGTCCAGCAGTAGATCTCGCCCTTTGCCAGTGACACTGAACGAGAGATCGACCCATAGCGAACCATGCATTTGCCTCCCACGAGCGACTTCACCGTCGCCTGGGTAAGCTTGCCGTTTTTCCACTCGATCCCAACTTCATAGCCTCCACGAGCGCGCAGGCCGGTCACTTTGCCGTCGGGCCACGCGTCCGGGAGCGCGGGGAGAAGGTGGATGACCCCTCCCTGGCTCTGCATCAGCATCTCGGCAATGCCCGCGGTCGCGCCGAAGTTGCCGTCGATCTGGAACGGCGGGTGCGCGTCGAACAGGTTGGCGTATATCCCGCCGCCATTGCTCATGTTAAAGCCTGTATCGAACACCGGCGTAAGCTGGCTCATGAGCATCTTGTGCGCGTGGTTTCCGTCCAGCAGGCGCGCCCAGAAGCATATCTTCCACGCCTTGCTCCACCCCGTGCCGGAGTCGCCCCGCACTCTGAGCGTCTGCCGGGCGGCCTCGGCCAGGGCCGGAGTCGAGGTCGGCGAGATCTCGGAGCTGGGATAGAGACCATAGAGATGCGACACGTGGCGATGCGTCGGCTCCACCTCTT
>Ga0209226_10000054_pt1 | contig 76426 bp, 45 predicted proteins | sample BarGraNGADG00212_2_FD_184497 | JGI IMG/M metagenome (GOLD analysis project Ga0209226, IMG submission 184497) | Arctic peat soil microbial communities from Barrow, Alaska, USA - Barrow Graham LP Ref core NGADG0011-212 (SPAdes) (version 2) | ecosystem: Environmental > Terrestrial > Soil >...
TTGCGGAGAGAGGGGGATTCGAACCCCCGGTCCGCCGGAAGGCGGACAACGGTTTTCGAGACCGCCGCAATCGACCACTCTGCCATCTCTCCAAAATTAACTGCCGCATTTGACCACGGCGTCTATCCCGCTTTTTGACCATCAAAAAGCGGGGCCATCTCTCCAGAAATTATCGCCGCATTGGCCATTCCGCTTTTAGGAGACCAAAAGAGCAGGACCAACTCCCGGATGCACAAATTTGGACAATTTTATTTAAAGAATAGCAGCAGACGTTTAAAAACAGGACGATAATTTTAGAAGAATTCAATAGTTTCTTATAATCCTGCTTACAATAAACCTTTTGTCTGAAAGAAACCGTACAAAATATAAACCAGGTTGAAGATCAGCGAGAGAAACCTCAATAATATCCTTCCCCTCAGATTTTATAGACTTTCGAATTGTTCCATTCAGGTCAGATATTTCCAATAATTTGTAAGTCTTTAAATTTGAGAAAGTTATAACATCCCGTGCTGGATTTGGAAATATTCTGACAGGGATCAATCCATCTTTAAGAGCTATGATTGAAGTGATATTCCTGGTAATAACCATGATGTTATCAAGAAAAAATCTCTTAGCAAGAGACTCAAATTTTATTTTACCCGAATCTATATCTGAAATAATCGGTATCTCAAATGTCCTGAATTCATCAGACGGAGTAATTGAATTTCCAAGCATAAATCCATTAACAGAAACCTGCACATTTGACTGAATTCCAGGCCATCGTGAAATATCGAATTTTAATACAATAGTATCTTCATAACCTGAAAAGTCAATTAAAGGCGTCTCGATCCATCCTGAAATATCCGAGGTGCCAATTTTAATTTCCCCGCCTGCAGAATATATTTTGGATCCTGTCCAACCTGGAGACTGTGTTCGCGGATCGAGAACTCCAGAAACATCACTGGTCGAAGGTGATGAATGAGTACCGGTTGTAAAACCTGAAAAATTTTCGTAAAAAATTACTGTCTGGCCATTCAAAATTAATTCGATGATTAAAAAAAGAATGGTAACAGCTGACCTTGAAAGAAGCAGCGATCTTTTCATCTTAATACGTATTTATTCCTTTAAAAACCCTTTTAGCACGCACTAATATAATTAAAACTTAGATCATAATCATAAATTTTAGAGAAAATTCTACCTTCGTAAAATTCAATTATCAATAACATTAATAAACCTGGAAACCGTGAAACATTCTTTTAAATTATTCATTATTGCAACTTTAACTGTAATGAGCCTATATTCCTGCAAAAATGAAAAGCAGGTTGATAAATCCAACCCCTTTTTCAGCGAGTTTAATACTCCGTTCAATGTTCCCCCCTTTGAAAAGATAAAGGCAAAACATTATATGCCCGCATTTGAAAAAGGCATGGCCGAAGGAAGAAGAGATATTGAAAACCTTATTAAAAACAAACAGACACCAACATTCAAAAATACAGTCGTTGCACTGGATAATGCCGGTGAACTTCTTACCAATGTATCGGCAGTCTTCTTTTCACAGGCTTCTGCCAACACCAATGACTCCCTTCAGAACATCGAAATGGAGATATCTCCTAAACTCGCTGCCTATAACGATGAGATCAGGCTCAACCCTGACCTTTTCAGGAAGGTGAAATATGTATATGATAACCAGGCTCAGTTCAACCTGAACCCTGAACAAACTTTTATTCTTGAAAACCTTTATAAAGGCTTTGTCCGCAACGGTGCCAACCTTAACAAACAGGACCAGGATTCTCTGAAAAAATTAAACCAGCGGATATCTGTGCTCGCTGTCAGATTCTCCCAGAACATCCTTAACGAGACCAACAACTATAAGCTTTTTGTCGACAAGAGCGGAATTGAAGGGTTGCCGGAATCTGTAACTGCCCCGGCTGCCGATGCTGCAAAAGCTGCAGGGCAGGAGGGGAAATGGCTCTTCACAACTCAAAAACCCAGCATCTTCCCTTTTCTAACCTATTCGAGAAACAGGGAGCTCCGCCACGAGCTGTTTCATGCCTACACAAACCGAGGCAATAACGGCAATGAATCGGACAATAATAAAATATTTGCAGACCTGGTCGCGCTCCGCGCTGCGCATGCAAAGATTCTTGGTTACAAATCACACGCCGATTATGTGCTTGAACCAAGAATGGCTAAAAACCCGCAAAACGTATCTAATCTTCTCAACAGCCTCTGGGATAAAGCAATTCCTGTTGCAAAAAACGAGGTAAAGGAGATGCAGGCGATCATTGATAAGGAAGGCGGAAAATTTAAGCTCGAACCATCCGACTGGTGGTATTATTCCGAGAAACTGAGGAAACAAAAATATAATCTGAATGACGCTGATCTCCGTCCCTACTTTAAGCTCGAGAATGTTATCGACGGCGTTTTAACATGTGCAAACAAGCTCTTCGGAATTACATTTACCCCGCTTTCAAAAATACCGCTTCCTCATCCTGACGCAAGAGCGTTTGAGGTGAAGGATAATAATGGATTGCATATTGGAGTTCTCTACATGGATTTTCACCCGCGTGAAAGCAAACGACAGGGAGCATGGTGCGGAACTTATCGCAGCCACCATCTGAAGGATGGAGAAATAGTAACACCGGTAGTAACCTCTGTATTTAATTTTACCTCTCCCAACGGCGATATACCTGCACTTCTTGATCTTGATGAGGTATCGACTCTTTTCCATGAATTCGGTCATGCACTTGATAACCTTTTCAATCAGAATCCATATAATTCATCATACATAGCATGGGATTTCGTCGAGCTGCCTTCACAGCTGAATGAGCATTGGGCCACAGAGCCTGAAGTGCTGAAAATGTATGCAAAGAATTATAAGACCGGTGAACCTATTCCTGATGACCTGGTAAAGAAAATAACAAACAGCGGATATTTCAACCAGGGATTTGCCAACGTTGAGGTGCTGGCTGCATCAATGCTCGACATGGCTTATCATACCCTTCAGGCTCCTGTAAATATTGATGTTCAGAGCTTTGAGAAGGATTATTTCACAAAGATAGGGCTGATTCCCGAGATAGTTTCACGTTACCGGACAACTTATTTCGCTCATATCGCTGATGGATACGATGCCGGGTACTACTGCTATAAATGGGCAGCTGTTCTCGATAATGATGTCTTTGAAGCTTTTAAGGAAAAAGGAATTTTCGACCAGGCTACTGCCCAGTCGTACAGGAAGAATATTCTTGAGAAAAACGGCACCATGGATGCCATGCAGATGTTCGTCAACTTCCGGGGCCGCGAACCTGAAATTGAACCGCTGCTTAAGAATACTGGATTGCTGAACTGACCATATAGTCTGGCAGGTCTTGCAAGTCTTGAAGCAAAAAAACTCCTCCTTTGAATGGGGGATGTATAAAAGTCATATTGTCCAAAACTCTATCTGAAGGAGTTTTCTATTTCATCAAGTGAAACGCCCAGGGCCTTCAGAGATACTTTATTCAGGAGTTCCCTGTCACCGGTAAGGTGAAGGGTGAACTGAACGTGATCAAGTCTTTCCCCTGGCTTTAGTGCAGCAGCGGGAGATGATGTTTCCAGCTCGTAGAACGGCCCCATCTGCGATCCGTCTTCAAGCGGACCATCATTGTATGAATTCATGGCATCGCCCGAAAAAGGATTATCCTGTATCTTCCATGCAGAATTGACATATTCTGTCTTTCCTTCAGGAAGCCTGCAGATAAGAAGCGTGAGAATATTATTTGCAGAATCATAGCTGCCCATGATTCCCGTTGCCCTGAGGGGCGGCAGGCCTATTTTCCCCCTGCTCTTGCCATCGGCCCTGAAAAAAATGTGGTTACCATAAACTCTTAACCTGTCAGGAGAAATTTTGCCAAAATAACTGTCATTTACTGCCGGTCCTATTACTCTCTCATCTCCGGGTTTGAAAGGTATTGCCACAATAACCGAGGGTGACGGGTTGAACATTCCAAGCATCCAGACTGACAGCAGCCCCGTCTCCTTTACCCACTCATTGTTGCCTATATTTATTATGACATTTGAAGATTTGTATGCAACATTTCTTAAACCTTTGACATCGAGGCCAATCTGTTTAAGTATATCATTTTCTGAAAGAACTGCAACCTCTCTTTCAAGCCTGAACTTAAGGTGCGTTCCGCTGTAATTATCTGACTCGGCATCACAGGCAAACAATGCTGTCGAATCTGTACATCTGACGACTTCAAACTGAGTCGTATCCATAAACGCAGGAGTCTGCCAGTGGTCATAGTCGAATTGTGATCCTTTTTTGAAGAATATTGAAAACTGTCCTCCCTCAGGGCCAAGCCAAAGTCTTTCTTCACCTCCGAAGGCATTGATGTGAGGCTGGATTTTCCCAGCGGCAATCAGGTTGCGGTTGATCCATCCGAAGCTGAAGCCAGTGTCTCCTTCAGCCGTGCTTGTCATAACCCTTCCCTGCCAGGCAGGGATTAGAGCTACAGCCGATCGGCCATTTTTCAATTCAATAACCTGGACAAATTTTTCAAGGAATTTACGGTTGTACCCATACTGGTTTAAGGAATCTGTTATCATCGTTTCTGTTTTTTGAGTATCATGTTTTCCCTTAAGATTGCCTGAACAGGCTGTCAAAATAAGAGAGATTACCAAAACTATTCTGATTAACTTATTCATTAAATTGGTTTTAAGGTTAAAAGTTTCCAAATGTTTCAGGGATACTAAGGTATTGATAAACGGGTTAATTTTGCTATCAAATAATGGATATGGGGAGAAAAGAAATGTGCGGCCTTAGTGCCGAAGAAATGTATAACGTGATTAAAGATGAAGGTTTCAGCCATGAGCATGCCGTGATCTTAGCCAATGCCATTTACAAGAAAGGGACATCTAATTTTTCAGGTTTATCAAAAATTCCGAAAAAATTAATGGAATATCTTTCATCCTGCTCAGAAACAGGTGTTTATAGTCCTGCTGCCTCTGAAAAATCCACAGATGGAACAATAAAGTACCTTTTCAGGAATCGGGACGGGTTGCAATTTGAAACAGTATTCATCCCTGATGGCAAAAGAAATACAGTTTGTGTTTCCACGCAGTCAGGCTGTAGGATGGGATGCCCGTTTTGCGTTACCGGCAAATATGGATTTCACGGGAACCTGGATGCTGGTGATATCGTCAACCAGGTTATCGGCATCCCCGAAGCCGAAAAGGTCACTCATGTGGTCTTCATGGGGATGGGAGAACCTCTTGATAATATTGAAAATGTATTGAAAGCATGCGGAATATTGTCTGCTGAATGGGGCAAAGCCCTGAGCCAGGTTAATATTACTGTCTCAACTGTAGGAATTGCCACCGGAGTAAATCAATTCCTGGAAAAGTCGGGATGCAATCTCACTTTAAGTCTTTTTTCTCCATTTCCGGATGAGAGAAGAATGTTTGTTCCTGCCGAGACACTAAACCCTGCGAGCAGTATTATTGAACTCATGCGGAATTACCCGGTTAAGAAGAAGAGAAGACTGAGCGTCGCTTATGTGATGATCAATGGCATCAATGATACGGATAAGCATCTCAATGGATTGAAGGAGATGCTTGGAGGAACAGGTATCAGGATCAATCTGCTTCCGTATCACAGGATCGGGAATGATTTAAATAGCTCCTCTTCAGCTGAAAGAATGATGTATTTCAAGCACAGCCTGGTTACTTCAGGGATCTCAGCATCAATCAGGAAATCGCGGGGGGCAGATATTTCAGCAGCCTGCGGTCTGCTTGCAACCGGACTTAAACATGAAGGAGGTGAAATTAATAACAATGAAATATTTTTATAGAAATTTCCGGCTTACTATATTTATAAAAAAATACCATATCATGAAAAAGAGTCTCTTTTTAGTTATTGGAATTATACTGATCGCTGGTGGATGCAAGTCAGGTAATCCGGCTAATTCAGCAAAGAATTATGCTCTGATCCCGGCACCTGTTTCACTTACTGAACTGAAAGGCGAGTTTGTATTCACTGCGAAGAGCAGAATAATACTTTCGACCTTCAGCGATGAAACCAGGCTGGCAGCAGATTGTCTTTCTCATCTTGTTGCAAACCCATCAGGTTTTCATACTGAGGTGACAGAAGGAAAAAAACCGGAAAAGGGATCAGTATTCATGATGCTCGATACAGCTATGAAAAATGACGAGGGGTATCTCCTGACTATCACTCCGAAAAAAATAATCATAAAAGCAAAATCGGCACCCGGGCTCTTCTATGCAGTCCAGACAATCAGGCAGCTGATGCCTCCTGATGTGGAGAAGCAGCAGGTTATTGAAGGATTCAGGCTAGCCGTTCCAGCCTGCGAAATAAAAGATGCCCCGAGATTCTCTTACAGGGGAATGCATCTTGACGTGGGCCGTCATTTTTTCCCTCCTGAAGATGTAAAGCGGTATATCGACATGATCGCCCTTCATAAAATGAATACTTTCCACTGGCACCTGACTGAAGACCAGGGATGGAGGATAGAAATAAAGAAATATCCCAGACTAACCCAGGTTGGGGCTTTTCGCAAGGAGACTCTTGTGGGTAATGGCGGGGAACAGCCTTTTATCTATGACGGAAAACCATACGGCGGATTCTATACCCAGGATGAGGTCAGGGATATCGTTGCATATGCAAAATCGAAGTTTGTAACTATTATTCCTGAGATCGAGATGCCCGGGCACGCTCTTGCCGCACTCGCTTCATACCCCGGGCTGTCATGCACCGGAGGTCCGTTTGATGTTTATACCCGGTGGGGGGTTGTCAGTGATGTTTATTGTGCCGGGAAGGAGGAGACTTTCAATTTTCTCCAGGATGTTCTTACGGAAGTAATAGGGCTTTTCCCGGGTAAGTATATTCACATCGGGGGGGACGAGTGTCCCAAAACACGCTGGGAAAAGTGTCCTCTCTGCCAGAAAAGAATAAAAGAGGAAGGATTGAAGGATGAACATGAGCTTCAAAGCTATTTTATCCAGAGGATCGAGAAATTCCTTATTTCAAAAGATCGCAAGCTTATTGGCTGGGATGAGATACTTGAAGGAGGACTTGCCCCGGAAGCTACTGTAATGTCATGGAGGGGAACCGCAGGGGGAATTGCCGCTGCTCAGCAAAAGCATTATGTAATAATGACTCCAAACAAGTATGTTTATCTTGACTATTACCAGTGCGATCCTGCAGATCAGCCGCTTGCTATTGGCGGATACCTTCCCCTGGAGGTGGTCTATTCTTATAACCCGATGCCTGCAGAGCTTACTCCTGAAGAGCAAAGATATATTCTTGGCATCCAGGGTAATGTCTGGACAGAATATATTGGTTCACGGGATTACCTTGATTACATGGCTTGCCCCAGGATGTTTGCGATAGCTGAAACAGGATGGACACCGGACAGGTTAAAGGACTTTGAGGACTTTCTGGCGCGGTTCGAAGTATTGAAGAAAAGATATGATGCCATGGGAATAAACTATTTCAAGGGAGAATACCACGACATGAGGGCGACAGACAAATAGTATTTTTTTGCATACTACATGAACCAGGGAAGAAGAGATTGTTAAAAAAATCAGCTGATTATTGGCTGACCATCTGAAACATATATTCATCGAGGTATCCTTCGGATGTCTTTATCCACTCTTTTTTGACCCCGGACTGTACAAACCCCTGTTTCTTGAATAGATCCATGCTTTCACAGTTATTTGCCAGAATATTGCAATAAAGCTGGTGCAGCTGAAGGGTTGTGAAACAGTAATCAATAAGGCATTTCAGGGCCATGGAAGCATACCCCTTTCTTCGTTCGGCATCATCAGCAATCAGAATGCCAAGTCCTGCCCTCTTGTGAAAAGGGTCGAAATCAAACAGATCAATCGTGCCTATTGTCTTTTTATCAGAAACCAGTTCGATCATAAGGCGAAGCTGACCAGTCTCAAAGATATTCTTGTGTGAATTCTCAAGGTATCTTTTAAGGGTATATTTCGAGAATGGAGTTACAGTATTGCTGAATACCCAGTAGGAATCATTGTTCTCCCATTCATAAAGCAACTCAAGGTCTTCGGGCTCCAGAGCCCTCAGTTTGATTTTTTCGCACTTCATATAGACAGTAAGTGGTTATTTAATAACAAGCAGGTTTAGTTCCCTGATGAAAGCATCTTTAAATCCGGCATCCTGGATCTTGGTAAGAGCTTCCTTCGCCCTGGAAAACTGTGTATATTCGCCCATTACATATCTGTAATAACCATCTTCTGAAAGGATTTCCCTTACACCCTTAAAGTCTCTGAAGAGGCTCATATTTATCTGCGATATTGCTGCCTTGAGCTGAATGGTATAAATTCTCTTTCCTGTGGAATGGCTAACAAGAGGAGTAAGTTTTGCATTTGTCCTTGTAACATTATTAAGATCGTACTGATTAACCACATATGCTCCTGTAAATCCCTTCTCCTTGACATAGCCAAGAAATTTTATTGCATCCGGCTTATTATAAAAAACGCCAAGGGCATAGATATTAACCGAATCAGCTGGTATTGTCCTGATGAACAACATGCTGCTAAGCATCAGGTTGTCGAAATGATTATCAGCTGGTGTTACACTGGTTTTTTCGAGAATGATACTATATTTCATTGATGACACCAGTCTCAGATGCTCAGGTGTATATGTATCCTGCCTGATTATAACCCCGGTCTTGGGGTCAACTATTCCAAACGCAACTCTTCTGTTATATTTTCTTCCTTCAGGGTTATCCGACCCGTCACGGTTCTTATTTACAGCAGCAAAATTTGATTTTCCGAATGCTTTGAGGACAAACCTTGTCGAAGGTATCGCTGATGAAACAAGATAGTCTATTACAGAGCGGGCTCTCTCATCAGCAAGTTTCAGGTTATAAGCACTGCTTCCTTTTGCATCGGTATAACCGGCAACTTCAATTTTAAGGTCGGGGTTGCTGATCAGAATCGATTTGACCAGTTCCAGCCCTTCTTTTGCGGTTTCATCAAGTTTAAAACTGTTGAAGGCAAAGAGGATATTTTTAATTGACAGGAAGTTTCCTTCTGCCACTTTTTCGGGAGTAAGAGTTGAATTAATGACTATGTAGTGGCTGAGGAAATAAAGTGGCAGGCTGAGATTGACTGTATCAGTTTTATAACCCGGGTGTGCTATCAGTACCTGGTAATCGCCAGGTTTTATTTCAAATTTAAAAGTAGCATCTTCATTCAGTGTTATAGTCTTGAGCAGTGCATTCTTTTTAATGTCAATGATCCTGATGGAGGCCTTTTTGGGATCAGCTGCCATTCCATCCTTAAGCGTAACAGAGCCCTCGGCAGTAGTTATTTCATCGGCAGGATCGATGGCGACAAGAGAATAAATATTTCTTTCACCTGTTTTCTCGTCATAGATGCTCGTGATAAACCCTGGCTTATTATTATTAAGGATAAAAAAAGTATTCTCCCTGGTGTTATTGAAGGCATATGGCATTCCAACCGGGTTTGTCCACCCTCCGTTCCTGTATATTGACCTGAAGACATCATAGCCTCCCATGCTTATATGACCTACGGAACTGAAGATAAGTGCATTACTAGCCGGATCAAAGAAAGGTGTATCTTCATTGAAAGCTGTGTTTATAACTTCTCCGCAATTCACCGGCTCATTCCATGACCCATTTTCTTTTCGTTCAGCAACCCAGATATCGAGTTCACCGAAACCGCCTGGCCTGTTGCTTGAGAAATATAATTTATCGTTATCGGGTGTGATAAACCCGTGTGATTCCCAGTAAATCGTATTAATAGGCTTTCCGAAGCTTTTTATTTTTGACCATAACGTATCTTTTCGTATTGAATAAAATAGATTACCGTCACCCCCGTCGTCCATATATATTATAAGGGTTCTTCCATTGCCCGTAATGGAATTGGAATAAAACCTGTCATAGCCTCCCAGTTGTTTGGTTATGTTAACAGGAGTTTGCCATTTATCTTTCTTATAAGAGCAGAGAATTTTAGTTTTTCCCCCGGTTTTCTGAGTAAAAATAAAGACGGAATCGTTTTTCGCAAGAACCGGGTTGGATGCCCCGGGGTAATCTTTCAGCCATGGCATAAAGAGTCCGGAAATGATAGTAAGAGGCTTTTTCTTCATTTCCATCGCATATCTGCAATCCCTGATCTGGTTATCGACATATTCTTCCCTGAATACGTCAGTCTCTTTCAGGTTTTTCCGGAAATCATTATAAAGGGAAATTGCTTTTTCAAGACTGTCATTCACATGATATGCAACAGCCAGGTAAAGGTAAGTGTCCAGGGGAGCTTTTTCCCCATATTCGACGTACTCCTTGTCGGTTGATACTACATTGGATGAAGCAGTTTTCAGAAGTTTAAGGGCTTCCTTATTCCTTCCGTCTATATTCAGGCAGCATATCCCAAGTTTTGCAGCCATGTTTGAATTTTCCGGGTGTGATTTCAGCAGTGGCTCATAGAGGCTGGCAGCTTTCACATAATCCTCATCATAATAATAAGAAATATCAGCTTCCTGGACTGCCCTGATAAATTCTTTTTTAGGTAAATCCTGAGAGAGGAGTGGAGTGATAAAGCAATTAATAAGAAAAAGAAAAATAACTCTTGACAAACAATTCATTATTTGGATACTTTTTTGATGAAGATTTCTTCAGGATAACCCTTCCTAATCAACTCCAATCTCAAAGCCGATGCTTCCTCACGGGTTTTACAGCGTCCGGTGGTATACCTGTAGAATTTATCGACATCATTGTACATCACCTTCATGTCGGTAATGCGCTTGAAATAGCTGACATCTACAGGATTATAGAGAGCCATTACCTGGACGGTATAATATAATACATCAGAATCTTTTATATTCGTGTCGTTAACATCGTTAACCTTCATATTCTTAATAAGGATACTTGAATCGATTGATGCGACCACAGGTATATCCTTCAGATTTATTTTGTCGTAAACAACAGGTGGTAATTCTACAGGTGGTAATTCTATAGGCTTAAGAGAAACTGAAGTATCCTTTTCCATGGTCACATCCAGGACTATAGTCAGCGCAGGGTTATCCTGCAGAACTGAAGTGTCCCTGGATTGAGTCAGGTAACCGTAACCCATATACGTCAGCTTATAGGAACCCGGAATTACGATGAAGCTGTAGCGGCCAGTAAATTTATTCGGGAATCCGACATCAATTGTATCTCCCGATGTTTTATTTAGAAGGTGAATGGAGTATTTCTTGTCAAGCGGGAAAATTGTATCGGCAAGGTTGTATTTCCCCATTATCTCGTATGTCTGGTTTACATCGGTATTACCCATTCCAATGAAGAATATATCGTTCTTCTTGTAATCGGTGGTCATGGAATAATAGGCATTCTTCCCTCCATTGATTGGTTGGAAGAATTTATCATCATCGGTAGTGTTGATGGGGAATCCCAGGTTTGAAGGTGTTTTCCATGCAGTGCCCAGCCTGGCGCTCCTGAAGTTATCATAACCTCCCATAGAGATGTGCCCTTCAGAGCTGAAATAGAGCGCTGAATCATTATCTGTTATGAAGGGTGTATCCTCATTGTAAGGAGTATTAATGGTATTCCCCAGGTTAACCGCGGGACCCCAGTCTCCGGTGTTATCTTTTTCAGAAACATAAATATCGAGACTTCCGGCACCACCATCCCTGTTACTGGTGAAATAGAGTTTTTTGCCATCGGAAGAGACCGAAGCATGGGACTCGTAAAATTTGGTATTGATATTCTTGTTAAGTTTCTTTATCGGTGTCCATGTTCCGTCAACAAGATTTGAGGAATATATATTCCCGTCATACCCGTCGTTTTTATAAAGAAAGAGTTCAGTGCCGTCTTTGTTAAGAGAACAGGATGAACAATCTTCCCCGGCATTTATCATTGCTGTGATATCAATGGGAGGTTGCCATATACCTCTCTCTTTCCGGGAATATAGCAGAGCGTTAACCATGCCTCTTCGTTCGGTGTACACTATTGAATTACCGTCGGAACTTACTGCGGGGTTTTCATTCATCGAACCCTGTGAGAAGCCTCCTCCCAGCATTTTTTTGCTGAATTCAACCGGAGTCTCTTCAAATTTTATGGCATTCTTGCATGCCTGAATCTGTTGATCAATGAATTCCAGGTTTTTCATCTCTCCTTTTATTTCCGCGCCTCTTGAAAGGTTATTGAAAGTCTGGAGAGTATTAAGCCCTTTATCAAGCTCATTATTGATCATATATGCCTTCGCAAGTGAAAAATAGGCATCGAGCGGAGCTCTTTTTTCAGTAAATGATGCGGTCTTTGAATCATAGCTGGCATTTTTCACTGCCTCTTCCAGAAATGGTATGGCTTTACCCTTTTCACCTGGTATATTAAGATAGCAAGTGCCAATCTTATATTTTATATTCAGGTTATCGGGTGTCTCAAGAAGAAGATAAAGAGGGTTTGCAAGTTCATATTCCTCGTAGAGGAAATAATTCTCAGCCTGGGCAAAAATATTTTTTAACTCTTTTGCGGATTGAGCTGAAGCAGCAGTGGAGAAAAAAATCAGAGTCAACAGCTGCAACGTTGACAGAAGTAATTTTACTCTGAATTTATTCATCAGAACAAATATAATAATTTTTAAACATCAAATACCCTCAAGCCTGGCTTATTTTATTTGAAAGTAATTTTGTAGATATCCTCTTTTCCGAAACCAGCTGACTCTTTAAATACAGAATAGTAACCTGCTTTGCCATTTTCAACAGGCATGAAGAAAATATTATCATCGGGAGTGTTAAGCGGATACCCAAGATTTTTTGGTTGGCTCCAGATATTATTCGACTGAATGTCCGACCGGAAAATATCGTATCCTCCCATAGTTGAATGCCCCTGGGAGCTAAAGAAGAGTGTTTTGCCATTGTTTATAAGGAAGGGACGATCTTCATTGAACTGCGTATTGATTTCCGGGCCAAGGTTAACCGCGGGGCCCCAGTCACCATTAGTTTTCTTTGATATGTAGAGATCAAGTCCGCCAAATCCTCCCGGCCTGTCAGAGGCAAAAATAAGCTGAGTACCATCTTCAGAAACATAACCGTGAGATTCCCAGCTTTTGGTATTGACATTCTTATTAAGCTTAGTAGCCGGTGACCACATAATGCCGTTAAATGAGCTGCAATATATATCACTGTTATAATTATCGTCTCTTGAAAGATACAAGGTTTTGCCATCTGAAGTGAGACAGGAGATGTACACGTCGCCATCAGATTCCAATTGGGGGGTTATGTTTAAGGGAGAGCTCCATCGCCCGTTTGACATCCGCGACACCATTACAGCATTATAGAACTTAAGCGAGACCATATATGCGAATGTCTTTCCATCGGCAGAGATGACAGGGTTGAAATTTGATTTCTCGTCGTTAAAAGGCAACCCTATGTTATCTTCAGTATAGGAGACCGGTTTGGAAATAAAATCTTTTGCCTCATCGCAGGCTCTGATCTGCTGACTGACAAATTCTATGTTTTCATGGTCATCGGGCAGCAGGGTGGCAGAGTATCTTTTAAACGCATCCTGAGAGTTTTTGAACTGATAATTTACAAGATATGCTTCACCCAGCTCAAACAGGGCATCATAAGGTGCAGTTAACTGGGTTACGGAACCCTCTTTGCGCTTGGCTGACATGTTTTTTGAAGCTGCCTCGAGGTAATCAATTGACAGGTTCTTTTTCCCGTTTATATTCAGATAGCAGACTCCGATCATGTATTCAATATTTGCATTGTCAGGAAACTTTTCAGCGATCTGCAGATAGTATGACAGAGCATCCGGATAATCTCCGTTCATAAAGAAATATTCAGCTTCACTAAAAGTTTCCTGATAAGTTTTAAGATCTTGTGCAATCAGGAAAAGAGGGAAAATAGCAGTAATGATCAATGTCACAATTAACCTGCGCATATCTATTGGTTTTGCTAACAAATTTATAAAAAAAGGGACAAATAACTAACTTGTTTATAATTAAATAAAAATGGCCGGATTTACCCGGCCATTTTTATCAATCTTTCTTTTCCTTATCCCGTTTTCTTCTGAACAAGATGAAAAGGAATATTATTCCTGCGCCACCAAGAAGCCACAGGTACCATAATTGATGGTGCTGCAAGGCAGTCATCTGTGATTTTATGGTATCAACAGGAACATTGACCTTCGAAATGAAATTGGCAAGACTGTTGAAGATTGTTTCATCAGTTATATTGCCCTTCTCCTTGTTTCTTAAAATGTACAGAATAAGCTCTTCCGGGGAAGTGATCTTTTCTTTCTTCAGATTCAATGAATTAATCCAGGCACGCAATGGTTCCTCTGAATTATCTGCCAGATCTCTGGCAAATTTATCTGCCTTAGTGCCTTTATAGGTGCTTATCGAGGCAATTAAGGTGCTGAAATCGTAATCCTTGAGGTTATTTTTAAGAGACTCATTATAAAATGAGTTCAACCATGGTCCGGCCTGTTTGATCTTCATTCCGTCAGTAGCCGTAACTGCCTGTCTCAGTGCTGAGGCCGATCCTGAATTCTCACTATAGGCCAGTATCTTCTCCTTTATAAGCTCTATGGCAGGATCTGTATTGGTCAGGATATCAGCTGCAATTAAATTAAGATCAGCCGGGGTCACCTTGTTGCCGGTCTTCGCGGATATGTATTCCTGGAGATCGGTCCATGTCTTCAGGTTCATCTTGTAGATATCGACATCTCCGAGTAATTTTTTCAGGTCACCCTCGGTATATTTAGCCATAAGGTCGACTGCTGATTGAGTGAGTACATTATCCATGACTGCGACCTTCAGTGCAAGCTTGTCAACCTCCTCAGGACTGATAGAACTTTTCGCAGCCTCCTCCTTGATGTAAGATACCAGGTCATCGACTTTGCCAAAGTCATGGTTGCTGATGTCGGCATTGGTAATTATCTTCTTCAGTTTGTCATCAGCACGGTTTTTCATCATTTCTGCAAGTGCGGCAACCTGTTTCTTGGCGATGATCCTGCTGTATTCAGGCCTTACCAGCGGCTGGGATGTGATCCCCTTCTCCCTTGTAATGAATACATCAGTAGAGGTAGTATTGCTAAACTTATCGGTCAGCTTAAAAGTGACTTTGTTATCACCTGGTTTGGGAACCATTTTATAATTAAAGGTGGTATCCGAAATATTGAAGGTTTCAGAATAAATAAGCGAATCTCCTACCCAATGCTCAATTACAAGGCGTGAATTGGGTTCAGTTTTCAGCGGGAAAAGAATGGAATCTCCCTTTGATACAGAGATTGTTTTATTACTATTTACCTGGAGATCGGCAACAAAATCTGTTTTGGGAAGAATTGTACCTGGCATTACAAAACTGTCGGAGCGGTTTGTTAGTTCCAGATTAAGGTTCTTTTTTACTTTTTCACTGTTGGGCGATTCATAGGTGATCTCATAATTACCCTGGGGCAACTCAAATTCATATTCCCCGGTTTTTGGATTGGAATAGACAACTATTGTCTGGTTAGGATTTTTGATATTCCTTGCGCTGATCTTGACACTGTCGTTGAAATTGGATATCAGGTCAGCCACCTTGACCATTCCTCTGACCAGAAATTTCCTGGGGTGCTGGTCAGAAAAGATCTCTATCCGGTAGATATCCTGTTTACCGAATCCTGATGATTCATATTTAGAATAATATCCTTCATAACCTGCGTTTATTGGTTCGAAAAAGACATCATCATCGGTTGAGTTAAGCGGATATCCCAGGTTAAGGGGAACGGACCATTCTCCGTTATCGAGCAGGGTGGAATAAAAAATATCATACCCTCCGATATTTAAGTGCCCCCTGGAGCTGAAAAACAGAGTCTTGTCATCCTTGCTGAGGAACGGTGTCTCCTCGTTATATGGAGTATTTATTGTGGGTCCAAGATTTACAGCCGGTCCCCAGTCTCCTGAAGAGTCACGTTCCGATACATAAATATCGAGTCCGCCAAGAGTTCCTTTGCGATTGCTGGTAAAATAAAGCTTTTTATTGTTGTGGGAAATTGTGGCGTGAGACTCCCAGTATTTTGTATTTATGTTATCATTCAGCTTAACTAATGGTCCCCATGTTCCGTTTTCACGGGTTGAGGAGTAAATAATTCCGTCATAATCGGCTGAACTGTATAAATAAAGAGTTTTCCCGTCTTTTGAGATAGATGTCGGGTAAAGGTCCTTATCAACTTTAAAAATCTCATTCATATTTAAGGGGCTGGTCCATGTTCCGTCAGGATTTTTGGCCGAATAAAGAATGGCATCATAGAAAGCTTCGCTCTTTGAAAAAATAATTTGTTTCTCATCATCTGACACAACCGGGTTAAACTCTGAGTTATTGTCATTGATTCTGTTCCCAAGATTTTTCTCCTTTACATAAAGAGGGAGCGCCATAAGATCTTTTGCATTGAAGCATGACCGGATCTGCTGGTTTACGATTGTTGAATCATAAACGTTAGGATCAAGGCCTTTTTTGAAGATATTGTAGCTTTCAATCGCCTTGTCGAGCTGATTATTAATTCTGTAAGCATTTGCAAGATAATAATATGCATCATAGGGGGCGCCAGTCTCCTTGAATTTCCCCACTTTATATTTTGGATTGATATGTTTAACTGCATCTTCAAGATATCCGATGGATTTATCCTTTTCGCCGGGGACATTTAAATAACATTGACCGATACGGTACTTAAAATTATAATTATTGGGATATGACCTTAGAAGCTGTTGATACTCAGGCAGGGCTTCCTTGTAGTCCTCAAACAGTATCCAGCTTTCAGCATCATAGAATGTCAGTTTATTTTCAATTCTTGCCTGGGAGAAGAGCCTGTTGCCTGCTGCAAAGACCAGGATAAATGTTAATAGAATAAGCTTTTTCATCATTTCAGAACAGATATAAATGATTTAACATACCCTCACTAATAATAATACATTATTCTGTAATACAATATTTTACAGGAATTGAGGTTTTATGTCACTCAAATTCAATTCATAAAGGTACTAATATAGCAGAAATAATAGAAAAAGGACAATAACTATTTGTCCTTTTTTATAAACCTGCAGGATTATTCTGTCAAACCTGAATTTTAGATGATGAATTTCAGAACGTAAGGTGTTGCAAAAATTAAGATTAAACTTCATCAGCAGGGTAGTTCTCCAGAATATTTTTTATCCTGTTAAGAAATTTACCTGCAAGTGCTCCATCTATTACCCTATGATCATAGCTGAGTGATAAAATCATTATATGGCGGATTGCAATGACATCTCCTTCTGGCGTCTCGATCACTGCAGGCACTTTTCTTACGGCTCCTGTCCCGAGGATGGCAGCTTGCGGCTGATTGATTATTGGCGTACCGGCAAGATTGTTATAGCTTCCGAAGTTGGTGATCGTGAAGGTTCCCCCTGTTATTTCATCCGGCTTAAGCTTATTGTTTCTTGCTCTTTCAGCAAGATCATTTACACTTCTTGCCAGGCCGGTGAGGTTCTTTTCATTAGCATTCTTTATTACCGGCACTATCAGGTTTCCGTCAGGCAGCGCTGTAGCCATGCCTATATTGATATTTTTTTTCCTGATGATATTGTTCCCCTCGACTGATATATTTACCATAGGGAAGTCGTATAATGCCCTGGCAGCAGCCTCAATGAAAATGGGAGTCAGCGTAAGTTTCTGCCCTTCAGATGCAAGGAATTTATCCTTTATGGAATTCCGCCACCTTACCAGCCTGGTCACATCAGCATCAATAAATGATGTTACATGAGGTGATGTCCTTTTTGACATAACCATGTGCTCGGCAATCAGCTTTCGCACCCTGTCCATTTCAATTATTTCGTCTCCATTATCGGCGATTTCCCCCTGAATTGCTGCTTTTTCAGGTTTTGAAGTCTTAACAGCTGCTGCCGATTCTTTCGTCTCTTTCTCCTTTTGTTTCAAATTGATGAACCTCGAAATATCATCCCTGGTAATTCTTCCGTCCATCCCTGTCCCGGCTATGTTATCAAGTTCAGAATAACTTATCCCTTCATTTGCCGCGATGCTTCTTACCAGAGGAGAAAGAAACTTTCCTGAAGGTGTCCTGCTTTTAAGGTCATGCGAAACTTTTTCGGCTTCAGTATTCTGCCTCCTCGACTCTTCAATCGTCTCGCGGATCCTTTCTACTTCTTTATTAATCTTTTTTGCATCATCAGGCTGTGGGGCAGAATTATTTTCAATTATCGCAATTATATCACCAATTTTTACAACAGATCCTTCTGCTGCCATTATGGATATAATAGTTCCTGCAATGGGAGAAGGAACCTCAGAATCGACTTTATCAGTCGCAACTTCAACAAGCGGATCTTCTTCCTTTACGGTGGTGCCTTCAGCAACAAGCCATTTGTTTATGGTTGCTTCAATAACCCCTTCTCCCATTGCAGGAAGAACAATATTCATTCTTGCCATATTTATAAATGATCTAATCTGTTTAACCTGAACCCTTATTTTTCCCCAAAAGGGATTTCCGGAAGGGGATCAGTGATCTGATATACTATTTAACTCTACCAACTAACAGACAAAATCAAAAAATGTTCAGGGATCTAATGGCAATACAGTCTATCGGTTGAACAGCTTTTTAAGCCATCTACTAAATCTATTTCCGGTATATTCTCCTTTAAAATGATCAGGGTTATCTATTGTATTTACATACCGGCTTCCTAAAATATATTTTTCATCGGTGGATGCAATTTTAATTTTGACATTACTGTCAGCGATCGCATGCATAGAATCGATTATCAATGAGGCATTAACATGGCGTGAGGCAAAGATCACTTCCTTGACCTTATTTACACGTACAACTTCCTTTAACTGTTTAAGATTACCGAGCACTTCTTCACTTATATCGTCCGGACTAATGCTGACCCTTCCGGAAACAATATTTCCTGAAGAATTCAATGCCAGCAGCTCTTTTATTCTGGAATATCCTTCAGAATCGGAAATGATTATCGTTTTTTCTTCCTTTTTCAGAGGATTATATGCAAACTCAGGAAGGATAAATAAAATGGCTCGTTTTGCCAGTGAAAGCCCTGCCCTGAAAAAGATTGCAGTCTGCATCAGGAAAACATACGATCTGTGTTTATCGCTGTTAAAATGTTTCCTTACAAAAATCAGCATTGCCTTGTAGAAATTCACCAGGACGTTAAGGTTCTCCTTTTTAGTGCTTTCTCCTTTATAATGAATGATCTTTACGCCTGGGTAATAATAATTGACGAACCCCGATTTGATCAGCCTGTAACTGTAATCAATATCCTCGCCATACATGAAATAGTCTTCGTCGAGAAAGCCGGTCTTCTGGAATGCTTCGCGGCGGATAAACATGAATGCCCCTGAAATTACGTCGGCCCGTGCAGTAGTGTCATTGTCCAGATGCCCGAGATAATACCTGTTGAAGAGACCGGAATGAGGGAATAATAGTGAAAGCCCCGAAATCTTGAAGAAAGCGATTCCCGGTGTCGGGATGGCTCTCTTTGATTCAGGGAGAAACCTTCCCTTGCCATCTATCATCCTGACACCTGCTGCACCTGCATCAGGGTGATCATCCATGAATGTGATACATTTCTTAAAAGTCTCTTCTTCAACTAAGGTATCGGGGTTGAGCAGAAGTAAATATCTTCCGGTTGCCAGTTGAAGAGCCTGGTTGTTGGCCGCAGAGAAGCCCCTGTTTTCATGATTCATTATAAGCCTGGCTTCAGGGAATCTTCTGCTGATCATAGAACATGAGCCGTCAGCAGAATTATTGTCGACAACAAATACTTCAGAGTCAATGCCTTCCAGGGCTTTGTAAACCGATACAAGGCACTGCTCAAGGAAATGTCTGACATTGTAGCTGACAATAATTACCGAGAGCTCCATTAACTTTTATTTACTTGCAAGTTCTTCCCTTATAACTATTGAGAGACGTTTTACTCCCTCTTCTATTTCCACAGGGCTTGAAAATGAAAAATTGATACGCATGGTATTCCTGCCTGAATCATTGCAGAAAAATGATGAACCTGAAACGAATGCGACATTTCTTTCAATAGCTTTCCTGAATATATCATCGGCATCGAGATGACGGGGAAGGGTTACAAACAGGAAAAGTCCTCCTTCAGGTTCCGTCCAAGTCACATTTTCAGGCATTTGGTCGCGGAAGCATTTTATCATAAAATCCCGCCTTTCACTATAGAGGGCGATAGTCTTCTTCAGGTTATTTTCGAGAAGCCCTTTCTCAAGATAGAGGGCAATTATTTTCTGAACGAATGAAGAGGTGCACAGGTCTGCTGTCTGCTTGGCCATTGCAATCTTATCGAGGATTTCAGGATGGCCGATTACCCATCCTACCCTGAACCCGGGCGATAATATCTTTGAGAAAGTACACAGGGTAATAACCCTGCCTGTATTGTCGAGTTCATACATCATCCGCTGTGGCTCTCCCCTGAAACGGACTTCACGGTAAGGGCTGTCTTCAACAATCAGCAGATCGTACTTTTCGGCTATCTCAATGATTTTTATCCGCCTCGATTCCGGGAGAGTAATGCCTGCAGGGTTCTGAAAATCGGGTATCACATAAATAAATTTGATCTTCCTTCCAAGTTCTTTAAGATGAATGATTGTCTCTTCGAGCTCATCCGGTTTCATTCCTTCCGAGTCAAGGGTTATTCCCTTCAGTTTAACGCCATAAGCAGTAAAGGCATTAAGTCCTCCAATATAAGAGGGGAGACAGCATAGCACATAATCACCGGGATCAATGAATATCCTTGAAATCAGGTCGAGCGCCTGCTGTGAGCCGGTAGTTATTATAAGGTTATCAATGCCGATATTCAGACCCTGCCTGTTATGTCTTTCGACAAGCGCCCTCCGCAGCCCGGCATCTCCCTCCGTTGTGCCATACTGTAGCGCCTCGGCCCCATGTTTTTCAAGCACTTCAATAACGATCTCCTTAATATCTTCCACAGGAAATGTCTCAGGAGCCGGGAGCCCCCCGGCGAACGAGATCATTCCTGGTTTTTGCAGATGCTTAAGTATCTCCCTTATTGCGGAACGCTTCATTCCCTTTCCAGATGCAGAAAGGAATCTCTTGACGGATTTTATCATTGCTGATACGGATTTCTGTTATTAATAGCCCGGCCGAGAGTTATTTCATCAGTATATTCAAGCTCATCGCCAATGGCTACACCTCTTGCCAGGGTAGTAATCGCAATGCCGTATTTGCTGAGCTTCTTATATAGGTAATAGTTGGTTGTATCGCCTTCCATTGTCGTGCTGAGGGCGAAGATAATTTCATTAATACCTCCAGCCATGATTTTTTCTTCCAGGCTATCTATGCTGAGGTCTGAAGGTCCGATACCGTTGATGGGAGAAATAATTCCACCGAGGACGTGATACATTCCTCTGAACTGGCGGGTATTTTCCAGGGCCATAACATCCTGTATATTTTCGACTACACAGATAACCGATTTATCACGCTTGGCATCGCTGCAGATGCTGCAGATCTCCGTATCCGAAATGTTGTTGCATATCTTGCAGTAATGTATATCATCATGTAACCTGATAATACTCTCGCCGAATCTTTTTACATCCCCGGCATCCCGTCTTAAAAGATTCATAACCAGCCTGAAAGCTGTCTTCCTCCCTACACCCGGCAGTGATGCAAACTCATTCACGGCGTTTTCGAGAAGCCTGGAGGGAAATTCGGTAAAACTCATAGCAGATCCTTTCAGACAAAATTAATTCATTTATTGCTTTATATTAATGCTCCTGATAATTTTTTGACTTCCTTTCTTTTTGTTAACCTTGCATCATTAATTTTTTGCCTCTATGTCGCCAACCCTGATCCTTGGAATATTCCTGGCTTACATAATTCTTTTGTTTACCATTACCTGGTTCACCTCGAGAAGAGCTGACAGCCAGTCGTTCTTTATCGGGAACAGGATTTCGCCATGGTACGTGGTGGCATACGGAATGATCGGTGCCTCTCTGTCGGGCGTTACATTCATGTCAGTTCCCGGATGGGTAAGGGATACCCAGTTCAGCTATATGGTGGTTGTAATGGGTTACCTGTTTGGCTATTTTGTGATTGCCCTCGTACTTCTGCCATTATATTACAGACTGAAGCTGACCTCAATATATTCATACCTTGGCCAGAGGTTTGGTTCCTGGTCATACAAAACAGGGGCAGGCTTTTTCATCATATCACGGACACTGGGAGCATCACTCCGGATGTTTCTGGTAATCAGCGTCCTGCAGGTTTTCGTCTTTAATGCCTGGGGCATACCTTTCTGGGTAAATGCTTTGATATTCATTATATTAATAATACTCTATACGCTGAAAGGAGGAATCAGGACTATCATCTGGACCGATACGCTTCAGACGACATTCATGCTTCTGGCTGTAGTGCTTTCAATATTTTATATCAGCAAAGGGCTGGGGGTACCTGTTACAAGACTCTTTTCAGACATCAGGGAAAGTCATGTTTCACGGATGTTTATCACAGACTGGCATCACGAGAGGTTTTTTCTTAAGCAGTTTTTCTCCGGGATGTTCATCACCATCACAATGACAGGCCTTGACCAGGAGATGATGCAGAAAAACCTGAGCTGCAAGAATTTAAAAGAGGCTCAGAAGAACATGTTTACCTTCAGCGGTATACTCATGTTTGTAAATCTTTTATTCCTTTGCCTTGGCGCTTTCCTGATGCTCTATGCACAGAGGAAAGGAGTTGCAGTCAGCTCGTCTGATGAACTCTTCCCGACAATCGCGCTTAAATATCTGAGTCCTGCGGCAGGTATTGTGTTCCTGATCGGGCTTGTCTCGGCGGCTTTTCCAAGTGCAGACGGTGCACTTACTTCTCTGACAACTGTGGTAAGCATCGATTTTCTGGGTTTGAACAGGAGGGAGGGATTATCAGAAAAAAAAGCGACAAGAATCAGGTATTTAGTACATCTGTCAATTGCATTTTTGTTTTTCATCAGCATATTAGTTTTCAGCACTCTGAACAACAAGGCAATTATCGATAAGCTCTTTACGATCGCAGGCTATACCTACGGACCATTGCTTGGACTCTATTCCTTCGGACTTTTTACCAGGAGAAAAGTTAATGACAAGGTTACACCTGCAATTGCGATATTATCGCCGGTTATTTGCTTCTTTTTAAGCAAATACTCGATTCAGCTTTTCAATGGATATAAGTTTGGCTTCGAATTACTGTTACTGAATGGTTTGCTGACCTTTACCGGGCTGTTTGCCTTCAGCAGGAAAGAGAAATTTTCATAAAATACCGGATATTCTACGGTTCCAGGTTCTGCATATTTCCGGAACCCGTATTTGTCGAAGGTGTCGTTTCCTCCTCCGGTTCTTCCGGTTGGTCCTTCTTTATTAAAACCTTAATTGTTTTATACCTGAAATTCCATATTATATAATAATTAATTCCGGAACTGAATGAACTGGCTGCCAATCCATATCCGGGGATATAAATGGGTCTGATGTCTTTGCCGCCGCCAGAATATATCATCTTTCTCAGACTGATTGACCAGCCGATTGTAACGTTTCCGAAAAGCTGGGCTCTGAAACCAGGTGAAGCCTCAATAAAGTGACTCCAAAGTGATTGTGAAGGAAGAGATGCGGTAGTCGTCCCCCAGTAATTGTCATGGCTTAACTCAGGGATCTCATAGCTAAATGAGCTTAACCCGTAATGAAGTCCTACTCCTGCCCAATATTTACCCTTTGCAGTTTGCGGCTTCATAAGATTGAAGTCAACGCCTGCCTTGATGAAAAAGCCATTCGTGACGTAGCTGTAGTTATATTGGGAATACTTGTAATTTGAGTATCCTCCTCCCAGAAAAAGAGATCTTTTCTCATTGAGATCAGCCGATAGATACCCTTCTACTGTCAGGTTGTTTTTATCTGTTAAATAAATAACAGGACCCGAAATGTCAACTCCTGCCCTGATAGCCAAAGGAATGGTAACAGTATCGGGCGGCTCTGTGGCTGCAGGTTTCTGAGCCATAAGTTCACCGGTTGAACTCATCAACAGCAGGCTAATAATATATACGTATGTTTTCCTCACTTAGAGTAGTGACACTGTTTTTGGTGATGCTTATTTTAACAATTTTATGATTAGTGGTATGAAGTGAATCGATATTATGATAAAAAGTATAACCGCAATCTTTTGAGAGAAGGTGAGGATATGTGGAGTACCAGGCAGACAGTGTATCGTAAACCCCGCTTATCTTTATAATGAATGAGCAGCTTCCGGATGAAGCATCAAGAGGGACAAGCGCCTGTTTCAAGTTCTTCTGTGAATTATAGATTTTGCTCGTATCCATTCCGGCGCCCCAGAGTGAGAGGCTGTCAGGAGCAGTCTGCTTGCCTGTGCTATTCAAAAACAGCGATGCTTTCATGTACGCAGTCGTCTCATCGAAACAGGCTCCGGTCGTGCAGGAGTATGCCAGCAGAATAGATCCTGCCAGAATTACTGCATTTAATACATTCCTGATACTTCTCATAGAATAATCCGAAGCCTCAAAAATATAAAAAATTAACAGGCAAAGAATGGTCACAGTAAAATGGTGTGACCTTATTCTGGTTTCCACAAGAAGGAAATGGAGATGGCGGGAGGGGGAGAGGGGGAGATTTTAGAGTTTCTTCAGGTAGTCTGCAGCCTTGGCTATTGCATTTTTAATGCCTTCCGGCTTTTTCCCTCCGGCTGTTGCCAGGAACGGTTGTCCTCCTCCTCCACCATTGATTTCGGCTGAGATTTCCTTTATTATGTTAACTGCATTTATATTCTTCTCACTTACAAGCTTGTCGCTTACCATTACAACGATATTGGCTTTCCCGCCGATGGCAGATCCGATAACTGCAACAACGTTATCGGAATTTTTCCTCATATCAAATGCTATTGCCTTCAGTGTATCGGCAGAATCTGTTTTAATCTCACCTGCGATGAACCTTATGTCTTTAATGATAACAGCATTTTCTTCAAGTTCCTTTAGAGAGGTCATGGCAGATTGAACCTGATATCTTTCCATGGTTTTCCTGAGTGAGCTGTTTTCAGCGATAAGTTTCTCAACGCTCTCCTTTATTGATCCGGTGCTCTTCAGAAGGGTCGCAACCTCCTCTGCAGCAAAGAGTTTCTCGTTGATATATTCATCAGCCTTTGATGCAGTTACTGCTTCGATTCTTCTGATACCAGATGCGATGGCCCCTTCTGAAATGATTTTGATTGTCCCAATGCTCCCGGTCGATTGAACATGTGTTCCGCCGCACAGCTCAATGGAATTCCCGAACTGCACTACCCTCACGTTTTCGCCATATTTCTCGCCAAAGAGCGCCATTGCACCCATAGCTTTTGCCTTTTTCATGGAAAGATTTTCCATGATCCTGCCTATGTAATTCTCCCTTACCATCCTGTTTGCGATCTCTTCAACCTTCATGATTTCGTCCCTGGTCATTTTGGCGAAATGGCTGAAGTCGAACCTCAAACGGTCAGGCGTGACAAGCGATCCTTTCTGTTCAACATGGTTGCCGAGAACTGACCTTAACGCACAATGTAAGAGATGGGTTGCTGAGTGGTTATTAGCAGTCATAAGCCGTTTTTCGGTATCGATTTTTGCAATGAAGTGTGCCTTCGGATCAGAAGGCAATTTATCGGCAATGTGAATAACAAGGTTATTTTCCTTTACCGTGTCCCTTATAGCAGTTTTTTCATCATTATGATAAATAAACCCGGTGTCGCCTGTCTGTCCGCCGGATTCGGCATAGAATGGTGTTTTGTTGAAGACCAGGTGAATGACCTCTTTACCTTTAATCTTTACTATTCTGAATTTATTAATAAGAACCTCATCTTCAGTCTTTTCGTAGCCAGTAAATTCCGTCTCCTCCGAATCTCTGATCACTTGCCAGTCGCCTGCATCAAGGGATGCATCTTCACGTGACCTCGTTTTCTGGTTTTTCATCTCGTTCTCGAATCCTCTTATGTCAAGCTGCATCCCGTTCTCCTTAAGGATAAGCTGAGTAAGGTCGACAGGGAATCCAAAAGTATCATAAAGTTCAAAAGCTACGCTTCCCGGCAAAATATTTTTGTTCTCATCACTGAGCCCGACGATCATTTTATTGATCATCTTCAGGCCTTTTCCAAGAGTTTTAAGAAATGCAGTCTCCTCTTCCAGGATGACCTTTTTTATATGATCTCCCGATCTCTTCAGTTCAGGATAATGATCTCCCATTGTTGCTGTGAGGACAGGTACCAGCCTGTAAATAAATGGTTTCTCAATTCCGAGGTTATTATAGCCATACCTGACTGCTCTCCTGAGGATCCTCCGGATCACATACCCTGCCTTATTATTAGATGGCAGCTGCCCGTCGGCAATTGAAAAAGCAACTGCCCTCACATGATCGGCAATCACTCTCATTGCTATATCGACATTAGCATTTTCACCATATTTTTTTCCCGTGATCTTAGATATTTCATTTATGATCGACTGGAAAATATCGGTATCATAATTTGATTTCTTACCCTGGACTACCATGCAAAGTCTTTCAAAGCCCATGCCAGTGTCGACATGTTTTGAGGGCAGCAGTTCAAGCGAACCATCAGACTTGCGGTTATATTGAATGAAAACCAGATTCCAGATCTCAATTACAAGAGGATGCCCCTTATTAACCAGTTCGTGTCCTGGTACTTTCGATCTTTCCTTATCGTCCCTGAGATCAACATGAATTTCTGAGCATGGACCACAGGGGCCTGACTCACCCATTTCCCAGAAATTATCTTTTTTTGATCCTTCCAGAATATGAAGCGGCAGGGAGGGAAAGCATTTCTGCCATTGTTTGTGAGCCTCGTCATCACGCGGGACTTTGTCATCAGGGCTTCCCTCAAAGATGGTTACATAGAGCCTGTCCTTTGATATGCCAAGCTTTCCTGCAAGAAATTCCCATGCCCATTCAATTGCCTCTTTCTTGAAATAATCGCCAAATGACCAGTTTCCGAGCATCTCGAACATAGTATGATGGTAGGTATCATGTCCGACCTCCTCAAGGTCATTGTGTTTACCAGATACCCTGAGACATTTCTGTGAGTTGGCCACTCTTTTGCTCTTTGGATGGCTGTTTCCGAGGAAGATATCCTTGAACTGATTCATCCCGGCATTGGTGAACATAAGAGTCGGATCATTCTTTACCACCATAGGGGCTGAGGGTAATATTTCATGTCCTTTTGACCTGAAAAATTCAAAAAAGAGCTCTCTCAGTTCATATGCCTTCATATCTATTATTCATTGAGTTATGTAAATTTACCTATAAATCGGCTTGTAAAATTAATTTATTTAATATAGATTTGTCCGTTGCGAAAAATAAAAATTCAAAATTCGTTTGCGTCTGATGCGAAAACGGAAGTATTTTTTAGACCTTAACGATCTGCAATACAAGCAGGTGAGACTCTCTTTGGAGAAGAAGCTGCTGCGTCTGATATTATGGTTTGCCGGGACTATTGCAATAACCGTTTTTTACGGCACCCTGTTTCATAATTTCTTCGGTTCACCAAAAGAGGCTTTGCTTAGCCAGCAAATCGGAAATCTTAAGCTTCAGTATTCTCTGGCAAACAGGGACATCGATAATTCCCTGAAATCAATCAATAGCCTCAGGATGTCAGATGAGATACGCTACAGGCCTATTCTTGAGATGGAAAGCTTGCCGGAATCTTACAGGAATCCAGGTTTCGGAGGTGTCGACCGTTTTGTGGATCTCAACGGATACAATAATTCCTTAATGATGAAGAGTGAAAGAACTAAGATCGAGGAGATGAAAAACATGCTTTACGTTCAGGGAGAGTCTTTCACCACTATAAAGGAGCGGACATCAGAATGGAAATATGAAATGGACCATCTTCCTGCAATAAGCCCTGTCGATCCTAGATTCCCTCTTGGCGACGGATTCAAGTACCGGGAGGTCCATCCGGTCCTGGGAATTGGAAGGATGCATTATGGTCAGGATATTAAAGTGCCATATGGTACGCGTATTTACGCAACAGGTGACGGTAAGGTTGTCGAAGCAGGATTCAATTCAGGTGGATTCGGAAACTACGTTATCATTGACCATGGGTTTGGTCTTCAATCAATTTACGGCCACCTTAGCAAGATTGAAGTGCCGAAAGATCTTAATGTCAAAAGAGGCGATTTAATTGGCCTGAGCGGAAGCACAGGATCATCAACTGGACCACATTTGCATTACCAGATAAATAAGTATGGACAGCCAACAAGTGCAATAAATTTCTTCAATAACGATATTACCCAGGAGGAATTCAATGAGATGATCCAGGCTTTCCAGTCAAAATCAAAACTCAGATAGAACCTTATTATTAATCTATTTTATTATAATGGCCAGTCAGGCCATTTCTTGTTTTTTGATGATTTGATTATCTTTGCACCATTATGCCAAAATCACACTACAGATTCAATCCCGAATCGCTCAGCTTTGACAAGATAAGACTTGGGATTTGGGCTGTGCTGCTCAGGGCATTTGCATATTTCGTAGGCTCGCTGATTATTGCAGCAGTCTATTACTTTATCTTCGCATCGTTCGTAGACTCGCCAAAAGAGAAGGCCCTTCTTCGTGAGATAGACCAGATGACGCTTCAATACGATATCATCCACCGCGAAATGGATAATATCGATAAAGTTATCGGCCAGCTCCAGGAAACGGACGATAACCTCTACAGGACAATTTTTGAAGCTGAACCGATCTCGCAAACTCTTCGTGACGGAGGAACTGGAGGTATAAACAGGTACAAGGGGCTCGAAGGGTATAATAATTCGAATATAGTAATTGAAACTACCAAAAGACTCGATAATATAAGAAAGAAAGTATATGTGCAGTCCAAGTCATTTGACGATCTGATTGCGCTGGCAAAAAGAAAGGAAGATATGCTTGGAGCAATACCGGCAATTATCCCTATTTCGAGCAGGGACCTGATACATGTTGCCTCCGGATTCGGATTAAGGATACACCCTATTTATAAGATTATTAAGTTTCATGCCGGGATGGACTTTACAGCACCTACCGGGACAGACGTTTATGTCACGGGCAACGGAGTTGTTTCAGCTGTTGAGAGTTCTAAAAGAGGCCTTGGGAATCATATAATCATTAATCATGGTTTCGGATACCAGTCAATTTATGCTCATCTCGACAGGTTCAATGTAAGAAAGGGGCAGAAAGTTTCAAGAGGCGATATTATAGGTTTTGTTGGCAGTACAGGATTATCAGTTGCACCCCATCTTCATTATGAAATCAAGATCAACGGGGTAAATGTAGATCCGGTAAACTACTATTTTAATGATCTCACACCTGCAGAGTACGAAAGAATGATTGAGATTGCCTCGAAAACCGGACAATCTTTTGATTAGAACCCCCGGCTTGTTATCATGAAGAGAAACCTTATCTCGTTTACAACGAATACTTTATTAATTAGTTTTTTATTAATTCAGAATTCAGCCGGGCAGGCTGATTCAATGGTATTTCACAGGAAAATAACGATAACGGGGGTCGGTGATATTATGCTCGGCTCAACGTTCCCGAACTCGAATTTCCTTCCACCCTGCGATAATCCGCTGTTGTTGCTGGGAGATCTTTCAGATACGCTGGCTGCTTCAGATATAACTTTCGGGAACCTCGAAGGTTCGTTTCTTAATGAAGGAGTGCCTGTGAAGAAATGCAGGGATACGACAATATGTTATCTTTTCAGGATGCCTGAAAGATATGCCGGCGCACTGGCTGTTTCAGGTTTCAATATTCTTAATCTTGCAAACAACCATTTCGGGGATTTTGGCTACCCGGCAAGGGTGCGGACAATGAAGCTGCTTGATTCACTCGGGATAAATTATGGCGGCATCATGGAACATCCATGGTCGGTTTTCAGAAAAGATTCGATCACTTACGGTTTCTGTGCTTTTGCACCAAATGCTGGTACAATGGATATAAATGATACTGTAGAGGCCGAAGCTATTGTCAAAAAACTGGCTGATACCTGTGATATAGTAATCGTTGCATTCCATGGAGGTGCTGAAGGTGCAGATTTTCAGCATGTTCCAAAATATGAGGAGATATTTTACGGGGAGAACAGAGGGGATGTTCACGCTTTTGCCCACAGGATGATAGATGCCGGAGCAGATGTCATATTCGGAAGCGGTCCGCATGTCACCCGCGCCATTGAAGTGTATAAGGAGAGATTTATTGCATACAGCCTTGGGAATTTTTGCACCTATGGAAGGTTCAATATTCAAGGTCCCGGCGGGATTGCCCCATTGATAAAAGTGGAAGTCGATTCGACGGGAAGATTTATATCCGGAAGGATAATCCCTGTTTTTCAGTCAAGGCCTGAAGGCGTAAGGATTGATCCTGAGAAAAGGGTGATAAGTAAAATTCGCGACCTTACTGCATCTGATTTTCCGGATGCAGTTGTCAATATCTCGGAAAATGGTTATATTTCATATAAATAAAAGTTATGCCATACATTGAAAAACCGATAGAAAAGCTCTATTATTCAATAGGCGAAACAGCTGAAATGCTTAATGTCCCGGTATCAACTGTCAGGTTCTGGGAGAATGAATTTGACATCCTGAAACCTATGAAGAATAAGAAAGGAAACAGGATGTTTACTTCAGCTGATATTAAAAATCTGAAGATAATTCACCATCTTCTTAAAGAGGAGAGAATGACCCTCCCGGGAGCAAAGAAGAGACTTACAGGGAAATGGGAAGAAACTGAATATAAGTATGAGATCAATGAATCCCTTCAGAAGATCAAAGATTTGCTGCTTGATTTACGCGATAATATATGAAACTTAAGGAGCTTTGTTCATTTCTGGATTCTGCAATCCCTTTGTCATACCAGGAAGAATATGATAATTCTGGTTTGCAGATAGGCATACCCGAACTGGATGTAAACTCTGCATTGCTGACGCTCGACATTACTGAAGATGTCCTGGATGAAGCAGTTACTAATAGTTGTGATGTAATTGTTTCCCATCATCCCCTGATTTTTGCTCCGATAAAAAAAATATCAGGAGGTTCAATGACGGAAAGGATCGTGGCAAAAGCAATAAAAAATGATATTTCTATCTATTCGGCCCATACAAACCTTGATTCCGTTCAGGATGGAGTTAGCCGCAAGATGGCTGAAAAACTGGGGCTAGTGAATGTCAGGGTGCTGGCCCCTTTGAAAAAAAGGCTCCTCAAACTCGTTGTTTTTATTCCTGAAAATTATCTTGATAAGGTTAAGGATGCAGTTTTTGAGGCAGGGGCAGGGATGACCGGCAATTATGACAGGTGCAGTTTTGGTACGCCGGGAACAGGTAGCTTTTGTCCCGGAGAGGGCGCAAACCCATTTGTAGGCAAAAAGGGTAAAATCCATTTTGAGAGGGAGGTAAGGTTTGAGACAATTCTGAATACCGAATTAAAAGAGAAGGTTGTTGATGCGCTGCTGAAGGCTCATCCTTACGAAGAACCTGCATATGATATCTATATGCTTGAAAATTGTAATACGGAAGCTGGACTTGGATGTACGGGCGACCTGAAGGAAACGATGGACAAGAAAGATTTTCTTGATTTCATTGCAACTGTTTTCTCAGCTAATGGCTTAAGATATTCAAAGTATGCAAGCAGCAAAATCTCAAAGGTCGCTCTTTGCGGTGGTTCGGGAGCATACCTTCTGAGAGAGGCTATTGCATCGGGAGCAGATGCATTTGTGACTGCAGATATTAAATACCATGCTTTTTTTGATGCTGAAAACAGGATACTTCTGGCAGATATCGGACATTTTGAGAGTGAAAAATTCTCTGCAGAAATTTTATACAATTTAATTATCAAAAAATTCCCTACATTTGCACTCCGGTTTTCAGAAATAAATACAAATCCGATAAACTATTTGTAAGATGGAAAAAAACAAGACAAAAGACGCCGAGATTTCTGTTGAGGATAGGTTACGGGCATTATACAGCCTTCAGATGGTCGATTCAGAGATTGATAAGATAAAGACTCTGAGAGGCGAGCTGCCCCTTGAGGTTCAGGATCTCGAAGACGAAATAGCCGGTCTTGAAACGAGGCTTGGCAATCTCAGAGACGAAGTTGCCGCTCTTGAGAAATCAGTTCAGAAAAAACATAATGAGATCTCAGATTCCGAGGCCCTGATAAAGAAATATGAAGACCAGCAGAAAAACGTCAGGAATAACAGGGAGTTCGATTCTCTTTCAAAAGAGATTGAATACCAGTACCTTGAAATTGAACTCTACAACAAGAAAATAAAGGAGTTCAATGTTCACATTGATGAGAAGAAAGTTATAATCACTGAATCCGAAACTTTGCTTGAAGACAGGAAATCGGACCTGGAAAACAAGAGATCAGAACTAGATGAGATCATTTCAGATACCCAGAAAGAGGAAGAGGGTCTTTATAAGAAACTTGATAAGGTACAGGGGATAATTGAGGAGAGGCTTCTTACAGCTTACAAGCGCATTCGTTCGAATGCGAGGAACGGCCTTGCAGTTGTTCCGGTACAGCGTGATGCCTGCGGTGGTTGCTTTAACCAGATCCCGCCACAGCGTCAGCTTGATATCAAATCGAGAAAGAAGATCATCGTTTGCGAATATTGCGGACGTATACTTGTAGATGATGAAATAATTAACGAAGGCAAGATTTAGCAATGATCAATATGTTTGAAAAAGCCGGTCCGTCGTGACCGGCTTTTTTATTAATTTTACCCTTGTTAATAAACCTGCTGCCATGACCTCCGCTGAATTCAAAAAGCTTGTTTCCGAAGGGATCCCATCTGATCTTCCTCTGGTGAAACAATACGATACCAACATTAATCATGCTCCGAAAAGAAAAGATATCCTTTCAGAAATTGAGAAAAAGCTGGCACTGAAAAATGCTCTCAGGTACTTCCCTGTTAAGTTTCATCAGGTACTGGCAAGGGAATTTGCAGATGAGCTAAGGGATTATGGCAGGATTTACATGTACAGGTTCCATCCCGATTATGAGATAAAGGCCCGGAATATTGATGATTACCCTTACAAGTCACGCAAAGCAGCGGCAATAATGCTGATGATATCAAATAATCTGGATACATCTGTTGCGCAGCACCCTCATGAACTGATCACCTATGGTGGCAATGGCGCAGTATTTCAGAACTGGGCCCAGTACAGGCTGACAATGAAGTATCTGTCGGAAATGACAGACAACCAGACTCTTGTCATGTATTCCGGTCACCCGATGGGACTATTTCCTTCTCATCCTGATGCCCCCAGGGTAGTTGTCTCAAACGGGATGGTGATACCAAATTACTCATCACAGGATCACTGGGAAAAATTCAATGCCCTCGGTGTTTCACAGTATAGCCAGATGACGGCAGGTTCTTACATGTATATTGGTCCACAGGGCATTGTTCACGGGACAACTATTACAATTCTGAACGCCTGCAGGATAATAAGTAAAAAAGGGAAGAGCAAAGATCAGAAGCTGTTTGTCTCTTCTGGACTTGGCGGAATGTCAGGCGCTCAACCCAAAGCTGCAAAGATTGCTGGTTTGATTTCTGTTATTGCCGAGGTGAATCCGAAGGCTTTACAGACCCGTTACTCCCAGGGCTGGGTTGATGAGGTTATAGCAGATATGGATAAACTGATAAGCAGGGTGAAAAAGGCCAGAGAACTTAATGAGACTGTTTCGTTGGCTTTTCAGGGCAATATAGTTGATCTATGGGAAAAGTTTGCCGATCATGATATCAGGGTCGATATCGGTTCTGACCAGACTTCGTTGCATAACCCATGGGCCGGTGGCTATTATCCGGCAGGGCTCTCTTTTGATGAGGCGAACAGGATGATCTCTGATGATCCTGAAAAATTCAAGTCGTACGTCAGAAAATCTTTAATCCGGCAGGTTGAGGCAATAAACAGGCATACCAAAAAAGGCACATATTTTTTTGATTACGGGAATGCTTTCCTTCTTGAGGCTTCGCGTGCCGGAGCCGACATTCTCAAACCTGACGGAGAATTCAGGTACCCTTCCTATGTCCAGGATATCATGGGGCCTCTCTGTTTCGATTATGGCTTTGGTCCATTCCGCTGGGTCTGCTGTTCAAACGACCCTGCCGATCTTGCTGTCACTGATGTTATCGCTGCCTCGACACTTGAGAAAATCATGAAGGGGGCACCTGAAGAGATCAGACAACAGCTGGAGGACAATATTCACTGGATTAAAGAAGCCGGGAAAAACAAGCTGGTTGTCGGTTCTCAGGCCAGGATCCTCTACGCCGATGCCGAAGGAAGGATTGCCATTGCCGATGCTTTCAACCATGCTGTTGCAAAAGGAATACTCAGGGCACCGGTAGTCATCGGCAGGGATCATCATGACGTTTCAGGAACAGATTCACCATACAGGGAAACATCAAATATCTATGACGGATCGAGGTTTACTGCCGATATGGCAGTTCAGAATGTAATTGGTGATTCATTCCGTGGTGCTACATGGGTCTCTCTTCATAACGGAGGAGGAGTGGGATGGGGTGAAGTGATAAACGGCGGCTTCGGAATGGTTCTTGATGGGCTGGAATCAACAGGAGAGAAGCTTAGAATGATGCTTCACTGGGATGTTAATAACGGTATTGCACGGCGGAGCTGGGCACGTAATGACGGAGCAATGTTTGCAATAGAGAGGGAGATGAAAAAAACACCTGAACTTATAGTAACAATGCCTTTTATCGCAGATGATAAACTGATTGATGATGTAATTTGAACGCAGGTCAGTTTGCGAGAAGAACAACTGCTATTGCCACAATTCCTTCCTCTCTCCCTGTAAAACCAAGTTTCTCGGTTGTGGTTGCTTTTATGGAAATATTTCCAGGAAGTGTTACAAGGATTTTTGATATGACTGACTTCATCTCAGGGATGAAGGGAGCGATTTTAGGTTTTTCGAGGCAGACAGTGCTGTCAATGTTCACAATGGAAAATCCTTTATCCTTAATAAGATCAAATGATCTCTTCAACAGGATCTTGCTGTCAATATTTTTATATTGAGGATCAGTATCCGGGAATTGATGTCCGATATCTTCAAATCCAGCAGCGCCAAGCATTGCGTCACATATTGCATGAAGAAGAACATCACCGTCGGAGTGAGCTAAGCAGCCTTTTTCAGAAGGAATATTGATACCTCCGAGCCAGAGTCTGATGCCTTTTTCCAACCGATGGAAATCGATTCCCTGGCCTATCCTGATATTCATGTATGAGACTTGCTGGCGTTCCTTAATGCACTTAAGTCAAATGAAAGGGAGAAACGCAGGGTTCGTGCAAGCGGATGATTCGCCTTGACTGGCATGAGATAGGAGAAATCAATTGTAAAGCCGCTCAACCTGAATCCTGCTCCGGCAGTAAAATATTTTCTATTACCCTTTGAACCGTCTTCATGAAAGTAACCGCCTCTAATAGCGAACTGGTTGTTATACCAGTATTCAGCACCCAGTGAATATGTAATCTCTTTCAATTCTTCACTGAATCCGCCCGGTGCATCAGCGAATGACTGGAATATGGCTGCAGGCACCGAAACATTCGGGTCCTTTCCTGCTTTAATTTCAGTCATCGGGTTGGTCACTACCACGCCCAGCTTATTCGTATCACCAACCTGGTAATAGATCGGTGGAGTAGGTACCAGAAGCTTATTAAAATCAACTGTAAGTGTCAGCTTATTGTAAGAGTCAAGATTTATTGTGCCTGAACCACCGATCCTGAGGTTCATGGGAATGAAATCGGAAGCATGAGAATCAGAGTAGCTCATTTTAGTTCCGATATTTGAAAAATTCACACCGGCGCCAATCGTGGCATCTTTATTGAAAAGAGTAACAGCTTTCTGGTAATATCCTGATACATCTGCTGCAAAGGAGATACCGGGTTTTGATGATTCACCATTTATATATGATCCGCCCGAAAGGTTGGAATAGATAAACCTGAATGCAATTCCCCCTGAAAAATGTTCTGTAAGTATCCTTGAATAGGCAGCATCGACAGCCAGTTCATTTGGTTTGAAGTTCATCATGAAATTACCGTAAATATCTGTAAACTGGACATCTCCGAGTGAAGAATAAATAAGGCTTCCGCTCAGTACCTGCTTTTTATCAATTCTTTTATAGCCTGTGAGGTAGGCGATATTTATGTCAGGTACAAGGTTCCGGAGCCATGGTGCATAAGATATTCCTACACCAGCTTTGCCATCGATGAAAGCAAATTTTGCAGGATTCCAGTGCATGCTGTAAACATCAGGAGAGGTTGCTACCCCTGCATCTCCCATTGCTCCTGCCCTTGAATCAGGGGCAATGATCAGGAAAGGAACAACTGTCTGTATGGCATTCAACTCGCCGGAACTTGACTGTGAGTAAAGTCTGGTATTTACCAGGCAGGCAGCTGATAACAAGATAAACGCAATTAATCTGTTTTTCATTCTGATTCAGGTAATTCTTCAAAAGTACAAATATAGAACAATTTTTTTCTTAAGATATTGCCCTTCGTTTATAAAATGATTAAACGGCCTGACCCTTCAGCCTTTTCTCCACTCTCCGTTTTTACGGTTATCCTGTATGGGTATAAGCCTCTTCCGGCTCTTTTCCCGCCTTCAAGAGAGCCATCCCATGGAACAGGAGGTATTTCATACCCGGAAGCAAATACTGTTGTTTCAATAACCCTTATTGCCCTTCCTCCAAGATCATAGATCGTGATAATGACCTCAAGCTGCTGATCAGGGCGATTTTGTTCAACGGTAAACTTAGTATCACTGCTGATGGGATTAGGATAATTTAGCAGGTTTCTCAAAATGAATTTTCCACCTGTTTCCACTAAAAAATGAATCGTTTCTTCGGATGAGTTATTATAATTATCCCAGGCTTTCAGAGTCAGGGAATGATTGCCTGAACCAAGGTTATATAAGTTATAAAGCAGCTTGCCTTTCATGTAATTATCCAGGTCATTCTCAAAATAGTTATTCAGGACAATTGAATTATTCCTGTCCATATCAAGATATGCTGTGAGATCATGTCCAATTCCTGAACCGGTAGTGTTTATCCCGCCTTTGTCGTTGATCAGGGCAAGCAGAGCAGGGTTCTCATCTGTAATTCCACCGCTTCTGAACAGTGTGTCGTTCATGAACAGCCTGATGGCCGGACCGGCAGTATCTGCGGATGCTGAATTTGCAAATCCTCCAACTATGATATCTGAAAAAAGGCCATTCATATCTTTTTCCGAATTATTTGCATAATAGCTTATCTTACCGTTTCCAAAAGTATAATCAATATCTCTCGGAACGATGAAGGAGAATTTAAACCTTCCGCCTGCGGCTGTGGTTTTACCGCTGAAAAGGATATTGTTTCTTAGTTCAAACTTCATGGTTAATCCACCATCGTTGGCAAGAGTGCTGATCTCTGATTCCTTATCGTATATAAGTGGTGAAACGGTTCCGCTGAAATCATTCATCAGTTTGCCATGATAATCCTGAATATGGCCGGAGATGGTCATAAGGCTCAGGGCTTTCAGGCTATCGGTGCCTGATGATACAGGTAAATGATTTATAGAATCGGTTATAACCTTCCCATACCAAGGGAAAGCCAGCCTGACAGCAGGATCGCCAAGCAGTGAAAAATTTCTTTTATTTGAACCACTCCCGGAATTGTTTTTTGCAAGCCTGATAATATCGCCTAACCTCAGGGCATTTCCTGCTGAATCGTGTCCGAAAGCATAATTGTAAATATTCTTATTAAGGAAATAATTTGGTGCAGAATATACAACACGTGTTGTGGACATTAAGGCTATTCCTCCACCGTTTTCATTCAGCAGAACCATTTCCCCTGCTGATGTGTTTTCATTTATTTTACCTGATGCAGGGTCAAACAGGCCATCGTCGAACCTGCTGAACTCACATGTTGCTGTAATGAATAATGGAAGCTTCGATCCGTTATTCCATGAATTGATATCAGCGGTTTTAACCACTCTTTCATGAGCCAATCCGGTCTCATTTCCATGACCGATGTAATTAAAAATGAGACATCCTGCATTTATCCTGTTGTTAATGGCGGTCTCGACTTCAGGATATGTCTGCCCGTTTGCCGTTGTCACCTGCTTATAAGCGTCAAGATATATCTTATCAATATTGAAAACCGGAACGCTGTCCTTAAGTGCAGTCGAAAGTCCTTCTGCATCATATGCATGCGCGTTTCCATCTTCGTCGTCAGCAGTAATGCAGATTATGTTTTTCCAGTCGCCCTGGTTTGAAGGAGCCATGTACCTGGCAATTTTCCTGATTACAATTCCTGCCTGTGCGGTGTCATTCACCGGTAATCTGCCTATGCCGATATCCTCCGTGCCTTCAGCTTCTCCCTCGCCATTATCGAGGAGCCCGTAAAAGTCGTCGGATGTAAAAGATGATACAACGACATTTGAATTTTGAGATTGATATGTCGGGATGAAATCAGGGTTCCTGGGGGGAGGTGTCCTGTTTTCATAGGAGCCGTCGCCAAAAAGCAGGAGGTATTTAAGGGGATGAGATGTTCCTTTTTGTTCCATATATTTCATCCTGATAAAATTTCTTATTGCTGATATGTCTGCAGTTCCGCCGGAGAACTCATTGTAGATCTGTCCCGGAGTGACTACCAGCGAAATAAGGCCGCTGTTTGCATTATGCATCTCAGCCAGTTTCTGAGCATATTTATAGAACATAGGATGGGTCACTATCAGCATATCGGCAGGATCCGACCCGTGAAGATCCTGGTTAGTTAATGTTCCAGGGAGGAAGAGCGGATCAAGGTAATTTGACTCATTAAACAGCACATAGTTTTTTAAAGAATTAGTTGAATCCCTGAATACTATGATATCTCCGGTTTTTGAATACTGGATTCTATACGGCTTTACCGGATCAGTTATGTCCCAGACGACCGGATTATAGTCTGGGCTTTTAATCGAGAACTGAGTGATATGACCTGCACCTATGACCTTTGAATCTGAATAGAAGGAGATACTTCCTGTATATACATTGTTTTTTCTGCACTGCAGTTTTACGAAGTCAAGCCATCCGCCCTTTGTTCCAGCTTCGCCATTATTAAAAAAGTTTACCGAGAATACAGGTGAGGAGGTTAGAGGATACGCTGACCCCGTGGAATCTGTAATCTGCGCTTGAGTGCCCGTGGGATTAAGCATATCGACCCCATTAACCTGGATATTCTGGCGTAGCGTTGTTCCTTCATAAAACCTGAAATTTGTAGATTCAGGTTTCCTTGCCAATACCCTTATCCTGAACTTCATTTTTTGATCGGTGAGAATTTCGGTAAAACCTGGATCAATAAGGACACTGCTCAATGCCGGAACTGGTTGATACCATTCTCTCCCTGATTTGAGGAGGTTTTCAATATCCTGCTCATGAATATAGAGAGCATCAGATGCGGAAGAGAAGTAACCAGGGGAAGCTACCGGCTGAACTCCGTCGGTGATCATCTTTCCGGGTGTACCTCCGGAAGTCAGAAAATAGTATGCAGTATCAGAGTAATTATGATGTATAAAATCATAATCTCCGGTTGAGCTGCTGAATTTCCATCTTCCTGTTCCCTGACCGAAAAAAAGGAGATAATCGCCCTCATTGAAAATACCATCGCTCCCTTTGTTCTCATAAATCCCGATTTCATTCAGATCGTCCGGCTTCGGATCATCATTATAGTATGAAAGCTGACCGAAATTGTTTCCAAAGATCTTTGGATTGGAAGGGTCCGTGAGTCCTATCTGCTTAAGCTTAGAGTAATTGATCCTGTATATGCCATCCTTCACAACTGCAATTTTAAACCATTGACCGGAAGAGAGCACTGACGAGGAAGAATAACTATCTTTGGGTGCCTGGGCCTGAAGGTAGCCTTGCAAAAGCAACGGGATGAGCAACAATATCTGGTAAGATCTGGTTATCATTCCAGGCAAAGATAGAAATGTGATTTATGTTTTTAACTAATTCCGATTCTTTTGTAACCAGGCTGGTTTTAAAATAATAACGTTTTCATTACGTTGATATTGCTGTAACATTACTAATGGTAAGAAACCTGCTCAGTCTGCTTTTTATCATGTCTTTCCTGGTCGTCAGGAGTTTCGGTCAGGAAGGACTGCCGGGCCTGAATTACCAGGGGACAATGATAAGCAATCCTGCTCTGACCGGCAGTCAGGGAGACGGGCTATTGCTACTTTCTTATCAGAATCTTTATCCTGGGAATAATTACAATCTTCATTCAGTCTGCCTCTCATATGATAGCTATTTTCCGTCTCTTCACGGTGGCGGAGGATTTTATCTTTCAGATAATTACCTGGGAGGAATGGTAAATGATCTTAAGGGTGGTTTTTCATATTCATACTTTTTCAGAGCCGGTAACGACCTTTATATAGGGGCAGGACTCTCTGCTTCATTTTATCACAGGGGTTACGATTTCAGCGGGACAATACTTCCTGATCAGATAGACCCGCTGAATGGAGTTGTGAATATTCCAGGAGAATCGTTTGCCTCAAGAGGAAAAACGATTTTCGATGTAGGTACAGGATTCCTTTTTATCTCCGGACGGGTATTCGGAGGGATTGCAATTGATCATCTTACTGAGCCGGATCTCAGCACCTCTGACCTGGTAAGGAACAAGCTGTACAGAAAGCTTCTGATGCATGGTTCCTGGGAGATTGATCTTAATGCTGAAAAAAAACTTTCCCTGCGGCCGATCGGTAAAATTGAAATCAGCAGGGAGATTGCCTCTGCCGGTGCAGGTGTCGTTTTAGAGAGCAATTATCTTGCTCTCAATTCAGTATTGCTGTTCGATAATCAAAAGAACATTGATCTGCAGGCAGGGTTCTCAATTAATACCGGATTTATGGTAGTTTTTTACAATTATCGTTTTAATCTTGCAACAGGACAAAACCTTCTCCCGGTGTCACTGATGCATTATACAGGTATTGCCTTACGTTTAAATAATGTTGATAAAAGAAAAACAGTTAAAACAATAAATTTTCCTGAATTGTAGTTATATTTGATGAATAAAAAATAGTTTTTTATAAAAATTATTATCTTTGATTATTCTAAAAAGCCATAAAACTAAAGGAGTTATGCATAAATTTAGAGCCGTATTGATTGTAATGTTTGCCTCATTTTTTCTTGTTTCGTGTAGTCTCTTCAAGAAGAAAAACAATGAAAATGTTTCTTCCTCTACAGGATGGAAATATAATGACCCTGACATGGGTGGTTTTGAGGTGACTCTTGGCGCAGAGCAGCAGACAGGTCCGGGCCTCGTTCTTATCGAAGGCGGACGATTTACAATGGGGCAAGTAGCACAGGATGTTTTATTTGACTGGAATAACAAGCCAAGGACAGTAACTGTCTCTTCATTCTATATGGATGAAACAGAGGTTAAGAACGTTGATTATCGTGAATACCTTTTCTGGCTGAGAAGGGTCTATACCGATTACCCTGAAGTTTATAGTAGAGCTCTTCCCGATACACTGGTCTGGAGAAGCCCGATGGGTTTCAATGATCCTTATGTACAATATTATTTCCGTCACCCTTCATATAATAACTATCCTGTTGTAGGAGTAAGCTGGATCAAGGCAAATGACTTTTGCCTCTGGAGAACCGACAGAGTTAATGAAAGACTCCTTATTGAGGAGGGAGAACTGAATCCCGATCCCGATCAGAAAAATCAGAATAACTTCAATACTGAATCATATCTTGCAGGCCAGTACGAAGGAGTGGTTAACCAACTCAGGGAAAGCCTTAATCCAAATCAAACAGAGCGGAGGACAAACTTTGAAGACGGACTACTTCTTCCAAGTTATCGCCTTCCTACCGAAGCTGAATGGGAATTCGCTGCATACGCCCTCCGGGGAAATACCTTTGAGGAAAGAGTATATGAAAGAAGAATCTTCCCATGGGACGGTCATAATGTAAGGAACTCATCTACCAAAGCCCGTGGAGAAATGATGGCTAACTTTGTTCGTGGCCGTGGTGATATGATGGGTGTTGCAGGAAGCCTGAACGATAATGCCAGCATTACTACAGACGTTAAATCATACTGGCCGAATGACTATGGACTTTATTGCATGGCCGGAAATGTAAACGAGTGGGTGCAGGATGTATATCGTCCGCTTACTTACGAAGATTTTGACGAATTCAACCCTTTCAGGGGAAACGTTTATACCGACCTTCGCCGTGATGCCAATGGAAAAGTTGTTACCAAAGGAAACCTTGGAAAACTTTATGTCGATACTGTAAAAGATGCTGACGTCGCAACAAGATATAACTATCAGAAAGGCGATTACAGGAATTACAGGGACGGCGACCAGGCTTCTTCAGTCGTGTCAGACTGGAAAACTCCGGACGGGAAGCAGGGTTCTCTCAGAATGTATGCCCAGGAAATTGGATCAGGTGACCAAACCGATTACACTACGCTTATTAACGATAATGCAAGAGTTTTTAAAGGCGGTTCCTGGAAAGACAGGTCCTACTGGCTTAACCCATCCACAAGAAGATTTCTCGATCAGAATGAATCCCGCGACGATATTGGCTTCAGATGCGCTATGATCAGGATTGGAAGTCCTGCAGGATTCAAATGATGAATATAGAAAAAAGAAAGGCCTCATTATAGATAAATAATGAGGCATTTTTTTATTATTATGAGGACAGATCAGATTTATAAACTATTCAGGGAATCAACAGGAATCACTACCGATTCCCGGTCAGTTACCAAAGGCCAGATTTTTTTTGCTTTATGGGGCGATAACTATAATGGGAACAAATTCGCAGAAGAAGCATTGGAAAAAGGAGCTTCATGGGCAATTATAGACGATCAGGCCTTTGAAACAGAAAGAACTATACTTGTCGATGACTGCCTTTTCGAACTGCAGGCACTGGCTGCATACCACAGGAAAGAAATGAAAGTACCGGTGCTGGCAATCACCGGGACAAATGGGAAGACAACAACTAAGGAACTTATCACTGCAATCCTGTCGCGGAAATTCAAAATACATGCCACCAAAGGAAACCTGAATAACCATATTGGCGTACCTCTTACAATACTCTCGGCTCCTGAAGGAACAGAAATAATGGTCATAGAAATGGGAGCAAGCCATGTTGGAGAGATCAGAACACTCTGCCTTATCGCCAAACCCGATTACGGGATTATTACAAATACAGGGACAGCTCATATTGAAGGTTTTGGATCTGTTGAAGGAGTAATCAAGGCTAAAACCGAGCTATACGAACACTTGCGAAAGGTTAACGGCATTGCAATATATAATGACAAAGACCCGGTGCTTTCCGAGAAAATATACAAACTGGTAAACCGGGCCGTACCATACTCAGATCCCACTGGTACAGAACTTATTGTTATTTCAGAAGATGAAGGCTTAAGTCTATCGCTGACAGTAAAGTACCAGCACCAAACTTACAGAATCAGCACTAATCTTTTTGGTTCATATAATGTCAGCAATGTGAAGGCAGCTATGGCTGCAGGCCTCTTCTTAGGAGTTGAGATGAAAGAGATCGCCGAGGAGGTCGGAAAATATGATCCGGGAAACAACAGGTCTCAGATAAAAATTACAAAGAGTAATACCCTGATATGTGATTCATACAACGCAAATCCTTCCAGCATGAAGATGGCAATCGAATCATTTGCAAAAGTTCAGGCTGGAGAAAAAATGTGCATTTTCGGCGACATGCTTGAACTGGGAGAGAAAAGCGAGGAAGAACATGCGAAAGTCCTTACAACTTTGACTGACAACAATATTAAGAAGGCACTCCTGACAGGCCCTCTGTTTTCAAAGGTATCTGCAAAATCCGGCTTCAGGTCTTTTCCTGATGTCAGGAAACTAAAGGAATACCTGAAATCAGAGAAGGTGAATGGATATTATATTCTTATTAAAGGATCGCGGGGAATTGCACTTGAACAGATCTATGAACTTTTATAAGGGTATTATTCGGTATCTTTCTTCCCGCCCTTAAATTCTATGTTTATAAGCATTACCTCTGACCGGCTTCCTAACCTTATCCGCGGTCCCCAGAGTCCAAATCCGGAAGAAACTATTATCTGCGAATTACCCTTTTTCATATAGCCATAGCTCAACTCATAAATTTTCCGTGTCAGGTAATTTAGCGGCCACATTTGTCCGTTATGTGTATGGCCCGACAGCTGAAGATCAATCCCATTTTTCTCCGTTTCAGCAAGATGGAATGGCTGGTGATCCAGAAGTATTATTGGCTTTGAGTGATCAATGTCCTTCATAAGTTCTTCAAGAGGGATACGCTCTTTGTTGTAAAAACGCCTTGAATCCCGGTCAAGCCTGCCTATCAGCTGGATTCCTCCCGGCAGAATAACCACCTCATCTTTCAGGACCCTGATCCCCTTGCTTTCAATGTAGGGAATCGTCCTCGCGGCCCCGCCGATGAATTCATGATTACCCGTAATGGCGTACAGCCCATCGGTGGTTTCTGGTCCCTTAAAGTATTTAAGGAGGTCATCCCTTAATACCGGACCGAGTTCTCCGTCAACAATATCGCCAAGCAAAAAGATAACATCAGGATGCATCTCCACAAGCATGCCTGATAATTTTTTTATGCTTCTCTTTCGGATAATGCTCCCCAGATGAATGTCGGAAACGGCTGCGACCCTTAGTTTGTTTATTCCCTCTGCCGGTTTGTCAATTGTAATATTATATTCTTTTACGACAGGGATCACTGCATTTATGAACCCTCCTGCAATGAGCAGAATGGAGAGACCAGATGTGATCAGGAAAGACCATCGCCTGAAGGTCAGGATATTTCCGCTTTCAAGCAGACCAGTGACACGAAGGAAAATGAAAATAATATCAGACAGAAGTAAGAACATTATGGCATAAAGCATAAAGCCCATCCAGAATCCGCCTATAATGTTCAGTGCATCCGTAAATATCGAAGAGTGTCTTGATTCGAGAAACTTTGCAGCAATAAATGTAATTGCAAGTACAATAAATATGATAGCATAAAGGATTTTGTTCTCTCTCTGGAACTGGAACGCGTTATATCCCTTGAAGAAGATGTAAGTATTGGCAAGCGAATAGATGGTGATGGCTACAGAGAGAAAAACTATAAACTGGTAATTCTTCATTAATTCATAAGCTCGTTTTAAGGCTTGAGAATGTTTTATGCCTTTTTATATAAAACTCAAATACGATGTTTTTGTTCAGAATAAGTCCTGTAAAATCTTTATTTCCTTCCTTGCCGGCTTCTCTTCTCTTTTTCTTTAGCCGTTCAAAGTTCATGTAATATTCCATGTGAGCTTTCCAGACTGCCAGGCTGCTTTTTAATTCTCCTTTTAACAGGAAGAAAAGAGCAGCAACACCATCAAGCATTTTCCTTTTAAAGAGTATAAGGTGAAGGTTTCTGTCAGGAAGGTTTTTATAAAGCAGGTATAGAGAATTCCGGAAATTAAGAAATGTTTTAAAAGGCGAGTTATACGGAAGAGCACCTCCGCCAAAATGATATACAACTGATTGCGGTATATATACGACACGGTATCCTGATCTGTGGAATCTCCAGCAAAGATCAATCTCCTCCATGTGTGCAAAAAAGTCAGCATCAAATCCACCGCATCTTTTCCAGGCATCGGCCCGCACAACCATGCATGCACCCGTTGACCAGAATATGTCGGTCTGGTCATCATACTGCCCTTCGTCCTTTTCTGTTTTGTCAAATATACGCCCGCGGCACAGCGGATAACCGAACTTGTCAATGAACCCTCCGGCTGCACCTGCATGTTCGAATTTGTCTTTTTGTAAAAAGGAAAGGATCTTTGGCTGGCATGATGCAACATCCGGATTGTTTTCCATGAAGCTTATGAGGGGTTCGAGCCAGCCTTTCGTTACTTCAATATCCGAGTTAAGGAGAACATAGTACCTGGCATCAATCTGTTCCAGAACAAGGTTATAGCCACCGGCAAATCCATAGTTTTTATCAAGGCGGATAAGATTTACATCTTTGAAGTTTTCAGCAATATATTCTGCTGAACCATCCTGTGACCCATTATCAGCTATATATATAATTGTATCATTGTCTGCAGAATAATCCAGAACACCGGGGAGGAATTTTTTCAGGAATTCAATCCCGTTCCAGTTCAATATGACAACTGCGCACCTAACCATCAGTTTGCTCTCTTTTATGCTTCCACCGGCGATGGCTCCAGATCCATTGCTCAGGCCTTTCGCGGATGATCTCTTCAAGTCTCTTCACATGTGCCTCAGTGATAAGAAGGTCAGGAAGCCCTGCACTGTTCTCAAACAGCAGTTCAGCCGTGAAATTATAATACCCTCTCCTGACATTCTGAATATTTAAGAAGAGAACGGCCATATTGTACTTTGATGCAATTTTTTCGGCGCCAAGGTAAACAGGGGTCTCCTGGTTGAGGAACTTTGTCCAGAATTTAATCTCTCCCTTCGGAGGTGTCTGGTCAGTAATAAATGCAAAGAGGGACCTGATGTTCTTTTGCCTGAGGTTGACAACATCCCTAATAACACTGGACATTGGGGTTAGCATCATAGTGTTCCTTGATCTTATCTTGTTCATAAACCTGTCGAAATGCTTATTGTGAAGCGGTTTATATATTGAAACGGTCTGAAGTTTTGTGTAAAGTGGGAGAACAGCCAGCCATTCCCAGTTTCCGTAATGACCAAGTACCATAGCCACATCCCTGCCTTCATTAAATAGCCTTTCAAGCAATTCAGGGTTGGTCATGTGCATCCTTTTCATAAGCTGCCTGTTGCTTATGTGGATAAGCTTAAAGGTCTCGATAAAGAGATCGCAAAGATGATGGTAGAACGCCTTTTCAATTTTAATAATATCCCTGATGCTCTTTTCCGGAAAGGAATTCTCCAGGTTAGTACGGACTACTTTTCTCCTGTAACCCGCGGCATAATACATAACAGGGAATATAATGTTGGAAAAAACGTAAAGGACAGGTAAAGGCAGAAGAGTGAGTACCCATGCAAAACCATATATAATATAGTAGCCGATGGCTTCCATTTCCCGATAAAACTAATCCTGCATAAATTTACTCACAATTTCCAGAAATTCAGGAAAAACAAATCGATTGGCTGCAACAATTTCACTTCCCGTAAGATTTTTTTCTTTTCCTGAAAAATCGCTGATCTTTCCGCCAGCTTCTCTTAAGATGATAATACCTGCAGCAACATCCCATGGCTTAAGGTCATATTCGTAAAAAGCCTCGAACCTTCCGCATGCCACATAGGAAAGATCAACAGCAGCCGATCCAAATCTCCTGATGCCATGGCTTACCCTGCAAAAATATGTAAGACAAGCCATGTACCTGTCAAGACGGCTGAAATTGTTATAAGGAAGCCCTGTTGCTATAAGGGAATCCGAGACCTTTTCTGCAGATGATACGTATATCCGTTTCCCATTTAACCATGACCCGCCGCCAAGCCATGCAGTAAATGTTTCATTCCCGCCAACTTCATGTACTACACCGGCAACAGGTTCTTCATCTTTGGTGAGGCCTACGCTGATTGCATAGGGATGAAATCCATGAACAAAATTGGTGGTCCCATCCAGCGGATCAATGACCCAGCAGTATTCTCTGCCCTTTTTTGAAGAAGTTCCCTCCTCGGCAATGAACCCTGCCTCAGGAAGGATATTACCCAATCTCTCAACCAGCATTTTCTCAGATTCCTTGTCGACATAGCTAACGAAATCATGCAATCCTTTGCTTTCAGCCCTGCTGATATCAAACTTCTCCGATTCTTTCTTAATAAACATGCCTGTCTCACTGGCTGCAGATTCAATTTTCCTGCAAATAATTTTATAATCAATCATGCTTTAATCAATTAGTTCAATATTCATTCTGTCGTTATGTGCAATATCTGTGAGCCTGACTTTTTTCACCTCTCCTGCCAGGGCAGATTGCCATGGATGTTCCACCCTTATATAATTTCCGGTGTACCCGGATATTATTCCAGCGCTTTTTGTATGTTCAAAAAGGACACTTTCTTCATTACCAAGGTTTTGAGTGAGAAATGCATAATGCTTTTTTTTCGAAAGAGAAAGTAGTTTTTTGCTTCTGGATTCTTTTTCTTCGAAGGAAACCTTTCCAGGAAGAGAGGAAGCCACTGTTCCTGGCCGTTCCGAAAATGTGAAAACATGAAGGTAGGACAGCGGAAGTCCCTCCAGAAAATCATTGGTATCACCAAAATCTTCTGCAGATTCTCCGGGAAATCCGACAATAACATCGGCTCCTATCCCAGCCCCTGGAATAAAATCCTTTATAACTTTTATACGATCACTGAAGACTTCCCGATTGTATCTTCTTCGCATCAGCCCAAGCATCTTGTTGCTCCCGCTTTGAAGAGGGATGTGGAAATGCGGGAGTATCTTCCTGTTTGATGAAGCCAGCTTAATAATGTCGTCTGTCAAAAGGTTCGGTTCAATAGAGGATATCCTGTACCTTTCAATCCCATCGACTTTAACAAGCTCGCGGAGAAGATCATAAAATGAATCTCCTGTTGATTTTCCAAAGTCACCGATGTTGACACCTGTAAGAACTATTTCTTTTATTCTTCTTCCGGCAATAGTTTCAGCCTCATTTATGAGCGTTAAAATATCCGGATTCCTGCTTGCACCCCTTGCCATTGGAATGGTACAATATGCACACCCATAGTCACACCCGTCCTGTACCTTCAGGAAGGATCTTGTCCTGTCGCCGGCTGAAAATGAACCATGAAACCTGTCAGTTGAAGAGAGATCACATGAATGTATCTCTGGATCAGCTCTCTTTCCGGGATTATCGATATAGCTGGCGATATCAAATTTTTCATTAATGCCAAGGACAAGATCGACTCCGCGTATTGCTGATATCTCCTGCGGTTTCAACTGGGCATAGCATCCTACAACAATTATAAATGCATCCGGAGACTGATGTATAAACTTTTTTATTGCCTGCCGGCATTTCCTATCAGCAGTATCCGTCACCGAGCAGGTATTGATAACATAAATGTCGGCTTTTTCCCTGGCAGTAACTTTCTCAAACCTGTCTTCAGGGAAAGATCTGGAGATGGTTGATGTCTCAGCAAAATTCAGTTTGCAGCCGAGTGTGTGAAATGCTACCTTTTTTTTATCTATATTCATTTTGTAGTCGACCCCCTTCCCAGCCTTCCCCCCTAAATCCTCCGCGGCAGGCCGGCTCCTTCGCTAAAATTGCTCACAGAGCAATTTTTTAACGCTTGGCCCTCCCCTGGGGGAAACCGAAAGGGGGTTTTTAATAAAGAACTATTCGAAATATATCCTTTGTCATTTAAGTTTTGTCAGGCTGAGATTTCTGAATTCAATATCCTTGCCTTCGCTCTGGAGACATATAAAGCCTTCAGAAGCTGAAACTCCGGTTGCTTTGTTCTGAAGCACTCCGTTTACATATACCTCAATGGTATTTGCTTTACAGACCACCTCCATCACATTCCATTCTCCCACAGGCTTTTCATTTGAGGGGTTCATTTTCCTGACAGATCTTTTAGTCTTGTCAATTCGTTCATTCATGTCGCTGCCGTTGGCACAGATAAAATCACCCGCATTGCCGGCAGCCAGCTGACATTCAAAGCATCTTGGCCAGATAGTATCAGGAAGCTGCGCGTGAATGAAAATACCGCTGTTCGTTGCTTCAAGGGGCCATCTCCATTCTGCATAGAGTCTGTATTCCGAATAAGCTTTCTTTGTCCGCATATAACCGAATGGATTACCTGTAATATGTATTAAACCATTTTGGACAGTAAATACTTTTAAAGGATCAACAGCTGGATCCTTAAGCATGAATACCCAGTTATTCAGGTCTTTGCCATTAAATAGCTCGATGAGATCCCTTTTTGAGTGGTTAGGATTTTTACCCTTTGCCATATCAGCCTGGGTAAAAGCATTACCCGTGAATGATATGAGAAAAAAAATGAGAATGATCGCCTGGTAAACTCTTGATTTCATGCTGATGAGTATTAGGATAGATAAAAAACTTGCTGAATTTTAACTCGATTGATATATAAGCAGTATTAATATATAAGTAACTTAAATATAAAACTTTCCCACCTCTTTTGTCAAATGGAGTTGTTTATAATAATTTACTTGCCAGTTCGGCAAGGAAGCTGCGTTCTCCCTTGACAAGGTTGACATGCGCGAAGATATCCTGATCTTTCATTTTATCGGAGAGATAGCTCAAACCGTTAGATGCTGTATCGAGATAAGGTGAATCGATCTGTTCAATATCACCTGTAAAGACCATTTTCGTTCCTTCTCCTGCACGGGTGATGATTGTTTTTATCTCGTGAGGCGTTAGGTTCTGGGCTTCATCAACAATAAAGAAGATGCTTGATAGACTTCTTCCCCTTATATATGCGAGTGGTGTTATTACCAGTTTCTCCTCCTTCACCATTTCGTTGATACGGATGAATTCAGGACTCTGGTGGCTGAATTTATGCTTAATTACAGTGAGGTTATCATATAGAGGAGTCATGTAAGGTTCCATCTTTTCCTTTACATCCCCGGGAAGGAATCCTAGGTCGCGGTTTGCAAGCGGAACGATCGGTCTTGCCAGGAAGATTTGCTTGTACCTTTTATGCTGGGCAAGGGCAGCTGCCAGTGCGAGCAGGGTTTTACCCGTGCCTGCTTTACCTGTGAGTGATACAAGCTGTATATCAGGATTGGAGAGGGCTTCGAGTGCAAAGGTCTGTTCGGCATTCCTGGGATCAATGCCATATGTAGTCTGTTTGATAACCCTGTTTAGAAGCTTATTAACCGGATTGTAGTGTGCAAGGGCGCTGGATCCGTTATTTTTCATTATGAAAAACTGGTGTCCCTTCATTCCCTGGTCAAGCTTGAATTCTTCAGCAGTCACTCCTTCAGGAAGTTCATAAAGCTTGCTTATGAGCTCCTGGTTGATACCTTCCATGACCTTTATACCCTTGTAGAGGTCGTCAATATTTGCAACTTTGTCGTTTTCGTAATCCTGGGCAATGATTCCAAGCGACTTGGCCTTCATGCGGAGGTTTATATCCTTGGTTATCAGGACAACGGTTTTATCCTTATTCGAATTGCATACATATTCTGCAATTGCCAGTATACGGTGATCGGCTGTCCTTTCAGGGAATGACTGACTCACTTTATCGGAAAAATCACGTCCGGTTTCAATGTGAAGGTTGCCAAGATTTTCACCGAGCGGAATATTGGCTGTCAATAGCATGTCGCCAGACAGTTTGTCGAGCTCTCTTGTAAATTCCCTCGCATGAAAATTAATCTGGTCATTCCCCTTTTTAAATTTGTCAAGTTCCTCGAGTACGACAATGGGAATAATTACATCATTTTCCTCAAAATTGTAAATACATGTATAGTCGTGGAGAAGGACGTTGGTGTCAATAATAAAAAGTTTCTTATTATGCTTCTTCTTCATGTTTCAAGTAGTTTAAAATCAGCATATTAAATCACAACTTAATCGTTATTTCAGAATTGGTAAAATTAACCAAATAAATAGTATAATTTGTCAACTGTTAATAAAGTCTTTTAATTTGTATAAAAATGGTTCAGGTATGGAACTTTATGAGGGAATTATTTCGCGGCGCAGCATTCGTAATTACACTGGTGAGATAGTTGATGAAGAGATTATCAAATCCATTGTCAGAGCTGGCATGTTTGCGCCGTCAGCCAGAAACAGGAGGCCCTGGCATTTCATTGTAATTGACGACAGGAGCGTAATGAAAAGAATAATGGATGTGCATCCCTATTCATCTAGTCTGGCAGAAGCAAGCCATGCAATTGTAGTTTGCGGCGATAAGGATCTGGAGAATGGTCCCGGTTATTACAGGCTGGATTGTGCCGCTGCATCCCAGAATATGCTGCTGGCTGCTCATTCCAAAGGTCTGGGTGCAGTCTGGCTGGGAGTCGAGCCGAGAGAGGAGAGGATTAAAGCTATAAGTAATCTTCTCGGGCTACCTTCTCAAATTATCCCGGTTTCAATAATTTCAATAGGAATTCCGGCAAAAACAACTTCTGTAATACCCGACCGGTTCGAAGAGAAAAAGATAAGAAAGAACAAATGGTAAATAATCGGCAACCGGTGACCGGCAACCGGCTTCCGGCGAATAATATGGAATAAGGTATTTATTATATTCGGAATGTACGACTGCAATACTGCAGGACAGCAAGACAAAAATATGACCTACAAACAGACTCTTGATTTTCTATTCAGCTGGTTGCCTGCCTATCACAGAATTGGAAGAGCTGCCTATAAAAATAATCTTGATAATTCCAATGCACTTGATTCCTACTTTGGTCATCCGCATTTAAAGTTCCGGACAATACATGTAGCTGGTACAAATGGGAAGGGTTCGGTTTCACACATGATTGCTTCTATACTTCAGGAGGCAGGGTACAGGACAGGTCTTTTTACCTCACCTCACCTCAGGGATTTCAGGGAAAGGATCAGGATTAACGGTGAAATGATCCCCAAAAGGGAGGTTACGGCATTTGTCAGAAAACATCACAGTATAATCGAATCGTTAAAACCTTCATTTTTTGAAATGACAGTTGCGATGGCCTTTGATTATTTTGCCCGTGCAAATGTTGATGTTGCTGTTATAGAAGTAGGACTTGGAGGAAGGCTTGACTCAACCAACATAATAACACCAGTACTCTCTGTAATAACAAATATAGGGCATGATCACATGGATCTCCTGGGGAATACATTAGGAAAAGTCGCTTCAGAAAAAGCTGGTATTATCAAACATAAAACACCTGTTGTTATTGGTGAAACCCAGGAGGAGACCAGGAAAGTTTTTGAGATGAGAGCCGCTGAAAACGGATCTCCGCTTTTCTTTGCTGACGCTAATTTTGAATGTCTTATTCAGCCAGTCAGTGACCTTGCTTTTGAGCGACAATATAGTATCAGGAATATTGCTGAAAATAAGACGATCAGGGGCTCGCTCCCGGTGGGTGGAGATTACCAGGGAAAAAACCTGATAACTGTCTGTCAGTCTTTATCTGTTCTCAAACCAGAATTGAACCTTACTGATGAGAATATAGTTGAAGGCATAAGAAAAGTAATTATAAATACGGGTTTGCAGGGACGATGGCAGGTGCTGAGAACAAAACCTCTTGTGATCTGCGATACCGGACATAATAAGGAAGGACTGGAATTTGTAGCCCGCCAGTTAAAGGTCATGAAGTCAGCAAGACTTCGCATGGTAATAGGTTTCGTTTCGGACAAGGATCTTTCACTGGTATTTCCTCTTCTCCCCAGGGAGGCAGAATATTATTTTACCAGGGCATCAATTCCAAGGGCGCTGGATGAGAAAATACTTCAATCTAAAGCTTCAGAATCAGGACTTTACGGTAAATGTTACTCCTCCGTCAGAGAGGCTCTTGACGCAGCAATCGGTGAAGCCGGGCCTGAAGATCTGGTTTTTGTCGGAGGAAGCACTTATGTAGTGGCTGAGATAATTTAATTTAGTACATTTAGGTTACAAAATTTTCATCATGAAAAAAATTCTATCAGTTTTAATTCTTTTTCTGTTGCTGCTGACCCTCCAGGCTCAGACAGCTCAAAAAATTGTAATACTACATACGAATGACATTCATTCCAGGCTCATCGGCTATGCTCCGGAATCGAATTACACGCCTCTGACTCTGAATGATGATAAAACCATTGGCGGATTTGCCCGGATTGCGACAATTATAGAGAATGAAGTAAAGTCGAATTCTGGAACTACCCTGGTGGTCGATGCAGGAGATTTTCTGATGGGAACTCTGTTCCAGGAATTGGAACCGACAACCGGCTTTCAACTCAGGCTGATGAAAACCATGGGATATGATGTGGTTTGCATCGGTAACCATGAATTTGATTTTGGGGATGAAAAGCTTGCTGATATGGTAAGTTCGGCTGCAAAGGGAGGAGAGATTCCTTCGGTTCTGCTTGGCAATGCCGTCTTTGACAAGAAAGCCAGTGGTGATGATGCCATTGAACAACTGTTCAGTTCCGGAACAATGGGAAGGAAATACATCATGGAGAAAAATGGTTTGAAAATAGGATTCTTTTCCCTGATGGGGAAGGTTGCAGATGAAAATGCCGCTTATGCACCTCCTTTGAAATTTTCTAACCAGGTGCGCAGTGCCAGAAAACTGGTTGGAGAGCTTGAGAATGAAAAATGCGATATCATCATCTGCCTTTCACACTCCGGTGTCGGGCTTGATAAAAAAGGAGAATGGGCAGGCGAGGATGTTGAACTCGCAAAAAAGGTCAGGGGAATTGATATTATAATAAGTGGTCATACTCATACAAAACTTGAAAAACCGATCATGGTAAACGGAATTCCGGTTGTTCAGGCAGGCGAATATGGCCAGTATGTTGGAAAGCTTGAACTCACTTATGACAAGGGGACAGTGACAGTGGATAATTATTCGCTGCTGCCTGTTGATGACAGGACTGCAGGTGATCCCAGGATAAATCAACTGATAGAAGATCAGAAGAAACTGGTAAATAATGAAATACTTAAACCAATTGGAATGGATTATAGCAAGCCTGTTGCCGAATCAGGTTTCCTGCTCGAATGCAACGAAATGGGCGACATCAAGGGGAGTAACCTTGGCCCTCTGGTTGCTGATGCAATACACAGCTACCTGAACAACCATACCAGGAATGGAATTGACGTAAGCATGGTTGCTGTAGGTGTAATACGCGATAAAATTGTTCCGGGCATGCAGAGTGCCCCTGATATATTCAGGATAATGTCGATGGGAGAAGGAAAGGATAATATTCCGGGTTATCCGCTTTCCAGGATTTATATAACCGGGAAAGAACTTAAAAGCGTGCTCGAAATTCTGCAGATGGCATCAAAGTCAGTTCCTGATAACTACTGTTATTACTCTGGTATTCGGGTTGAATACGATCCGAAAGGAGGGCTTTTAAACAAGATAAGGAAGATAGAAATTATCGATCGCATCGGTAAAATCAGGGATGTAGATTTTTCGAAGAAGAACAAGGCATTATATTCAGTAGCTGCAAACTCATATATGCTTGAATTTGTTGGTATTATCAAGAAGATGAGTTTTGGGCTTATAAATGTTGTGCCTAAAGATGCATCAGGGGGAAAGATAACTGATATGAAAACAGCAGTTATAGATATGGATGAGACAAAGGACGGAGTGCAGGAAGGAAAAGAGTGGCTGGCAATTATGGAGTACCTGTCATCAATGAAAGATACAAATGGAAACGGCATACCGGATGTGGATGAAAAATACAGAACTGCAGTCCAGACTTTTTTCCCGCCTGATAGCCGATGAATATATGAAAAACAAGTTGTAGATATCTGGCTGATAATTTAATTATTATCAGCTTTTTTTCACCATTTGCTGAAAGGATTATCCACTGTTATCCTTGATTTCCTGTTTGCCACATTATAACCGATCTGGTACATTGTCCTGGTAACAAGCTCCATTTTGTCAAAATCAATTTTATCGACAACATCACCCGGAGTATGATAATCGGTATGCAGCCCGGTTGTAAAAAAGAGTACCGGAATGTCATGCTTGACAAAATTATAATGGTCACTCCGGGTAAAGAGCTGAAGGGGATGATTTCTTCCGCTCAGGCTGTAATCAAGATCAAGATCGCTTCCCTTGTCAACATCTTCTGCAATCTTCAGCAAATCTTTACTCTGGTTGTCGGTAATTACGAAAACCTTTTTTGGTCCTGTCATTGGGTTATCAGCAGAAGTATCAGCAACTCCTTTTACCCTGCCAATCATATCCATGTTGAGGTCGGCGACCGTTTTTTCAAGAGGAACGAGCGGGCTGTTTACATATGATTGAGAGCCGTAAAGTCCTATTTCCTCTCCTGAGAACCAAAGAAACAAAATTGACCTGAGAGGTTTATTCTCAAGACTACGGAATGCCTCTGCAATTGAAAGGAGTGCTGCACATCCTGAAGCATTGTCGTCAGCACCTGTGTTGATCCCTTTAGCCGTGACCCCGATATGGTCGGCATGACATGAGAAAACAACATACTCATTTTTTAGAACAGGGTCACTTCCCTCAATCAGGGCTGCCACATTATTCATTGATTGTTCCCTTGACTGAACAGCTTCAGTGATCTTGACATTCTTGTCAGGCACCAGGAAGGAGTGGGGTTTTAGATCGCTATCAATTTCTTTCTGAAGGTTTTCAAGAGTATAACCGCTTCCATCCAGAACAGCATCAGCAATTTTCCTGCTGACGAACATGATCTTGGGCATGTTGGTAAACGGAAAATTTTTGGGTTTCTCACCCTTGAAGGAAGTCGAAGAAGTCAGTTCACCTGATATTCCCGGAAACTGATCCTCGAGTGATAAATACCCTGACCTTGGATCTATTACAAACATAACAGCCTTGGCCCGGGAAAACAGGAGCGCAGTTAGTTTTACCTGTATGCTCATAAACGATTTCCAGTTTGTGGACTCGAATACATATTTACCATCCTGATTCATTGGAGAGCTTGTCATGACAAGGAGTATCTTACCTTCTGTCTTGATATTATCGAAATCATTGTATCCATATTTATCCTGCTTGAGTCCATAACCTGCAAACACAACTTCTCCGTCGAGTGTGAAGTCAGAAGGTCCTGTCGGAACAAGCTGGTAGATCGGTTCCCTGAATGTGATGGTATCACGGCCTTTGGGCACTACCTGTATCATGGTTTTGACAGGATCTATGCCGTTCTTTATCACAGAATAGGCCTGAAAGTAGCTATTGCCATTTGCCGGCTGGAGCCCAAGAAGCTTCGCTTCCGAAGCAATGTACTGCTGGGCTATATCCAGTCCTGGTTCCCCATTCTTTCTTCCCAGCAGCAGGGGTGAAGCGAGGAAAGTCACATAGCTTGCAAGGTCCGATGATTTAATTACATCCGTCCCTGGTACTTTTTTCTGTGAGAATGAAACTTCAGGTGTAACGATCAATAATATTGGAATAACCAGGCATGTGATTATGTTTTTCATTGCAGGGGATTTATTAGATTTATTTATGATTCGTAAAGGTAAAAAAGTTTTCAAAATATACTGCTGCGTAGAAAAAATGCTATTTAAGGCTATCCCGGCTTCTCGCTCATGGCATTATGATCAGGACTCCAAGTTTTTTTAATAGATTTGCAGACTGAAAGATTTGTGAATGGGAGTAAGTATTTATTTCTGGATAGGGTTCCATATTTTTATCTTCCTGATGCTCGCGCTTGACCTTGGTGTTTTTAACAGGAAGGAGCATATTGTGCCTGTTAAAGAGGCTATAATTTGGAGTATGGTATGGATTACATTAGCCTTTCTCTTTAACCTGTTTATCTTTTTTAAATTCGGAAAGACCCCGGCCCTTGAATTCCTCACAGGGTATGTAATTGAATATTCGCTTAGTGTCGACAATATTTTCGTCTTCATACTCATATTTACCTATTTTGCAGTTCCTGCCATTTACCAGCATAAAGTTTTGTTCTGGGGCATTCTTGGTGCCCTGATATTGAGAGGCATCTTTATTTTTGCAGGGGTCGCTCTGATAACACGGTTTACCTGGATAGTCATAATCTTTGGAGGGTTTCTTGTATTCACCGGGATTAAAATGTTGTTCCAGAAGGAGATGCAGATAGAACCGGAAAAGAATACTATAATCAGATTCTTTAAAGAGTTTTTACCTGTAACGGGCGAACTTCACGGGAGCAGGCTCTTTATCAGACAAAACGGGATTACATATGCGACCCCTTTGTTCATGGTTCTAATAATTATTGATGTATCTGACCTGATCTTTGCTGTTGATTCAATCCCGGCAGTTCTTGCGATAAGCCATAGTACGTTCATAGTTTATACCTCAAACATCTTTGCTATCCTTGGTCTCAGGTCGCTATATTTTGCAATAAACGGCATAATGGGGTATTTCAGGTATCTGAAAACAGGATTGGCTTTTGTTCTGACATTTGTCGGGATTAAAATGCTGGCTTCATTTTTTCATTTCGAGATTCCAATAATTCTCTCCCTGGCGATCATTATTTCTATTCTGCTTGTTTCAATACTTGCTTCTGTATTTATAAAGAAAAAACAGATTCCTTTATGACAGATATTATTAATAAAGCAGATAATTCACAGAAATTATTAATTTTACCTGTACGTTCCTGTAACTGGATTCTGATCAGTCAATTTAGCAGAGTAAAATGAATTCTGGAAGAATAAAACCGATAACTCCTATTCCTCTCATAATTCTATTTCTTGTAATTTCAGCAGGTTCAATCCTGATCGGAGAGCTTTATTATAAAAGCCAGAAGAAAAACCTTCTGGAAACAAGCATGCAGGAACTCTCGACTATCACCGATATGAAGGTGAGGCAGTTGACTCAATGGAGGCGTGAGCGTATTGGAGATGGTATTTTTATAAGCCAGAATATTTCACTTATCAGGCAGTTTTCAGATTACCTGAGAAATGTGAATAACAGGAAATTGCGTGATGATCTGATGGGTGATCTGAAGGCCCTTACCGATAACTATGATTACAAAAATGCTCTTTTTGCTGACCGGAATCTGACCGTACGCCTTTTTTATCCCAACCGCGACACAATCATTGGCAATTACCTTAAACCCAGGTTATCGGATATTATAAAAAAACGTGAAGTTGTGCTTACCAACCTTCACCATACCACGAAAGTCAGTTTTGTTCATCTCGACATGATAGTTCCCTTAAAAGGTCCGGATTTAAGCGATACATCAATTATTGGTGTGCTAATCCTCAGGATAGACCCTAATAAGGTTCTTTTTCCTCTGATTCAGTCATGGCCTGTAAAAAGCAATACTTCAGAATCATTTATTTTCAACCTTGAAAATGATTCTATAGTTTTCCTGAGCGAACTAAGGTATCTCAATAATGCTTCACTAAACCTAAAAAAATCAGTGACTGAGGAAAAACTGGCTGCCGCGATGGCTGTCAGGGGATATGTTGAGACCTCAGATGCGATAGATTACAGGGGAGTCCCCGTTTTTGCGTCAATGAAAAAGGTGCCTGAATCCCCTTGGTTTTTGCTGGCAAAGACTGACAGGGAAGAGATATATGAAGGACTCAGGGATCAGCTAAGGTCTGTAATAATCATCATTGTCCTTATGATTATCATCTCATTATTCCTCTGTGGTTCGTTATTGTGGCAACAAAGATTACGGTTTTATCGTGAAAAATTTGAAACGGAGCATGAGAGACAGGCCCTCGTGAAGCACTATGATTATATATTGAAATTCGCCAATGACCTTATCCTTCTCACGGATAGTAATAATTCTATTATTGAAGCTAATGACAAGGTGTTTGAGACATATCTGTATCACCGGAAAGAACTGATCGGGAATAACGTCAGAGTACTTATGACAGATTCCTCACGACTAAGGCTGGCAGAGAGTCAGAAGACCCTTAATGAAACTGGTTTTGCGCTGTTTGAAGCGATGCATAAAAGAAGAAACGGGACAGAGTTCCCGGTTGAAGTGAGTGCCCGCAAAGTTGATATTGATGGAGTTACATACTACCAGTCAATTATGCGCGACATTACCGATCGAAAAAATTCTGAAGAGATACTCAGGGAGAGTGAAGGAAGATTCCGTAAAATTTTTGAGGATAGCCCGGTTGGTATGGTAATGACCGGCAAGGACATGGGGATACTCAGGGCGAATGACGCATTCTGCAATCTGCTTGGGCATACAGAATCAGAACTTCACGGGATGACGTTCAGGGATTTTACTCACCCTGATCATATTTCAGGAGATGAATTGGCAATGCTGAAACTTGTTGCGAGGGAGATTCCCGTCTATAATGCTGAAAAACGCTATTTTAAAAACGATGGTTCCATAATCTGGGGCTCTACAACTGTCAGCCTGATACAAAACAATGCCGGTGAAGTTCAGTTCTTCCTTGCAATGGTGGAAGATATCACTTCCAGAAGAATTGCTAAAGCAGAGCTGGAGAAATCTTTTTCACTTCAGAAAGCTACTCTTGAATCAACTGCTGATGGAATTCTCGTGGTTGATAAAAACGGTAAAATCGTTCAATACAATCAGAAATTTGCGGAGATGTGGAGGATACCGGAAAGCGTTCTGAGATTAATGGAAGATGAAGCGGCATTGCAATTTGTTATTGACCAGCTGAAATACCCTGGTGATTTTATTGACAAGGTTAAGATTCTTTACTCTGATCCTGACGCGATTACCTCTGATTTACTTGAATTTACCGACGGAAGATTTTTTGAACGTTATTCACAGCCTCAGAAAATAGGAGGGAAATCAGTTGGACGTGTCTGGAGCTTCAGGGATATATCATCGCGCAAGAGGTCCGAAATTGAGCTTATTGCTGCAAAGGAGAAGGCAGAAGAAGGTGACAGGCTTAAAACAGCATTCCTTCATAATGTATCACATGAGATAAGGACTCCGATGAACGCGATCATAGGGTTCTCAACGCTTCTGAATGAGCCTGATTTAACAGAAGCTGAAAGGCGTCAGTATATCGATATTATTTTCCAGAGCGGAAACCAGCTTCTCTCAATCATTAATGATATTGTCGACCTGGCCAGTGTTGAAACCGGACAGGTTAAACTGAATCAAGGTAAGATAAACCTTAATACTATGTTAAGAAGGCTTTACGATCAGTTCAGTTATAAGAAAATACCACATAAGATAACCTTAAGCCTGAAAACGCCGATTTCACTTAAAAATACCGAGATTATTACAGACCATATAAAACTTGTTCAGATACTTTCAAACCTTGTAAACAATGCCTTTAAGTTTACAATAAAAGGAAAGATATCTTTTGGTTATGACCTGAAGGATGGTTTCCTGGAGTTTTTCGTTAGAGATACAGGCATTGGGATACCAGCAGAACATTTATCCAAAATATTTGACAGGTTTTACCAGGTCGATAGCGCTATCTCCAGGCAATATTCCGGAACGGGCCTGGGATTATCAATATCCAGGGCTTATATCGAACTGATGGGAGGGAGGGTCTGGGTCAGCTCAAAACCAGATGAAGGAACTGAATTCAGATTTACCATTCCTTTTAAAAAGACAGATAATTAACGAACTGAATAGGATAAACCGGCACCCCGCTTTCAGCGTGGCTCCCGGTTTTGTTTTTATATCAGAGGGGTTAGCTTCGCTTCGCTACGCTGAGCCCTTTCAGGAGGCCCTTACAACACAAAAACCGGCACCCCGCTTTCAGCGTGGCTCCCGATTTTGTTTTTATCTCCCTTCAGCAGGCAAGCCTGCTTCGGGTTCTAAAAACAAAACCGGTCCGCATTCGCATGGCCGGTTTTTGTTTGTGGGGGTTGAGGGGTTCGAACCCCCGACCCTCTGCTTGTAAGGCAGATGCTCTGAACCAGCTGAGCTAAACCCCCAAAAAGAGAGTGCAAATATATGCGACATTTTCTTTTCTGCAAAAAATAATTAACAATATCAAGAGAAAAGAGAAATGAAACCGGATTGTCTTTTGTTAATTCTTTGGTTTTCTCCTTTTATTTTTAATCAAAAAAAACAAGCTGTTTAGTTCGTTTAATCAGGCATTGGTCAAAAAACGGATTGTTTCAAACGATCTCAAATGGCCAATAGGTGTCAGTTTAATGCAATTAATTTAAAGGAGTTACGGTAAGCAACCAAACCTGATATTGAAAAGTCTTGCTAATATGTTTAAAACACTTGAAAAATATAGCATTACAGGTGTCTGAAAAATAATTATATTCGCTAATTATAGCGATTGAGTGAGAATTTCTGCAGCTCTTAAAGGAGAACTATAATCTGCAGACTTCTATTTGTTTGATAGATAGACGTTTATTATTAGTTTTGAAATTACTGAACCTGATCAATATGGGACGCAAAAATCCAAACTCTGCATTTTCTAAAACACCCGGTTTTGTTATGATTGCTTTATTGCTGAAGGAAATATCTTTTTTTAAAAAAATGATAATTCCTTTTCAATCAAATTTTAACATAATCCGGAAATGGGGAATACTTATAGCGGGATTATTATTAATCTCACTATCTGCTACAGCACAGGTTGATGGGGATTATCAGACGCGTGCTACCGGGAACTGGAATGCAAATACTACCTGGCAGGTCCGAAGCGCAGGTGCATGGGTAAACTGTGCAGTCGGAGATTTTCCCGGTGCAGCTGCCGGAGCTGGTACTGTCAATATTCTGAACAGCCATGCAGTTACACTTAATTTAAGTCCGGCCAATCCGATCGGTGCATTGACTTTTGCGCCTGGCAATATTGCTTTAAGTTCTGTAGTTTTTGGTGGAGTCTGGGTTCTGAATGTTACGGGTGCTGTAACATACACATTGCCCGGAGCAAATATTAATGGTGATCAGACATTAGGTGTCGGTACAGGTACTTTGAATTGTGCCTCTATAATCATGGTGACTACTACAGATGTTAATAGAATACAAACATTGTCACTAAGCACTGGTACCATAAACGTAACCGGCGATGTCACTATGGTGACAGCCGTTCAAAATGCAATTACTTTTACAGGCGCAGGTATTCTGAATATAGGCGGTAATTTTAACTCCGGAGCCGGAACTTTTACGCCAGCCACAGGAACAGTTAACTATAATGGTGCTGCTCAGAATGTTGCCGGCCTTGTATATAATAATCTGACTATTTCGGGAACCAACAGCAAAACTTTGCAGGGCAATGTCACTGTTAATAGCAATTTGAATGTAACAGCAGGCACCCTGGATTTTGGGAATACGGTTATCAGAACTGTTACTGTTACCGGTAATCTAAGCGGAGCCGGAACCATCGACATGGCCTCAGGCGGATCATTAGCTCACCAGCTGACTTTAAACGGAGCTAATAATGCACTTGGGACTCTTGTACCTGGTTCGGGTACAGTTATTTATAGTCGTGCAGGAGTTCAACAGATATTTGCCGGAACATACTATAACCTGACAACACAGACCAGTAACCAGATAAGGACAATACAGGGCGATATAACAGTTAACAATAATCTAACATTAACAACTGGGACTTTTAATTTTGGTAATTCTGTTGCCCAGAATGTAATTGTAAATGGAAATCTCAGCGGTGCCGGAGCTATTAATATGACCGGAGGCGCACTGTCTCATGTACTGACTCTCAATGGAGCTAATAATGCCATAACAACTTTTACAGCTGGTTCAGGAACAGTAATTTACAGTGGAGCTGTTGCACAGCAAATCTTTGCCGGCACATATTATAATCTGGTGACACAGACAAGTGACCAGGTTCGCACAATCCAGGGGAATGTTATTGTAAATGGAACTCTTACCCTTACACTTGGCACTTTTACTGTCGGTGCAAATACACTCACTCTAAATGGACCCAGCATTGCCGGAACTCCGGCAAATTTAGCTACAATAGCAACATCCAGTCTTGTTTTTGGAGGTACCACTGCTGGCGTTTCTATACCCACCAGTGTTGTAGCGTTAAATGGCCTTTCTGTTACCAATACCAATATTGTTGCCTTACAGAGTTCTCCAACCATAAGCGGTATTTTCAACCCCGCTGGTGCCGGTTTGTCAATCGGGGCAAATACATTGACTCTTAATGGGCAAGTAAATTGTGGAACTCTTGTAGGAGGAGCGACTTCCAATATGATTATTGGTAATGCCGGCGTTGCTAACTTATCAGGGGTAACATTGAATAATCTTACAATTAACAGAGCACTTGTCACCATGTGCGGTAATGTTACTGTGGGAGGAACTCTGACCCTTACTTCAGGTGTGTTTTCAATTGCTGCAAACACGCTTACCGTGTCCGATGGTGCAAACCTTAGTTATGGAGGCGGTTCATTAACCGGCGCGGTAACCTCTAATATGACAATTGGTACAGGTGCAGATATAACACTGAATACAATAACAAATGGATTAAATAATTTAAATACCAGCAGAAATATAATTCTGGGAGCTGGTTTATCTTTAAATGGAACCTTAACACTTACCGCAGGTACTTTTACCCTCGGTGCAAATACACTTACTCTCAATGGACCGAGCATTGCCGGAACTCCGGCAAATTTAGCTACAATAGCAACATCCAGTCTTGTTTTTGGAGGTACAACAGCAGGAGTTTTAATTCCTTCCAGTGTAGTATTGTTAAGTGGACTTTCAATAACAAATACCAATATTGTTGCTTTGCAGAGTTCTCCGACCTTAAGCGGTATATTCAACCCTGGTGGTGCCGGTTTGTCAATCGGGGCAAATACACTGACTCTTAATGGACAAATGAATTGTGGAACTCTTGTAGGAGGAGCGACTTCCAATATGGTTATCGGTAATGCCGGTGTTGCCAGCTTATCAGCGGTAACATTAAATAATCTTACTATAAATAGAGTACTTGTTACCATGTGCGGTAATGTTACTGTAGGAGGAACCCTGACCCTCACCTCAGGAGTGCTTTCAATTGCTGCAAACACACTTACTCTGTCCAATGCTGCAAATCTTAGTTACGGAGCTGGCTCAGTAACCGGCGGAGTGACTTCTAATCTGACAATCGGGACAGGTGCAGACATAACATTAAATGCAATTGCAAACGGATTAAATAATTTCACGACAAGCAGGAATATAATATTAGGGGCAAACTTATCATTAAACGGAACCCTTACTCTTACTGCCGGTACCTTTACTGTTGGTCCAAGAACACTTACACTGAATGGACCTTCAATAGCCGGAACACCCGCTAACTTATCGACGATTGCTTCATCAAACTTATCTTATGGCGGATCTTCTGCCGGAGTTTCTATTCCTGGCAGCGTTGCAATCCTGAACAATCTCACCATAAACAATGCAAATGGTGTTACTATGAATAGTGACATTTCCCTTGCAGCCGCAGGAGTTTTGACACTTACAAGCGGAATGTTACAAGCCGGTACATATATCCTGAAGATCAATAATACTAATCCTGCGACAGCCATTTCCTGGACACCCGGATCTTTTGTAAATGTTACTACCGGAGGTGTGGAAAGAACTTTGCTGCCAAATCTTGTTGTAGCAGGTACTAATTATTTATTTCCAATAGGCGATGGCGGAGTTTTTAAAGGAATTAATCTCAGGGATGTAAATACAGGAATTGCTGGTCCTGTCCTCAGAGCGTCAGTTAGCCCTGCAGGCGCGTTAACGGGTGACGGTACTACAATTGGTACCGTGGATCCACGTTACTGGTCTTTGATAAATATGAACAGTGGAAATTTAACAAGTGCAAAGGTTGAATTATATGAAAGCGGTTTGGATTTGTCAAAAACTATTGGGATGTCCGCGGCTGTTGCAGGAAATTATTCAGCAATCGGAGGTTCAAGTAATGCCCCCTCAGTAATCTCACCGGTAGTTCTCAACCCCGGCCCTTATTTTTGCATTGGGGCAAGTATAACAGGTACATATTATTCCTTCCAGACAGGAGACTGGAACACCTCAACCACATGGACTTCAGACCCGAGTGGCACACTTCAGATTGGCTCTACAGTTCCAGGAAACAACGACAAAGTAGTTATTCTCACAGGTCGTACTGTTTCATTACCAGCTGATATTGCAACCCTGACACTTGACATTACAATTGATGCCGGAGGGTTCCTTGATCAGAGTATTTATAAGTTCACAAATGGGATATATGCCTTGCGCGGACTGGGGACCATCAGGCTGGCTTCTGTTAATTTCCCGGTTTCTGTAATTAATACTTTTATTAATGCCGGAGGAGGAACTACGGAGTATAATAATACTGCCAGTTTCACATTACCTGCAGCACAAGCTACCTATAATAATTTAACTATCAATGCCTCTGGCTTTGTTGCAACACTTTTAAGTAATATCACTTTAAATGGGAATCTGTACGTTAAAAGCGGAACATTTCAGATCAATAACAACGTCTCAGTTGTAAAACTGACTCTTACAATCAATGGAAATGTTATAGTTGATAATGGGGCCTTTTTAACTGTGGGAAATGGACCCACAAACCCTGTTATTGGAGGAGTAGTTGCCGGTGGTGTGGCACCTTTCTTAAATTATTATACATATTTCCATACGGTAATTATCAAAGGTGATCTTACCAATAACGGGACTATAAAGTTCACAAATCTTCCCTATCCGATATTCAATGCTTTTCCGCCAATAGCAGCAGGACCTACTTCAGGTGCCGCTTCAGTATATTTTCAGGGAGCAAGCGATAATACAATAACCTGTAATGGGGTTACTAATTTCTATAACCTGATTCTTGATAAGGGAATTGACCAGACATATAAGCTGACGGTTAATTCAACAAATTATACAAACTTCAAGTTATATGGAGCAAATGTATTAGCCCCCGAAGTAGCTGGTTTAAGCAATCCAAACCTCAGAAAAGCGTTGTGGATTCGTACAGGAACTCTTGATTTAAAAGGCACGTTAATTATACCTTCACTTTCAGAAGGTGTTGTTGCGAATTGTGATTATTATATCCCCTCGAACGGCGCTTTGATAGTTGACGGTGTTGATGTGGCAGTGCTTTCCAGCGCTGATGATTACAGGGAAATAAATGCTGCATATACTGTCGCTGCTCCTAGCGATGCAGCAATTGGTGTTACCAAAGGCGGACTAAGTGCTCTGTATATATTTGGTAAACTGCAAATTGATAATGGCTATCTGTCTACTCGTGAGTCAGGGGGATTAGTTACTTCAAATATTGCATCCGGACAATTAATAATTAACGGCGGAACAGTCGATTCCAAACAGCTTCTATCCTCAACTGGTTTTGCCTCTTATACCCAGACCGGAGGATTATTTATTCTCCGTGGCCGGTTCCAACGCACTCCGACAGCTTATTTGACTGTCGCTGATCTTACAAATGTTACAATTGCTACTTTAAATACCTCAAGAGCAATAAATGGTACCAGTTCAGTGTTCGGCTCTTTCAACCTTGAGCAGCCAACCAATATTTTTACTATGTCCGGTGGAACAATACGTATTTACGACGTATGTGGTATAGCTGCCCCAGAACAGGAAGCTTTTGATGTGAAATCATCTTCATCTAATATAAATGTTACGGGTGGTACATTGGAAATAATACCAACCACAGGTCTGGTTTTAGCGGATGCAGCAAATTATTCTGTCTATTCTAATGCATCGCTTTATAACTTTATTATTAACCGTAGCAGTAGTCCTTCAATAGTAAGATTAAGTACCCCTTTAACTGTGCTTAATGATCTTAGTCTTAACTCCGGTGATTTTAATGCCAATAACTTTAATGTTTCAATAGGTCGGAATTTTACCATTGAGAATGGTACCACATACAGTACAGGAACGAATACAACAATTTTAAATGGCACTGCTGCTCAGGTATTTACAATTAATCTGGCGGCACCTCTTTCATTGAATAAATTTACAATTGACAAGCCAGCCGGAGTAAATGTTGATCTTGCCGGTTCACAAAATACAATTAATGTTAATGATAACTTCAGGCTTGTTTTAGGAACTCTTAATGATAATGGCAAGATAATCAATGTTGCCAGGGATGTTTATAATTCGGGTTTGTACAATGGCGCTGGTAAGATTGTCCTGAATGGGACATTGGTTCAGAGTATTGACGGGAATGGTACTTATCAAAATGTCGAACTGAACAACACCAATGCGGCAGCTGCTCCTATCTCACTGGCTGCAAATATGACTCTAAATGGTGTATTGACTTTCTCTCAAAACAATCTGTTTAATATTGGAACATACAATTTAAAACTCAATTCAACTGCTTCTTTTTTAAATGCAGGTGCAACAAGGTATGTTCAGACAGCGGGGAATGCAGGTGACGGGGGAGTTACAAGGGTATATACTTCCATGGGTGCATTTACGTTCCCGGTTGGAGCACCGACTATTACCCCTGCAAGACCCGTAAAATATACTCCTGTCATAATTGGATTTAGTTCTGCTCCGGCTGGTTATGGATCAATAACTGTTCTCCCGGTAGGTTATGAACACCCCAGTACAACAACCAACGGTCAGAGTCTTACCTATTTCTGGCGGGTTAAGTCTTCCGGATTCTCAGGAATTGCTCCTAATTCTGTGACTCATTCATTTACTTACGATCAGAGTGATGTTGCTGGCACTGAAGCCAATTATGTACCAGCTCTTTACACACCCAGCGATTTTACCTGGAGAATTGGCACAACTTCTAATCCTCCTATTGATATTACAAACAATATAATCGTTGACTGGACGACACCGACAAATAGTGCAGATTTTTTAGATGGTGATTATACTGCTGGTGATGGCGCCTTCGGAGCTCCACAAATATTTTACAGCCGTCAAAGCGGTCTGTGGGGCAATGTGGCAACCTGGTCTCTGACTGGTCATACGGTTAATAATCCTCCGGCAGTTCCTCCCGGATTAAACGATATCGTAATAATCGGTGGTCAGGATTCTGTTTATCTGGCAACTCACAATACTAACCCTAATACGGATGCGAGAAGCTGTGCAAGTTTGCAAATTGAAAAAGGTTCAGCCCTTGATATTGGATATAATTTCAATTCAAATTTTGGGATGGTGGTAAATCATCCGAATGGCAACGGTAATTTCAGGCTTACAACATCATGGAACTCTGGTAGCACATTTACTTTCCCATTAGGTGACTTTTCAGATTTTAATATTAATCTCGGTACAACAGAACTTTACTCAACAAACCCGGGAGGTGGTACTACATATTGGTTACCCAATGGAGTACTATCTTACGGTAACTTAATAATATCTCCACTTGGGGGTTCAAATATTATTTTTCAGAATAATGATTTAACCATTTATGGGTATCTGATTACAAGAGGTCAAAATGCAGACTCCTGGTTCTGTCCTACATGGAATACAGCTTATCCGCTTGCACCTACAGCTGTTGTGGCAAAAACTATTACAATAAATGGTAACCTGGATATCCAGGGTGGTGCACTAATATGGTATGGAAATGGTGCAATTGCACAGAACATTGTAGTAAATGGGAATGTAATTGTGGCTCCGCTATGTGCGATTGATAATGGTGGTGGTGCAACAAATCAGAGATTATCTATTGGGGGTAATCTAATTAACAATGCAAACGGACTGATAAACGCTCCTTCAGGTACCCGGGCATGGTGTGGTTTTTCAAATATCCCGGTCACTTTCATTGGCTCAACTTCAGCAAGCATTACTAACACAGTGGGTACTCCCTCAACCGTATTTGGTCAGTTAACAATTAATAAAGGAACATCACAGGCAACTACTCTTACTTGTAATATCGGGGGAACACTTACTACTTTGACCGATAACTGGCTGACCTTGCAAAACGGTACGTTTAGATTTATGCGGACAGACCCTGCAACAGATTTCACCATTTCAACTACTACACCTTTTACAATTCCTTCGACTGCCGGGTTGCTTATTGATTATGCAAACGCCAATGCCAGAAATATTCTGATTGGGAATGCTGCAAATAACGCTGGGGATATGCTTTTAAGCGGGAAACTTACATTAATCACGGGGAATGTTTATGTTGGACCTGTTGCTGCTCCGGCTAATAATAACGATATCGAGTATTCAGGTAGCGGGGCTTCTTCTATTGAAGTTCAAGGTGGAAATCTTGTGGTGAATGGACAGATACGCAGGAATACTTCTACAACAAATGGAATTCTTAATTATACTCAAAGTGGTGGTGCTGTAACCATAAACGGAAATGCTGCAGTAGCAGGTTATGCTAAACTGGAAGTACTAAATTCGGGTAGCGGATTCAATATGTCCGGAGGTACGCTTTCTATCATACGGGGAGGAGGCACTACTTTTGGAGATCTTTATCTGAGACCCGCAAGTTCTTCTGTAACAGGCGGCACAATAATTTTCACCAATGTAATTCCCAATACTCTTCAAAACTACTTGTTAGATGCAAATATCCCGTTAAACAATTTAACAATTATAGGCTCTGCCGGTGCAGGCTTGAATGCTAATCTTGGTCTTCTGGTTAATCCACTAGTACTTAATGGAACACTAACCCTGAGTAATACTCAAAGCATATTCAACTCTAATAATATTAATGTCTCCATAAAAGGCGACCTGGATAACAGCGGCACCTATAATTTTGGCACTAATACAACAACATTTAATGGTGGCGTACAGATAATTACAGGAAGTTCAGTATCTAATTTTTATAATCTAAATGTATCATCCGCAACATCTCTTACTGTAAATAATAATTTTTCAGTAAACAAGGATTTGTTGATAGGAAGCGGAACGCTGACCCTTGGCAACAAGAAATTAACCCTTTCAGGGAACCTTGTAAACAACAGTTCTTATACCGACGACAATACTACCGGCGGAATAAGTTTATCGGGGACAACTCAGCAGCAGATTTCCGGAACAGGCTTTTATGGAAAGCTTGCGATCAACAATAGTTCAGGAGCAAAACTGAACAATGATATCATGCTTCAAAATGACCTTGTACTTACCCAGGGTATCTTCAATATCAACTCAAATCTTCTTACCCTCAGCCAATTCAGTAATATCATCGGGGTACCTGGTATAACTAAAATGATAATGTCTGACGGAGTAACCAGCAGTCTGGGTCTCAGAAAGTACTTTACTGCTACTCCCCAAACTTTTACTTTTCCTGTGGGAGTTGCCGGGAAATATACACCTGCTACTTTTACGATAACAGCAAATGGATCCATTGGTTACATAAATGTTAATCCTATAGATAATAATCATCCAAGTGTATTGGATCCTTCGAACGTACTGAAATACTACTGGAAGATTGAAAGCTCAGGAATTGGAGGGTTTGATGGGAATGTTCTTTTGCAGTATATACCGGGTGATGTATATGGACTGGAAAGTAGCTATGTTGCTGCCAAACTTGAGCTTCCGGGGAACTACTGGTATAAAGCACCTGTAGGACCTGCGACAGATAATGTTGATGAAACTAACCACAGGATATCATTCTTTTATTCCGGAAGCAGTAATCTAAACGGTGACTATACAGCAGGATTAGATGGTGCTATACCTGGCGAGGTTCCTACATACCAGACAAACAGTGACGGGAACTGGTCAGACCAGACAATCTGGACTCCGGTTGGATCTTCACCTCCTTGTCCGTTTGGTGGACCAAATGGAAGTAATGTTATTATTGACCATGTTGTCACCACCAATATTAACAACATATATGCATTAAACACGACAATTAATAATGTACTGAGAGTCGTCTCGCCAACCTTCGGACATAACCTTGGAAATGTTGATGGTAATGGTACTATTTATTTGGAAAATGGCAATCTGCCAGGAGGTAATTATACCTCCTTCATTGATTGTTCAGGAAACGGAACTATAGAATATGGAGGAACAGGAACCTACACTATTATTGCAACTCAGTTCAGCAGTTTACCGAATATGTATATTTCCGGAACTGGTACTCGTGTACTCCCAAATAAGGATTTGACAATCTGTAAAAGACTTATAATTGACGGTGCTACTCTGGATAATAGCGTAAATAACCGGAAGCTTACAATTCTTGGGACAATGGAACGCTATAATAGTGGTACTTTCACCAGTGGAAGCGGAGCCTCTCCGGCCTCAACTGTAACTTTTCAAGGTACAGCTGTTCAGAGCCTTGGCGGAGGAACTGGTGACTTTACAGGAGCTAGTAAGTTTAATAATCTTGAGATTAATAATCCTGCCGGGTTAAATATAACTGGCCTGGTTGAGGTTAACAATGAATTATTGCTCACATATGGTATTATTAATACTACCGCGGCTAATAAGCTCACCCTTCTGAGTACATCTTCAGCAGCGGTTTTCCCGACAGGTGGCACCGCTAACTCGTTTGTAAGCGGACCGCTGATAAAAAGTATTATAAATGGTGGCAGTTTTATTTATCCGGTTGGAAAAGGAACTACCAAGGGCCATAACTTTACCCTTACTTCATCGGCAGGTAGTACATTATTCTGGACGGCAGAGTACTTCACTCCTAATCCTACGGCAACTTCATTGACTCCACCTTTACTAGTATCAAATACTAAGGAATACTGGAGTGTATCTACTAGTTTGGCAACGACTGCAAAAGTTAAAATAGGATGGGATCCTCTCAGCAATCTGACACCTCTTATGACCCAAAATGGCATAGCGGATATGAGGGTTGCAGAATCCATTGCCGGCTTCTGGACTGAGTTGTTATCAACTACTTCAGGTAATAATAACAATGGTGATGTGGCAACAACCAACAATGTTAATGTTTCCACAACACCTACGGATTTTACAACAGCCAGCATCACTTCCACAATTGCAAGAGCTTCATTAACTCCAGCTGGTCCAGTATGCGGACCGGCAGGAATCCCTGTTAGTTTTACTTCGTTTAATCCTATTAATTTAAATTACACGCTCGATTATACAGTTAATAGTGTAGTACAGCCGACCATTAATGTGACATCTCTGCCATATACTTTACCAACTCCAGTGCCCGGAACATACAAACTGACGGGCTTCACTTATAATAGCGGAGCTAATACCGGAGTGGTTGATGGGACAGTTGTCAACGCATATGCATCACCTACCCCGGCAAATGCCGGATCAGATCAATCTCTCTGTGGGGTTTCCGGATTAGTTCTTGCTGGTAATAATCCTGCACCCTATACAGGATTATGGACAATAGTAAGCGGTGCCGGAGGTACCTTTGTTAATAGTACCCAGTTTAACACTGTCTTTACCGGAATTTTAGGCCTGACTTATACATTAAGATGGACTATTAGCAATATTACCTGTTCATCATCTGACGATGTGATTATTTCATTCCCTATAGTGGCTTCGATGCCTTCGAACTTTACCTCTGGCCCGACACAGGTTTGTCAGGGTTCAGGCGGGTATGTTTATTCGGTCCCAAATGTTCCGGGAAATACCTATACCTGGAGTTATACGGGATCTGGCCATACGATAAATGGGACAGGAAATTCAGTGACTATTGATTTTAGTCCGACTGCTACAAGCGGAACATTAAATGTTACAGCTACAAATTCTTGTGGAACGAGTGCACCAAGGACTTTAGCGATCACTGTCAATACGTTACCTGCACCATCTATCATTGGAAGCAATAATGTATGTCCCAATGTAACAGGTAGTATATACAGTACAACAGCCAATCCGCCTGATACATATAGTTGGGTTGTTTCAGGTGGGGTAATAATTGGTTCCACCACAGGAAACAGTATAACTGTTAACTGGGGTCCTGCCGGTGCAGGAACTGTCAGAGTTACTGAGACCAGTTCGGTCGGTTGTACATTTACAACACCAAATTATAATGTGACGATCACTGACATAGTTCCACCAGTCATATCAGGATGTCCTTCAAATATCTCTGTAAATAATGATCCGGGTGTATGCTCAGCTGCTGTGACATGGATAGAACCAACGGCTGCAGATAATTGTACTGCTGCAGGTAGTCTGATCTGGACGAAATCTCATTTGCCAGGTGATACATTCCCGGTTGGAACAACTCCAGTAACTTACACAGCTACAGATGCCACTGGTAATACCAGTCCGGCATGTACATTTAGTGTTACTGTCACCGATAATACCAGCCCGGTAATTACGTTACCGGCTCCTCCTGTATTAAATGCAAATGCAAGCTGTCAGGCTATTGTTCCTGTAATTGCAGCAACTGCAACTGATAACTGTTCGATTCCCGCAAATATTACAATCAGCCAGAATCCAATAGCAGGTACAATAATCGGAGCCGGTGTCACAGTAGTAACTATCACTGCTACAGACCAGGTGGGAAACAGCGCGCTATCGAACATTAATGTTACTGTACTTGATGTCACCAAACCCGTCATTAACCCTCCTGTTGATCCTACTATTAACCTCAATAACGCTTGTCAGGCCTCTGTTCCAAACTTCCTTCCTACGCTGGTAGTCTCAGATAATTGTACTCCTGCCGGATCAATAACAAAATCTCAAAATCCTGTGGCCGGTTCAACGCTTACAGGTGCTGGCACAACGAGTGTTAAAATCTATGCAACTGATGCTGCAGGAAACAAGGATAGTGTCAGTGTAGTTGTTACAACCATCGATGTAACACCTCCGGTGATGAACTGCAAAAATGCAAACCTCTATTTAAATGGTGCAGGAACTGCAGTATTAGCACCGGCTGACGTAAATAACGGATCGACTGATAACTGTACGGCCGTTCTCAATTACTTTCTGAGCAAAACGAACTTCAACTGTTCTGATATAGCGGCACCTGTTTCTGTAACACTTACAGGTACTGATGCATCAGGAAATTCATCTTCATGTAATTCACTGGTAACAGTGATCGATACTGTTAAACCGATTGTTAATGTCAAAACATTTAATCTTGTACTTGGGCCGACAGGTACCGGAACACTCCTTCCTTCTGATGTTGATAATGGATCATATGACAATTGCGGCGGGATTACTCTGTCAGTTTTACCAAATACATTCTCATGCAGTGACCAGGGACCAAAGACTGTAACACTGACAGCCCTTGATTCACACGGAAATACCCAATCAAGGAATATAGTTATAACTGTTTCATCAACACTGGATATTACAGCACTAGCAGTTAACAGCTGCGATGTTGCTGCTCCTTATGCTCTCTATTCTTCCACTGTAGTTGGGGGAAACGGGGTTTATACTTATTTCTGGGATTGTCTCGAAAGTGGTGCTCAACCATTTATGTATTTCGATGCAATATTCCCTGGTCTGCATTTCTCAAGTACCAGTTCATCGCCAACTCCATTCTATAATAACCTGATGCCTGATGGTACGTACCACATACGTTTGGTTGTCACCGATGGAAATGGCTGCAGGGACACTTCTGTATTGGTTCTGAATAAAGGAGGAATGGTATTTAACAATATTACAGTCAATTATACAAATGCATGCGAAGGTCAGGTAAATACGTATACTATTGCATACGACGCAACTGCAACATATTCATGGGTTGTGACCAATGGTATCTTCCTTACTCCAACCAACACGAATACAGTTGATGTACAATGGAATATGGGTGCAACCCTGGGCGTTGTCGTTGGAAACTCAGTCAAACCTGACCTCCTTGGAAATCCTTGCGGATCATCTGTAGTTGATAGCGTTACTATTCACCCTACACCGGTCCCGTTGTTTAATAGCCCTGTGGTTGCTGTCTGCGCCAACTCAGAATATACATATACTCTTACAAGTACTTACTTTTCATATGGATGGACGGTAACCGATGGTTCCATAACCGGTGGAGGTACGGGCTCGGACAACTTTGTAAAAGTTCGATGGGGTTCAGGTCCGACAGGTAAAGTTACTGTATCTGTTACAAGTGCTTCTTCATGTTCCGAATCTGTATTTGTTGATATCTCAATTTTTAACCTGAGCGGATCTATTACATCTCAAACTAATATTTCTTGTAACGGAGCATCTGACGGACAGGTTACTGTTGCAGCTACTGCTGGCTCAGGTCTTGCTCCATACCTTTATTCACTTGATGCAGGCGTTTACCAGGCAAGCGGGACATTTACCGGGATATCACTTGGAAACCACACAGTTACGATTCAGGATGCATTATTATGCACTTTTGATGTTCCATTTACAATTACACAACCAGCTGTAATCCTTGGCAGTGTATCATCCCAGACAAATGTGACCTGCAATGGAGGATCTGATGGAAGTGTAACAATATCTGCATCAGGCGGATTAGCTCCATATTTATACAATATTGATGGTGGCGCCTATCAGGGGTCCAATATATTTAGCGGACTTACAGCAGGGCCTCATACTGTCCTTATACAGGATGCAAACCTGTGTACTAAAAGTGTGCCTGTAACAATTACTCAACCTTCAGCTCTCTCCGGATCTATTACTGCACAGACAAATATTGACTGCAACGGAAATTCAACCGGATCATTTTCAGTTATAGGAATAGGAGGAACGCCAGGGTATCAGTATAGTTTAGATGGCGGTCCATTCCAGGTTTCAGGTAATTTCAGCGGCCTGGCAGCAGGAAGTTATACAATTACTGTCCGTGATGCTAGCCTATGTATTTTCAGCATGCCTGTTACAATTACACAACCACTGATTCTTTCAGGTGCGATTTCTTCACAAACAAATGTTACTTGCTTTGGCAGTTCTGATGGACAGGTTACAATTGTCGGCGCAGGAGGAACTCCAGTATACCAATACAATATCGACGGAGGATCATTCCAGGTTTCACCAACATTTATAGGACTTATTGCAGGAGCTCATACTGTAATAGTCCGCGATGCGAATCTATGTACTGCAATTGTCCCGATTATTATTACGCAACCTGCATTACTGGCTATACCAGTTGCAAGCGTAACGATACAGCCTACGTGTGCA
>Ga0209226_10000055_pt1 | contig 76249 bp, 50 predicted proteins | sample BarGraNGADG00212_2_FD_184497 | JGI IMG/M metagenome (GOLD analysis project Ga0209226, IMG submission 184497) | Arctic peat soil microbial communities from Barrow, Alaska, USA - Barrow Graham LP Ref core NGADG0011-212 (SPAdes) (version 2) | ecosystem: Environmental > Terrestrial > Soil >...
AGGGGATGCAGAAGAGCGGGTCACTGAAGGATGGCATGTCCTGGTTTCGCACCAGGTTTTTCGACTTGCCGCATGAAAAAAGGAGTGAAAAACATTTCGCTGATGTCAGGAATGGCGCAGCAGCCAAGAGGCTGAACATGTTCCTGCGGATATTTAAGGTAGCATGTTAATCAAAATTTATTAATTCATTTTTCTGCAATTCAATAATTGATTCACCTTTACTACTGCCAAGTGCTTCAAAACCGATGAAATCTTTTGGTATATCAATTTTCTTCCCACTTGCTTTAATCCAATACTTTAGTAAATCTTTATCGTCCTGCATGTCTTCTTTTGTTATCGCTTGTAAACGGTAGTAACCTAACTCATACCATTTGAGAGCCTGCCAGTAAGTCATAAACGTACTACTTTCTTCAAACCCACGGTACTCAATCTTAATAAGAAAGTAGCCACCTTTCGAATTTTCTTTATTATTATGTTTAATTGTTATCTTCTTTATTAATGAATGTACAAGTCTTTTTGTGTCATCGAATCCAGAAGTTAGCTTATATTGCCCAATAACATTGTTTACTCTTGCCATCCTGCTTTTTGAATCTCTTTCAATGAGCTTGTTTTCAATAATTTCTATGTTTTGTTCATGGTCTTGAATTTTCTTTTTTATCGTTCTGAGTCTTTCTTTTATTTCTTCATCCTCCTCATATTCCGGATCTAAGAGTCGGTCATATGCCTTTTTCTCAACCTTCCTATATGTTTCAATTTCCTTCTCCATAACAGCAAGCTTCTTTTTAAGATTATCCGTTTCTCCTTTGTTTTCTGACTGACCTGCCAGAAATTCCTACAAATCCTTTGAAATAAAAAGATGCTTGATCACAAATGTCTCCAATTTGGGAATGCTTAGTGCCCGGGAAGTACATAATTGTGGATTTCTGAGTTTGCTTTTGCACTTGTATGCATTGTCTCTGCCCTTGAGTCTTTTTTTCCCTCTGTATTCCTTTCCACATATTCCGCAAAAAACCAATCCGTTTAATAAATAATGGTACTCATCCCTTTTCCCTGCATTCTTCTTATTCTCTCCCAGGTTCTTATTAACACTATCCCAGGTGGCCTCATCAATGATTGCCGGGACTTTAGTCTCATTTTCTCCACCATTCCATTTTCGTATTCCTTTGTAGATCTGATTGGTTAATAGCAAATGGACAACATTTCCTCTCCACCTGACATCACCTTTTTGAAGTATGTGTATTGGTTGGTATACCTGTCGCGCCTTTTAAACTCACCTGAGTAATCATTAAATTTTGTCGGGATTCTTTCATTGTTAAGAATTTTTGCAATTGTATACACACCTATTCCATCGCCTGACATCTTAAAAATTCTTCTTACAATCTCTGCTTGCTCTTCATGAATTTTTAATAATCCGTTTTCGTCCCGAATGTACCCATAGGTGGTCATTCCGTGAGACTTTCCTTTTAACGAATTTTTATAATGAGCCAACTTAACCTTTTGCCCGGTTAATGTCGCAAAAAATTCATTGGTAAGTGAAATTATTCCAGTAAATAGTCTATTCTCAGCCACATCAAGGTCCAGAAATTTTCCGCCAGGATAATACTTACATTTAGCCTTTAGCATAGTGTAAGTGAACAAATTCCATATCCTGTTATTTCGCTTAATCCGTGATTGATCAAAACAATATACTTTGGTTATGATACCTTTATTTATGGAATCTAACAACAGTGCGAACTCAGGCCGATCCCTAATTTCATCCTTTGTGCCACTGATTGCTCTGTCGATGAAAGATTTATATTCAAGACCTTCAGATTTAGCAAATTCAATTCCCTGTTCTAATTGCGTTTCAATTGAGACATCTTTACCTTCCGCCTTGTGCTTGCTTATTCTGCAATATATACCAATCATCAGATGAATTATGTTAGAGTATAAAGGTAGGGATTAGGGATAATAAATAAAAAGGCTGTTAACTATTAATTAAATGAAACTCCCCGCGGCAAGCAGCGGGGTATCAAAATACCAACCGCACAAAGCAAATCTCGCAGCAAACTGCGGGGAACTAACCCCGAATGAGATTAGAATCTTGGAAATTATATTCTTAGAGCTGATCCAATGTAATTGACAATTTCTAATCCCTCATTACAGGAGGCATTTCGTGATAATAAATACCCTATAATAATGAACCATTTTTCTTTCTATTCTTTCCTACCCACTGCTTAAATGTGAACATTACACCTTGATCAACGCCTTGACCCTAATATCTATAACCCAATCTTCTTCAATGAGACGGGAATTTTCACCGGATTCACCACCAACAAATATCCAATCTATTCCGGTCAAGTTTAGAGATCCTAGGCCTGATAACAATGGCTCTGCTGAGATGAACTTATGTCTTGCTCCCGTTGTTCTAAGTTCATCAATTCTGTCTTTAAATCTGTCTTCTTCGACAGTCACCCCCATCCAGATATTTTCTGACCATTCTATTGTTGGTGACAATGCTGTAAGACGTTCAGCTCTTTTCGTAAGGATTAGAAAAGTATGTTGGGAGCATTTCTTCATTGTGTCAAATACTTGAAGGAGAAAATCCTTTGGTATGTCAGGGTGGAATAAATCAGACATTGAACAGGTAAAAACTCTTTGTGGCTTTTTCCAATGGAATGGGGCTTCCAACAAATCCTCATGAAGTGTTATATTAAAATTGTTTTTGTATCTAGGATTTTTCCACCTTTGAAATGTAGTGGTAGCAAGATTTTCGGCATAACAATTAAGATATCCTGAAGATACTTTGCTACAACCCGTAATAGGATTCCAAGGTTTCTCTGTCCATTCAGCGATTTTCGACTCGTTTATACCTGTCAGACTTTGTATCCTTTAAATTAATTATACCAATCTACAAATTTTTATTCTTATCATTTTAACTATTCATTTAAATCCATCCATTCAATTCTATAAAATTTTGCATGGGAATAATGAAATGAGACTGGCCTGCCGCCTATTAGCTTGCATTATGCAAAATGTAATTTTGTGCTGCCTTAGAAATCATGTCGCTTTTGCAGTCCCTTCGGGATCATAAATTATCACAAATAAACCCTTGTATATTAATATATTACAAGGGTTTTAATTTTAAAAGAAAATTATATTACACCTAAATACGTCATTTAAGTGGCTAATTAACAGGTAAAAATCATTTAAAGATGGTGTAATTTTTAATCCAAACAACTCATAATAGTAGTTGAGATAGGATCACCCCGCCAATTAACAAACACTACTCCTTCTATATCAAATTTTTAGAAGGGGTATTTTATTTCTAGCAAAAAATGTAGTATAAAAATTAATCATTCTTTATACTATTCACCCATTTTAGTGATACCCTGATATCTACTTATTATTATAAATATTAAGATTCTTGTATCCCCATCTAATAAAAGTTTTCCTATGCTATCTGGAAAAACCAACCAGACTGAGCAACTAATATGATGGACTCATTCGACTGTTGCCATTTGGGTGATCTCAGATGGTAATCATTGTATAATCTTTATATTGAAATTGATAATTTCTATCTTTACAATAATTCAATAAACCGAAGTACATCTCATCATTAAAAAAAGATGAACTCACTTTTGGAATATGCTTCATCTCTCAGCAATGAGACAAAATGGCATGGTAATCATAATGAAAATGAGAGACGCTTAACTCTAAAAGCCGGTCATTTATCAATGGTTTATGAAAATGGAAACTTCTGCAATATTTCAATCGGTAATCGAGAAGCAATTCGAAAGATTTACTCCGCTGTGCGTGACAAAGAGTGGCTTACAATAAAAGGGGTAATTTCCCAAGAGGAATTTGATCTGCATCCGGATTCATTCAGGATAAAATATTATTGTCAGTACATATCAGGAGATATTAACTTTTCGGCTCGCTATACAATTGAAGGTAATCCTGACAATTCATTGATCTTCAGTTTCGAAGGCGAAGCAATCAATCCTTTTGAAAAAAACCGGATTGGATTTTGTGTCCTGCATCCAGTGGAATTTTGCGCCGATGAAGCATGTATAATTACCCATAATAATGATTACAAGGAAACTCGCAAATTTCCCCTGTTTATCAGCCCTCATCAGCCATTCAGCGATATTAAGTCAATGAAATGGAAAATTGCCGATCATAATTGTACTCTTGATTTTTATGGTGACGTTTTTGAAATGGAAGATCAACGGAACTGGACAGACGCATCTTATAAAACATACTCTACACCTTTAAACCGTCCATTCCCGGTAAAGCTTCAGAAAGGTGAAAAGATAAATCAGAAAATTGAATTAAAAGTTGAGGGAGATTTTGCACTTGAAAAAGACGATAACGATCAGATAGTAATAACTATCCATCCTGAAAAGATCCTCGAAATTCCTATGATAGGTATTGGTCGGTCAACACGACAGGAGCATTTAACTAAAAAAGAAATTCAAAATCTTAAAAACCTGAGATTCGATCATTACCGTGTTGATCTCTATTTATTCAGGTCTGACTGGAGGTCTAAAGCTAAACTTGCAGCCAATGAAGCAGTCAGGTTGGAATACCCTATAGAGTTTGCCCTGTTCTTTGATGATAATGCATTAAATCAATCTGCTGAGTTTATTGATTGGATATCTGCTGTACGTCCGGATATAGCTCTGATTACTTTGTTTCATAATACAATATCATCAACTCCTGATTTGCTCACAGATACAATAGCCCCTCTGTTTAAGAAAGCATTGCCCGGTGTTAAGACCGGTTGTGGAACAAATGCAAATTTTGCCCAATTAAATAGGAACAGACCTGAGTCAATTCATAACGATTATATCTGCTATTCCATTCATCCCCAGGAACATGCCTCTGATAATACAACTCTGGTTGAGAACCTTCAGGCACAGGGATATACAGTGGAAAGCGCCATGCAGTTTGCAAATGGCAAGGAAATATGGATTTCGCCTGTTAACATTCAACGCAGGTTTAATGCCAACATCGAAAACTACGAACATCCATCGACAGGTGTTGAGATTCCTGCACAGGTAGATAACCGGTTAATGTCGCTCTTTGGTGCCTGTTGGACAGTCGGCTGCCTTAAATATCTTAGCGAAGCTGGGGTTAAAGGGGTGACATTTTTTGAAACGGTTGGCGAAAGAGGTATTATTCAGGGTGATTTGCCTTCACGTTGGCCTGAAGAATTTAAATCAACTAAGGGGATGATATTTCCAATATATTTTGTTTTCAAGTATCTTCTTAAAAACAAATCGTTTAAAGTGATCAAGAGTGAATGTTCACATCCATTAAAAGTTAATAGTTTGATCCTTTCTGACGGGAAACAGGTAAAATTAATTCTGATAAATTGTACTTCTTTTCAACAACAAGTCAATGTAGATGGCTGTTCCGGGGGATTCACAATTAAGCAGTTATGCTCCGAAACCTTTGCATATGCAGTAAGTGACATTAACTGGAGCGAATACACACATCCTGCTACGGTTGCCCCTGGTGAACATCTGCTATTAAGACCATTTTCAGTGAGCTTTATTGATGGATGGCTCAAACTTTAAGATATTTGTAATCGAATTAACAATTTTCTTGATGACTATTAGCATTAAAATCAGTAGTAAATCCAGCACACCAAAATACGAGCAGCTTGTTAATGAGATCATAAGGCACATTCGTGCCAGACGATTGCAGTTGGGTGACAAATTACCTTCCATTCACGAGATATGCGATAACTATGATATCTCCCGCGATACTGTTGTGATAGCTTATAACGAACTGAAATCAAGGGGAATCATTAGTCCGAAACATGGAAAGGGATTTTATGTATCTTCAACATCTGTGAGGAGCAAACTGAAGATATTCCTTCTTTTTGATGTTATGAACGGATATAAGGAGGTGCTTTACCGGTCATTTGTAAACAGTCTGGGGCCCAATTACCAGGTGGATATCTTTTTCCACTATTACAATCTAAAAGTATTTGAGCAATTAATAAGCAACAACATTAATAAATACGGCTATTATGTAATAATGCCTCATTTTAATGAAGACGTATCAGGTTATGTCAAAACTATTCCCAGGGAGAAGTTACTGATAATTGATAAAGATATTGAGGCCTTAGGAGAGGATTACGGAGCCATTTTTCAGAATTTTGAAAGCGATGTCTATGAGGCACTGAATAAGGCCCTTCCTTTATTAAGAAAGTATTCTGATATAAAATTCATTTCCAATCACAACTTTCAGTTTATTCCTGATGGAATGGAGCATGGTTTTTACAAATTCTGCCGTGAGCATAAAATAAAGCATAATACTTATGAAGATATCAAATCTTCAATGCCTTCGAAAGGTGATGCATTTTTAGTCGTATCTGACCACGATTTGGTAGAGCTCCTTAAAATAAGTCTAAGCAGAAATTGGAAATTGGGAAAGGATATCGGGATCTTGTCATACGATGAAACTCCCTTAAAAGAGATTTTAGCCGGAGGTATTTCTGTTATCTCCACCAACTTCAGAAAAATGGGAGAAACAGCTGCTGATATGATCAAAAAAAGGATATTCAAAAAGACTTCAAATCCTTACCTTTTCCTGTCCAGAAAATCATTGTAATAAGCTTAAATAAATCATAAAAGATTCAGGTTCTTCATTTTGTTAAATGACAAATTAAAATAAACAGAATTCCTGATTATTATATCTTTTTATTTTTTATATTTGTCATAACAGTACATAACACTTAGAATTTTGGTTTAAATCGATATAATCATTTAATTATTAATCTTATAAAATATGGTACTGGTACAGAATTATGCATTGGCCGTATTTCTATGCGCTGTTGCAATGATTTGCTGGGGTTCATGGCAGAATACACAAAACTTAATAGGCAAAACCTGGAGATTTGAGCATTATTACTGGGATTTTTCAATCGGCATTTTACTTTTCGCTTTGCTGATGGCATTTACATTCGGGAGTATCGGCAGTGAAGGCCGTAGTTTTTTACCTGATCTTAAGCAGGCCGCTCCTGAAAATCTTATATCCGCAGCAATAGGTGGTGTTATCTGGAACGTTGGGACCTTATTGCTGGTTGCTGCCATATCTATAGCCGGGATGTCAGTGGCCTTTCCTATTGGAGGGGGAATTGGATGGACCCTTGGAATTTTAATCAATTATATTGGTAAACCCGAAGGGAACCCACTTTTCCTTTTTAGTGGCACTGCATTTATCGTACTTGCTATCTTATTAAGTATGCAATCGTATAAAAAACTGGCAACACACCAGCAAAAACCCACTTTAAAAGGGATTCTGCTGTCGTTATCTGCCGGCCTGTGTATTGCATTCTTCTACAGGTTCGTAGCTTCATCTCTCGCGATTGATTTTACACCCGCTGAGGCCGGCAAAATAAGTTCTTACACAGCAGTGGTATTTTTCTCAATAGGAGCATTAATATGTACACTCTTATTAAATCCGATATTCATGGTAAAACCTGTACAGGGAGAACCTGTTAAAATGTCAACATGGTTCGAAGGGGGTTCAAAAGCACATTTACTGGGAATGCTAGGTGGAGCAATATGGTGCTTGGGTAACTCTGTAAGCTTTATGTCGGTAGGCGCAGCAAGTCCTGCAATTTCTTATGGACTAAGCAATTCAGCTCCTGTGGTTGCTGCATTGTGGGGAATATTTATCTGGAAAGAGTTCAAGGATGCTCCCAAAGGGACAACTTTACTACTCAGCCTTATGTTTGTCTGTTACCTGATTGGATTAGTACTGATAGTCTATTCAAGGTTTGCTTAAATATGAAGGTTTAGGGTTAAGGGTTAAAGGATAAAGGTTTAATCCAATTTATAATTCGTATGAAACACTTAGTGATAACAGCTGTTTTTATCTTTACTTTTTCAAATATGCTAATGGCACAGGAAAAAACATGGCAGGGGTCTTCAGTTGATTTCTCGCACGGAAAACTCAAAGTCTCCGAAAACAAACGATTTCTGGTTTTTGAAGACGGTACTCCATTTTTCTATCTGGGTGATACCGGATGGGAACTGTTTCACCGTCTGAATAAAGACGAAACAGAAAAGTACCTTGAGAACCGCCGGGCTAAAGGATTTACGGTAATTCAGGCAGTCGCTCTTGCTGAACTCGATGGTTTGAATACCCCTAACGCAGAAGGCAATAAACCATTAATAGATGATAATCCGCTTAAACCTAATGAAGCCTATTTTACGCATGTCGACTGGGTAATAAGAAAAGCAAAGGAAAAAGGAATCTTTATCGGATTACTACCCACCTGGGGTGATAAGGTGGACAAGAAATGGGGTGTTGGTCCTGTGATCTTTAATAAGGAAAATGCATTCAAATATGGTCAATGGATCGGTAACAGATATAAAGATTTTCAGAATATTATCTGGATTAATGGCGGAGATCGGGATGGTGGAGGAGATAATAAAGTTATCTGGGATGCCATCGGGGAAGGAATAAGATCGGTTGATAAAAATCACTTGATGACTTTTCATCCATGGGGTGAGCATAGTTCTTCAGAATGGTTTCAGGAGAGCAAATGGCTCGATTTCAATATGTGCCAGACTGGCCACGGCCAGCGCAGTTATTCAATTTACAAACGTATAATTGTTCGTGATTATGATCTGAACCCTGTCAAACCATGCTTCGATGGTGAGCCTCGTTATGAAGATCATCCTGTTAACTGGAACCCGGATGTGCTTGGCTGGTTTGACGATGCTGATATCCGGCAGGCTATGTACTGGGATCTTTTCAGCGGTGCTTTCGGACACACTTATGGCTGTCATCCTATATGGCAGATGCTCGCGCCAGGTCGACAACCTGTTGGGCTTGCCAGGCATAACTGGTATGATGTGCTTGACTTACCGGGTGCATTTGATCTTATTCATGCCCGCAGATTAATGGAATCACGGCCATTCCTGTCAAGGGTACCTGATCAGACTCTGATTGTCCCATCATATTTCCCTGAAACAGATTATGTTATTGCTACCCATGGCGACGGATATGCATTTGTCTATTTTCCTACAGGCTGGGCAGCTGAGATCTATTTGGATAAGTTAGGTGCTAAAACCATTAATGCTTACTGGTTCGATCCTCGAAACGGAGAGGCTAGAATGATTGAAACCTTTCCCGGAACCGGTACCCGGAAATTCACTCCTCCTACCGGCGGCCGTGGTAATGACTGGATACTGGTTCTTGACGACGCTTCTAAAAATTTCAAAACTCCGGGATTATAAAAAATGCAACTGGGATTAAGTTCATATACCTATACATGGGCGGTTGGAGTGCCAGGGTCCTTACCAGTAAAGCCTTTGTCAGCGTTTGACCTTGTCAACAAAGCATCAGCTTCAGGCTTAAGTCTTGTTCAGATTGCAGACAATTTACCTCTGGAAGCATGGTCTGCAGAACAATTGTTCGATTTATATAAGTATGCAAAAAATAACCATATTTCGATCGAAATGGGAGGTCGCGGGTTAACCATTGACCACACCTTAACATGTCTGAAAACAGCGATAACCATTCACTCACCAATTCTAAGGATGGTTATAGACGGAGTTGGCTTTGAACCAGATTTAAATTGGATAATCGCAATAATAAAAGAACTTCTGCCAGAATTTGAATCATACAAGATTTGTCTGGCTATTGAAAACCATGACCGTTTTAAAGCCAGAGATTTTGAAAAGATTATCCAATCAGTGGGAAGTGAATGGGTTGGTATCTGCCTTGATTCGGTGAACTCTATGGGGGCAGGTGAAGGGTTCGAAGAGGTCTCCCGGATCCTTCTTCCATATACAATAAACCTTCATATAAAAGATTTTACAATACGAAGAGTTTTACATAAAATGGGAATTATTATCGAGGGATCACCAGCCGGAAAAGGGATGCTCAACATAAGTGACACACTTGAGAGGCTGACTTTACTCAACCGTTGCCAAAGCGCTATCCTGGAACTATGGACCCCTCCGGAACTTAAAATGGAAGACACAATTGAAAAAGAAGAGCAATGGGCTCGTGAAAGTATTGAATATCTTAAAGAATTATTTAACGTCAGTTATTCATGAAAAAACTAAAATTTGCTGTACTGGGTTGCGGATTCTGGTCAAAATTCCAGATTGGAGCCTGGAGTGAACTTGAGGGAGCTGAACTGGTAGCTGTTTATAACCGAACCTTATCCAGGGCGCAAAAGATAGCTGAATATTTTGGCGTTTCTCATGTTTATGACAACCCTGAATCTATGTTTGAAAAAGAAAAACTCGATTTTGTTGATATAATTACAGATGTTGACACTCATGACTTTTTTGTGGAAATGGCAATAAAACATGGGATTAAACATATAATTTGTCAGAAACCGATGGCTCCTGATTTCGAGACTGCAAAAAGTATGGTAGCCGCATGTGCTGGAGCCGGAGCAAAACTTTATATTCATGAAAACTATCGCTGGCAGGCTCCGGTACGCAGATTTAAACAAATTATCGATTCCGGGGTCATCGGAAAACCATTTAAGGCCAGGGTTTCATTTCTTTCAGGTTATCCCGTGTTTGACAATCAGCCCTTCCTTAAAGAACTGGACCATTTTATACTTACGGATATGGGCTCACATGTTCTTGATGTATGCAGATTCCTCTTCGGAGAATGTGAATCACTGTGGTGCCAGACAAGATCAGTAAACAAAGGGATCAAAGGCGAGGATCTCGCGGTTATAATGATGGATATGAAAAATGGCATGCCGCTGTATACCGAAATGTCCTATGCATCAATAATAGAACATGATATGTTTTCAACTCTGAATATCCTTGTCGAAGGAGAAAAAGGGTCTGTTTTTCTCGGACCAAAGTTTGAAATAAGAACTACAACCAAGCAGGGAACAGTATCAGAAATTGTTAAATTTCCGTCATATAGCTGGGCTGATCCTGACTACATTGTCAACCACGAAAGCGGGATCCATATCAATAAAAATATCCTGGATGATATTACAGAAAAAGGTAAAGCTGAAAATACAGCCGATGATAATTTTGAAACTGTCCGGCTTATCTGGGCGTCATATGAGTCGGCAAAATCAGGGAAAATGATTCACATGGACAGTTTTTGAGGTTAGCTAAAAAATACGTCATGAAAAATATTGGTATTTATATTATCATTCTCTTATTATTTTCATGTTCCGGTAAAGAACAGAAAGATTCTGACCTGGTAGCATACTGGTCTTTTGATGATACAACGTCTGTTGCTGTAAATAAGGGCATAGGAATCGGATTTATTGTGTTAAACAAAGGTGCCAGACATGCAGATGGGTATAGAGGAAAAGCCATGAAATTTGACGGTTCGTCTGTTCTGCAGGTTGAATACAATCCTTTGTTAGATAGTTTTTCAAGAGGAATTACGGTGGCAGCATGGATAAAAAAAGATACTGCATCTTATTGGAATACAATAGTATCCCGCGAGATTGACAGTACATGGTCGGAATATATCGGACTTGCTGTATTCAGGAATCATGCACTCTTCTCAGTTGATCCGGATGGAAAAAGATACTTAAATACGATGGATACTAGTAAGCTAATCCCGAATAAATGGATCCACCTTGCCGGTACCTATGATAATGATACTTTGAAACTTTATGTAAACGGTATATTTATCAGGTCCGCCTTTTGCAAAGGTCCATTGGTTTTTCAGGATAAGAATCCACTTTTCATTGGCGGAAACTCAAATGATAAAAATCATTCTACTGTGGATTGTTTCAAAGGCAGTATCGACGAACTTAGAATTTACAAAAGAGCTCTAGGTGAACCCGAAATAAAATCATTATTAAATCAATAGAATATGAAACTCAAGGTAGTACTTATTGGTGCAGGGGGAAAAATGGGGATGCGTCTTACTCATAACCTGAAACATTCGAAGTATGATGTTTACTATGTGGAAATTAGTCCTCCCGGCATAGAGAAACTGAAAGAACAAGGGATTTCGGTATCTGACGCTGGGAGCGTAATCTCCGATGCAGATGCAGTGATCTATGCAGTTCCTGATGTAGCACTTGGGAAAGTCACAGAGACATATATCCCAAAGATGAAAAAAGGAGCTCTTGCAGTGACATTAGATCCTGCTGCTGCTCTCGCCGGAAAGCTGTTCGACCGCTCTGATATAGCTTACTTCATAACACATCCAACACATCCATCTATTTTTAACTGGGAATCAGTTGAGGAGAAGATGAAAGATCATTTCGGGGGAGTTGCCGCCAAACAGTCAATAGTCTGTTCCCTTATGCGGGGAAAAACGGAGGATTATCTGAAAGGTGAGGAATTGGCCTGCACCTTTTATGCACCTGTTTTACGTTCTCATAATATTACCGTTGAGCAAATGGGACTGCTGGAACCTGCCCTCGTTGAAACTCTAGCTTCGACATGTATTTATGTTATCCGTGAGGGACTCGATGAAGTAATAAAAAGAGGCGTTCCGGCCGATGCTGCCAGAGACTTTCTGCTCGGACATTTGCGTATTCAGCTGGCTGTATTATTTAATGAATTGCCGGGAGCTGTTTTTTCAGATGCTGCCAACAAGGCACTTCAGCGAGGTCTTAAAGAATTTATAAGGGAGGACTGGAAAAAAGTATTTGAACCCGACAATGTAAAAGACCAGATAGCTTCAATAACATGAGAAAATTTAATCTGCTTATTATAACAGGCTTCCTATTAATCTGTTGCCATACCCGATCAACTGCCCAGCAAACAGACTGGACTCAATTCAGAGGAACCAATCTTAATGGTATTTCCAAAGATCAGAATGCTCCGACTATATGGAACGATTCTCTAAATATAATCTGGAAATCAAAAATAAACGGGAAAGGATGGTCTTCACCTGTGATTTATGGCAACCAGGTCTGGGTATCAACTGCCTCTGAAGACGGGAAACAAATGTCTGGCATTTGTCTAAATTCTAAATCAGGGAAAGAAATATTTAATATTAAACTATTTGAGCCCGGGACAACATTTCCCAAAAATGATATTAATACTTTTGCGTCGCCAACCCCGTGCATAGAAAAGGAATTTGTTTATTTCCATTTTGGCACTTATGGTACTGCTTGTGTGAAAACAAAAGATGGATCAGTCGTTTGGAAAAGATCTGATCTTAACTGTGACCACGTTCAGGGTCCGGGATCTTCCCCGATAATTTATAAGAACCTGCTAATCCTTCATTTAGAAGGAGTTGATGTTCAATATATTGTCGCACTCGATAAGATTACAGGAAAAACCGTATGGAAGAAAGATCGTCCGAAGGATTGTTATGATAAACTGGTACCAATCGGGAAAAAGGCATATATAACACCAATAATTATTAATGTCAAAGGAAAAGATCTACTAATTTCAAACGGTTCTGCAGCCTGCATTGCATATAATCCAGAAACCGGAGAAGAGGTTTGGAGAGTAATCCAGGGCGAGGATTCAACCATATCCATGCCATTTTCAGAAGATGGAATTGTATTCTTCTATACAGGTTTTGTCACACCCAAAGAGGGAGACAGATATTGTGAGTTGTTAGCTGTCGATCCTTCAGGTTCAGGCGATGTAACGAAAACGCATATTCTCTGGCACATCAAATCACCTATTCTGCAATTGCTCACGCCGCTTGTGAAAGATGGCTTGATTTATACTATTGACTCTATGAATAATCTGTTTTGTCTTGATGCTAAAACTGGTAAAACAGTGTATACTAAAAGATTGACAGGTAAATATAATGCCTCACCCGTATATTCCGGAGGTAACATTTATTTTACTTCAACAAATGGCGAAACATTAGTCATTAAGGAAGGTAGGAATCTGGAAATCATTGCGAGAAACAAATTAAAGGGAGAGGTATTTGCAACACCGGCAATTACACATAAGTCAATAATAATCCGGGCAGGCACCAACCTTTACTGTTTGGGCAATAAATCGACGTTATAATTTAACCGGTCCAAAGTAAAAATATATGCAATTACAAAGCCTGCATAATTGATACACATAATTTTTCAGCAAAAGGACCAGGGATGTTTTAATTTCTTTTTCATATCATAATAGGAAGGAACTATATTTTTTCAGTACCCCTTTTTATGCTATACAAAGCAAAATACAATACATAACTATATGTAACTATACTAATCATGAAGGAGTATTTCAATCCAATCCAATCTGCAAGTTTACCCTGTAATACGGGGAGGATAGCTGCTCCCAGGAAACCCATAGTCAGCAATCCAGAAGCCATTCCTGTGTTTTTGCCAAGGCCCTCTATGGAAATCGCATAAAGAGTAGGAAAAAAGATTGAAATAAACAAACCGAGCAATGTGATGGAGGCCACGGCAATGAATCCTGTTGTTATCATCATTATTAGCAGTAAACCCATTGCAGCAATCACACAAAAGGCCAGAGTAACAGCTGGTTTCATTTTCTTCTGAACATATGCGCCGACAAGCCTACCCAGAGCAAACATCGCAAAATAAATCGTATACAAAATATATGATTGCTGGGAACTCAATGAAGCTATGGCTGAGTCTTCAAGATAATTCCGATATAATCCGAAGATCCCTGATTCTGCACCAAGGGCGAAAAAAATGGCAACAAATCCAAGCAGTAGTTTTTTATTTGTCCAGACAGATCCATTTGTTTCTTGCGCAGCTGATTGTCCTGCTTTACTTTCAAACCATGAATCTTTTGTCTCTTTTAAAATTAAAGTAATGATCCCAGTAACTAACAGGATGACAGCTATCACCAGGAATAATCCGTTGATATAAGGAATTTTATCAGAAACACTCACAGCGGTGACAGGAAGGATAAGCAGAATGATGAGAGGTGAAATGATCTGGGCAATCGCGCCAAGAGCATTTCCAAGGTTAAGCCGGCTGGAGCTTCCTGACGGATCGCCAAGCGCCGATAATAATGGGTTACCGGCGACAAGTTCAAAATTGAAACCGGTACCTATAATGAAAAATGAAATAAGCACAAGAACATAATTGTCCGAAATCATACCAGGAATCAGCAGGGCCGTTCCCGCCGCAAAAAGAAACATTGCAATTGTCAGACAATTTTTAAATCCTATCTTTTTCGAAAGCAATCCTATCAGAATTGAAAAAACTATGAAAGGAATATTCTTTGCAAACATAATGTACATCTGCTGCTGGTAACCGAGGTGAAAATGTTCCTTGAATTCGGGCATGAACGCGCCTTCGAAACACATTGCCATACCACAAATAAAATAGATAAAATACACTGAGTATAAAAGGCGGTCAGTAGAAGGGTTTTTACTCATGTTATTGTTTTATTTTTTAGTTATATGGTCAATAAGTTCTGTTTCAAAGTCACTCCATTCCCTGATAATCCGATCATAGAACGGATAATTCTCACAGTTTTCAATCATGTTATGCTGTTCTAGGTAGGTAATGCATTTCCTCACTCCCTCCTCATAGCTGATTGTATATTTAAAACCCAGATCACGTTTGGCCTTTGAGTTATCAAAAATATTGTTATGCATAAAATTTTCGCGGCACCATTCTGCTTCAACCGGGGCCAGTTTGGCAAGCAAAAGGGAAGGTATATAAACAAAGTCAGGTTCAGGGGCATCCATAACCCTGGCAATTGTTCTCCACATTTGGTTATGGGTCATCCATTCGTCACCGGTGACATTGTAAACATGACCAAAGGCTTTGCTATTGCCCGCGGCCCCCACAAAAGCTCCGGCCGTGTCATCGCGATATGAGGCTACCCAGATAGAGGTGCCATCTCCATGCATAATGATTGGTTTGCCTTTTCGAATCCTGTCGAGATGGTAGGTTTGCCCGCCAAAACTATGCACTCCGGGGCTCCATGATTCGTTGTAAGTTGCAGACGGGCGAATTACTGTAAGTTTAAAATCGCCACGGCGATGGGCTTCCCAAAGAGATTTTTCACAAAGCACTTTATTATAACCATACTGAAAGGAAGGTAAAGCACCTATTTCTGTTTCTTCTGTCACTGGATAAACTGAAGGAGTCTTCGGGTATACATCCACGGTACTGCAAAATATAAACTGTTCTGTCCGCTTAGCAAACACAACTATATCTTTGATGGCATCCTCCTGTTCAAAACAGATCATATCGATCACACAATCAAAGTTACCTTCTTCAAAAATCTGACTTTCATATAGAAGTAAATCCTTTCGGTTACCTCTGATCACCCTCACCTGCCGGTTTACCCAATCTGGTCGCTTTTGGTCGAAATTAAATAATGTCAGGTCGTTCGACTTTCCCTGAAGTGTTTTTGTAATAGGAGTACTTATGTTTCCGGTCCCGCCGATGATTAGGATTTTCATGTATAGAAATTTAGTTCAATAATTTTATCGGATATGCAAATCATAATTCAATAGTTCATTTATAAGCTCTTTCAAAATATGAGTTGTTTATGTAAAGAGATTTATTGCATTTTATAAGCTCCATTTTCAAACAATTAAAAATATTGGATATCCTTTCAGATAAGCAATATTTTCTTTTTTTGTGGCACCCAATTTGGCCGACTACCGTCCATAGAGCATTGATAATGAAGCGGCTCTACAATATGGGGATTTTCACCATCTGAACCCATTATCCATATTGGCCGCATATCAGCCTTCTTTTCAGAATATATCCTTTTACTTGCTTCAGGATCTATCCAGAAGGGGGTTTCGGTAACTCTGAAAGTGATATAATTACAATCAGGCGACCAGGCAGACGGCGTACAGAATTTATTTAAATGTGAAAGTTGTTTAATATGGCTTCCATCAGGTTTACATTTAAATATCTCCAGTTTACCGTTAATCATATCGGTATATGATATCAGTCTTCCATCGGGCGACCATACAGGAAAAACACCACCAATTGTGTTGGGATTAAATGTAATTTGTTTGTTATCGGAACCATCGAAATTGCATGTTGAAACATAATAACAATGATTACCCTCATTTGTATAGGCTATTCTGTTACCATCGGGGGAGACAGCCGGATCGTGGCCAATTCCAATGATATTGATATCACCACCATCAACTGAAATTGACGCCATCAATGGCTTTTCGCCATGCATCCCAAAAACAATTGTCTTACAATCATTGGTCATGGATGGCATATAACATACTTCACCCTTTTTTCTGAAAGTAAGTTGTCTGGTCTCATTCGTTTCAAAATACATTACATAGACATTGTATTCCCCGTCTCTGTCAGAAGTGAAAACCATTAATTTTCCATCAGCCGAAATAACTCCATACCTGTTATTGGCAGAATTGTTAGTCAGATTTACTGCGTCGCCGGTTTTGATATCAACCAAAAAAATATTGGTATTACCAGACCTTAAGGTTGGTATTACTACCTGACCTTCCGGTGTCTCAGTAATTGTCGAATCATTATATATCATGGTTTAATATTGTTTTAATTCGTCATTTTCATTAAGATTGATTTGAGGTTCTTCAAGCCTTCTGTAGCAAGCGCTTCTCCACTTTCAGCATAAGTCCTCCAAATAGCACAGATTTTATTTATTTCGGTAAAACTGGGATCAAATGATTCAATAGACATAGCTTCCGAATATCCGATATCATTTAAGGCAGTAAATAACTCGGTCCAGGGGACCAGACCGGTGCCTGGTATTCCACGGTTGTTCTCACCCATGTGAATATGTTTAAGGTATTTTTTACCACATACCTTTACAGCCTCCGTAAAGCTTGTTTCTTCCCGAATCATATGAAATGTATCAAGATGTACTGCCACATTGCTGGTGCCTATATCCTGACAGTATTTAACAGCGTCTGCCGCAATATTCAGGAAGAAGGTCTCAAAACGGTTTATTGGTTCAAAAGCTATTATTATCCGGCTGTTTTGAAGAGCGTATTCAGCAACATTTCTAAGGGCATCTACTGACCAGCTCCATTCATCTGTAGTCCTGGGTTTACCAGTAATATACCCCAACGATGCATAATTAACACCGGTCAGAATCTTCGAATCCAACTTCTCTGTTATATCAACAAGTTTCTTAAGAACTTCGATAGACTTCATCCTTACTGATTTGTCAGGACTAATGGGATTGGCATCCATACCCAATACATTAGTTACTACGAGGCTGATACCAGCGTTTCTGGCTGCTTCACGTGCCCTTTGAATCGGGAAACCATCGGGATTTGAAATGGAAACATCAAATGTATCAAATCCCATTTTTTTTGCTTTCTCGAACAGATACAGATCTTTAAGGCCAAAATTCTCTGACCATATAAATGAGTTAACTCCAAAATTTGCTTCCATAAACTTTTTTTGGGTTTAAATTTTTCCTTATGAATCGAAATCAGGCAATTGAATAATTTCTCCATTTCTTAAAGCGGACTCATGTCCAAGAATGCCCACGCTTGTCCAGTTGGCTGATTGAACAGCATTCGGAAATGGTTGACGGTTTTCAAGAATGCTCCTGACAAATTCATTAGCCATATGAGGATGTGACCCTCCATGACCGCTGCCCTGCTTAAAAGACAAATGAATATTTTCAGTGGCATCGTAAACACCTTTAGTTGTATACTGACGTATGCCTTCTGGTAACAGGTAAGCATAATCGGGAATTTCTACCCTATCAGCATTTTCACCGGTGAATAATACAGGGTTCTCATTTTCAATCTGTTGCCATTCAAAAGACTTTATGCTTCCATAAACATCAAAACTTTCAATATATTGACGTGCCGTGTTGAAAAGTGAACGGGATATCTCTGCCGAAAGGTCAGAATCTTTCATCCGGATGTGGCAAGTTTCAATAGCAAAAGGAGAGTTATATTTAGGTATTAAGCTTTTATCAATTACACCGGATCCGAGACATGACACAAAATCTGCAAGTTTATTAGCTAAGCCTAAACATGGTCCTACACAATGTGTTGCATAGTGCATAGGTGGCAGACCTTCCCAATATCCTGGCCAGCCAGCCATTTCCTGATGATGTGCTGCACGGAGGAATTGGATTCTACCCAGTTCTCCTTTAGTAAACATCTCCTTAATGTAAAGAAATTCACGCGAGTATACTGTTGTTTCCATCATCATATAAAGTTTACCTGTTTGCCGTTGAAGCCTTACAATTTCTTCGCATTCTTCTACAGTTGTTGCCATTGGTACAGTACATGCAACATGTTTACCTGCCTTCAGTGCAGCAATGCTTTGTGATGCATGCAGATGAATAGGTGAATTAATATGAACTGCATCTATTTTCCTGTCACTTAGTAACTCATCAAAGTCAGAATATCTTTTTTCAATTGAAAAAGCATCTCCGATTCTGTTAATATTTTCTTTGTTTCGCTGACATATAGCGTACATGTTAGTATCAGGATGGTTTTTATAAATCGGTATAAACTCAGAGCCAAAACCCAGCCCTACAATCGCAATATTAATTTTTTTCATTTCCTTATAATTTATTATTTTATAATGTTTTCCAGTTGTACCTCTTTACCAGTTATTATATGATCTGTTCCTTTTAAAACTATTTTAGTTCCTTTAAAAAACAGTTCTTTACGTTCGAATCTTTTCAGATTACTTATTCTGACACCATTTTCCCAGCGACGAACTGCTTCACCGGCATTGGGATCGCGCCAGGTATCATATATTTCGCGATAAAATCCTGCAGGTCCGCCCAGACAAATATCAGCCAGCATGTAGCGAACCAGGTCCTCATCGTAATCAATATCCGACGAAAGGATTATCTTATCATCCGACTTGAAGCCTCTATTCCTGAGTTCATCCAGGTTAAGAATTTTTACTCCAACACTATCACGTCTTAAAGCCTCAATCAGCTGCACAGATTTACTATCATGGACTTTTAGAACAGTTTTGCCAAGAGCTAATCCGAGCATAAATGAACGAATTTCAGGTTCGTTCAAAATTTTGTCGGTACTTAATTCAATGTCGCTGCCGTCAGTGGCTTCCATCGTTCCCTTTTTAACAATACGTATATTCTTACCGGGAATCATTTTACGTTCATACTTGCTCAGATTTACGATTGAAATCCATCCATCAATCCGTCGTATGGCTTCGATTGAATTTGCATCTTCAGAAAACTGCCTGTAATATTCTTTGTCTCCACCCAGTAAAATATCAGCCATCAGGTACCGCACCCAATTTTCATGGTACGATCTCTGGTCTTGCTTTTCGGCATTTTTCGCAGTGAACAATGCCGAACCATGCGAAGGCAAAAACTCAGGAAAACCTCCATTGCGCACGCCCATGTCCTTTTGTTTCCAGATATCTCGTAGATTCTGATAACGCGATAGCCCAAGGTCAGAAAATCTTACCAGAAACGAAGAATCAGCTTCAGTAAGGTTAAAAAGTCCTATGGCCAGATTGCCATCTTCAAGCTCTTTGACAAATACCTGAAATCCACCGGTATCTACTATCTTTTTTGCTGGTTTTCCAAGCGGATCCTGATCTATTGCAATCACCTCGTCATTGGCAATAATATTTCGGGTTTGCTCGTCTAGCAATGAAAAGTCGCAACTGAGCATCAGTGGCGCCGACAATAAAGCCCATAGGGTAAACTGCGAGTATTGCTCCGGAATGGTCAGGTTTGAAGGGTGCAATTCCCTTCCGCCTCGAAACCATCCGATTTGAAGCATATCGGGGTCGTTCCAACCACCAGGACCAGCAAATTCAGCATATTTATATTGCTGAAATCCTATTGAATAAAGGCTTTCCCACGAATCACCGATATCGAATGTGGTTCGCCACAGATCTGCCCCTATTTGCCTGCCCCATTTCCAAACATCGCCCATACCATACTGACAAAGGGAATAAACGATGTCGCGGTGAACACTGTCCAAAGCCTGTCTCATCAGAGTATAGGGTTTTTTCAAATCGGTAAGTTTTTTGGTATCACCCAGATCATCGTATGAACACCAGTCGTACTTCAGGTAATCAATACCCCAGTCCCCGTATGTTTCTGCATCCTGAAACTCGTGTTGGTACGAGCCGGTAAAACCACCGCAGGTTCTTGGCCCGGGAGAACTGTAAATGCCAAATTTCAATCCTTTCTGATGGATAAAATCCCCCAAAGCCTTCATATCTCCAAATTTTTCATTGGGATGAATGGTGTTGGCAACGTCCCGGTTCCCGGCCCAACCGTCATCGATGTTGTAAAAGGTATATCCGTGGTCGATTAAGCCTGATTCCGCGAGTAAACTAGCATTTTCGCGGATCTGCTCCCCGGTAACCTCATTCCAGAAGCAATAGTAACTGTTCCACGACATGGGAGGAGTTAACAAAATTTGATCTCCAATTTTAAGCTTTATTTCCTTTTCATCAACACCGTCTTTGTTCGTTGCTCTGATTTTTACGATATAATCTCCTTTTCGGGCAACAAACCCGGTTATCATTCCTATTGAAGAGTAATATTTGAGACCCTCAGGAAGACCCGTCACTTGAATGTCTATCGGTTTCTTTCCTGTAACAGGAACCTTAATGAACACCGTATTTCCAGGCCTCGCTCCGTAAACCAGCGATGCATTGATCCTGGGACGAGCCGGCTCTTCAGGAGTTAGAAAATAGGGTGCATATTCCTTTATGACAATGGAATATCCTGATTTTTCTTCCATGAAGGTATATTTAATTGGAATATATTCATTAAATGATGTTCGAATGGGAAAAGACACATCGGTTTTTGATTTTGGAGCTAAAGCCAGATTCACGAGCGTGTCCAGAATCAATTTTCCTGATAGTGGGTTCTTCGACTGAATATGTATCTGTCCTTTAAAAACATAGTCTTCAGAATTATTCAACAATCGAACTGACTTACCGGCCTTTTTAGCATTCCGGTCGATGCTGAAAGGAAAATCCTTAACCACCATTTTGATATAATCGGAAACACCCGGAATTGAAATGGAAGGAATTCCCAGGCCAATGCCACCATTACCACCTGTATCTAAAACACGGACGGCAATGACATTCTCCTGATCCCAAAGTACGCGTTCGTCCTTACAACTAAGGGTATAGATTCGCGGTGTATTCCAGGAAACATCTGATTTGGAAAAGTCTTCAACTTGTTCTGTACCTGTTATGGTTTTTGCATTTTGCCCTATCAGACTGCCGTTAAGGTAAACCTGATCGAAATTATCGATACAGGCCAGATCAAATTTGATCAAATCTTTCAAGATTGACCGCTCTTTCAGTGAAGACGGAATTACCACTTTTAAACGATACCAGGCATAACCATCGTATCCTTTGTAACCTTGTTCTTCCCAGGCTTTCCCAATGATAGCAGCTTTCCAAGACGAATCGTCAAAATCTTTTTCAGCCCATTTCAGGTTGTCTCCTATCGTAAATTTCCAATTATCTTTTAATTCCATTACCTGGCCTGAAGCGAACAGGCAAAACATGCTTAACAGGAAAAAAGTTGATAACTTTTTCATTGTTGCAGTTTTACTTTTTTGCAGGTCTTTCATTGTCGCGTATAATCGCCTTATTACCAATCTCATTCCGGACTGAAATGCCGTTGTAACCATTGTTTCCGGTAATGATAGCATGCTTGACCCCCTTTTTCAGCCATATACTTTCCGGTCTGCGCTTTTCACCTCCATAAGTCCATTGTTTCACCTCATCGGTTTGGGTGCCATCGAAGGTACAATCCTGAACCTGAAGCTTGCCATCTTCAGCTATAATAGACCAGCATGGATCGTCCGGATTTTTTGAAACGTTATTGCTCGAAAAGTAGCAGTTTAGAAAAGAAATATTGGCATTTCCCAACACCTGAACATTTTGTTCGACTGGTCCCCAAAAACCACAATTGGTAAACCGGATATTTCCTTCACAAGTTTTTTCAACAATAATCTGTGTGCTGCGCCCTATCATATGAGAATTAAACTGTCCGTTTGTAATCAGCAAACCCTGCGACTGTATAGATTCAACGACAATGCAACTTTCAGTAGCATCTGCAGCTATCCCTGAAAACTGCCCATTGCACGAACCACTCCAGTTACCGTTTTCGGTATGAATGAAATGGTAACCGATTTTAGCAGGAAAAACGAAAGTATTTGTCATATATTCCCAATCGCTGCGACCAATAATAAAAGCCTCGCAGTTGGCCTGCATGTATTTGAATACTTTCCAGAAGTCACCGTTCGTGGCCTTGCTTCCCCAGAAATGGCAATGAAACTGTACATTTTCAATCCGGCCGATATCGCCTACACTTTCAACGAAAATTCCGCGACGAAGTACACAACCAAAAACGCTGTTAATACGGTGGCGGCCGTTCTCATTTGGCCCGGCATGAATTCCATTATAGCTGTTTATCAGTGTTGTATTTTCAATAGTGCAATCGAAAACAGTGGAATCAGATGTGTTGCTTCCTATATGAAAGGTCCATGGATAAGCATGAATATCGTCAACTGATTGTTCAGGATAGTAAACTGTGATCCCTGAAACTGAGGAAGAATTGCGCATTTCAAACAGCGCCGGAGCTTTTTCGTTGTCGCGGCCGCCAGTTGCCATAATGATGGTTCCATTAAAAGGTTCCCACGAGCGGGGTGCCAGATTTTCTCCTTTTATCGAAACACCAAGCAAGAGCAAACTTCCCTTAATCATATATCTTCCGGCAGGTACCCAAACCATTCCACCGGAAGCTGAAGCAGTATTGATAGCTCTTTGAAATGCAGCTGTATTGTCAGTTGTTCCGTCGGCTATGGCTCCAAATTTCAAAACCGAAAACGGACTGTTGGAAACTTCTTGTGAAAAAAGAGCTGACGATAATAATCCTGTAAGCAAAAATGTAAAAAAGTGTTTAAGATAGATTTTCATGTTTCAAAATATTTGTTGACTGATCTCGTAATTCATGGTTATTCAAGTTTTAATTCAGCTTTCTCATAAATATTTGGATTGCATAGCCAAACTTCAGGTTTCATTTCTTTCAGATTATTATCGGTCGATAAAAGCATAATCTGAACCGATTTTCCTTCCAGATTTTCAGATACCGGAATATAAAATGTCAGGTTTTTATCTACCACTCTATAATGTTCCCAATTGTTGTATGGGAAAGATGGTGCCCGATCATTGGCAGCAATGATTTTACCATCAAGTTCCAGCCAGGCAAAAACAGTTCCTTCATGGCAGTTCGCTGGAACTGTAACCGACAAATATGCCCCTTTGGCCATCCCCTTAAGCCTTCCCTCGTATTTCCAACAGACCTTTGCTGCATTTACATCGGGTAAACCAAATAAGTTTGAAGCTCTCCAATAGTCGCGATTCACGGATATCTTATTTAAAAAACCTTCAATTTCAGCAACTTCATACGGAGATTTGTCCATGCGTAGGTATCTGAATGGCTCTTTTGAATTAGGATAAATGATCAACTTTGAATTTCCAATTTGATATTTAACAGGATGCCAGATAGAAAGATCTGCAGATATTTCTACAGAAGATGGATTATAATTTGCGGGAATTCCATTCAAAACAAGACTGTCCAATGTGTTAGGTATCCCCATATCCAAGCGGAATGCACCATTATTTTGTTTAAGATGCATATAATCGTACAAACGTACTTTGAAGGCTGTAGATAAGTCACCATCAAAGGCATATTTATCCCAGATCCCAATTCCTGAAAAAAGTGTATCAGTAAAAAAAGCATCCCGACAGTCTCTCACTTGCTGGATTTTTGTACTGCCTGAGCTATTCAATTCACGCACTTCCAAGGCATTGTTATCCAAAGCAAAAAAACAAGATTCAATGTATCTTCCCGGATTTGAAGGAAGTTTTGTTAGTTGCATATCGCCTAATTTCTTTAGGTACGACATGTCGCGCTTTTGCCCCGGAAATTTAAATGAAGCCTGATTTCCGGATAAAATGTAAGATACATCCTTTCCGTTCAAACTAGCCTTTCGATATTTTTGCTTTGTTTCTGAAAGTGAAAAGCTGATCTTTTCGCCGGCAGATCCCAATAAATTAACAAGAACAGGCTGATCCGGAACATTTTTAACCACCTGATAAGCTGATCCTTTAACCATAAATTCAGGATTTGGCAAGGTTGAAACTTTTATTAAACTGGCACGGAAAGGCAATACAGTAACAGTTACTTCTGATCCGGATTTAAATTTACCCAGAAACTTTTCGACCGGATGATACTGTAAAACTTCGACATCACCTTTGCTTTTCAATCCTATGGAATAATCTAACTTTATGGAAACCTGAATAGGCAGCCAGCTTAGGTTTCGTAAGGTAATCAGGCGAGTTGCACTGTCGCCGCGCGAAACTGCAAATTTTTCATATTTCTCCTCCGGAAGTTGAATTCCGTTTACCAGAATATCGTTGTACAACCGATGAATATTATAGATCCGGGCAAGCCGGGTAAGATCTTCGTCATTCAATAGGAAAGGATTTCCATAGATTTCTGGGGATAAGATGAGATTTCTGTTAAAAGCCTGCAAGATGAGATCATCCTTCCAACCATCCAGGGCAGAAGAGAGGCAAACACCATGGTCCTCTGTCAGCCTGAGCAAATTGGGAGGCAATGCTCTCGACAAATTGCCAGCCCTATGATTCGGTGCCGGGAAGTCGTTTGAAATGTTAACATCAACATATGTTTCCTGGCCTTCCCACAGAAATGTAGTTGTAAGTTCCCTTGCTTCCTCATTCAGAGCAATACGATGGTTGAGAATGATCAGATCAGGTGAATATTTACGGCATTCCTGCATGGTTTCGATGAAGTATTTCTGATTTTCAGGACTGAGATCAGAACAACATGCATCGAACTTAAATACAGTAAAATGATATTCTCTGCAGAATTTAACCAGCATCTCTTTTCGTTTATCCGCTTCCTCAGCTGTCTTTCCGTATCCATCGGGTCCGAGCCATATTCCAAGGTGGCAATTAAACGATTTCGCCAATTTAACAAGAGGACCAAATCCATTTGGAAATCTTTTTTGAAACCATGGCGTTTCCAATGAACCATAGGCTGGTAAACCAATATCCGGTGCGCAATTTGGCCCCTGATCTATATCCGCGGCATCCATCAGATAAATATCCAATTGCATTCCATATTCGTCGTGCAACCACTTGAAAAATTTCAGATTGGCTTCAATTTTATTTTCATTTGAGCCATACCAGTTGCGGTTAATCCAGTCGAAATAAATAGCTTTTGAAGGGGTATAATTATCGATTAATTTGTCTGTCATGACCGGATTTTGGGCAAGAGTCATGCTTAAATTTAGAAAGATCAAACAAAGGAACAGATAGCTTTTAATGATTTTTCTATGCATTGATTTTTAATTTATTTAATAACAAATGTGTTGAAAGAATCGGCTTTAAGGAAGGGACTTATTACTATGTTAGCAATTTGCAAGGTGATTTTTTTATCAGATTTGTCATCATTTCTGGCAATCAAGACAATGCTACTGTCAGGGTTGACAAATGCAAGCAGGCTTGTAAATGTGCCATTAGTCTTAAGAAGTCTGGCACCTGGCATCACAAAATGGCTTACATGTTTAAGCAGATAATATTCGTAATTGTAGTTGAATGTATTTTTCTGTAAGTCAATACTTACGAGCGAATTTTGTCGCCAGCCCCAGCGGCTGAAGCCGTCTTTGTCAAGCGAAAGGTTCCAATACATATAAGCGTTCGCTCCATTGGAAATGTAGTGTTTCATTAAAGTCCAGGCGTAACAGCAATAGGCCCAATCGTTTTTACCATCACCACACTCCTGTTCTGACTGATATAATCTCATGTCCGGATATTTTTTGTGAGCACCGGCAATAGCATTTTTACCGGCCCACTGGAAACCTATACCTTTGATGTACTTGCCAGCCAACGGGTCATTGAGTACTGTATCTACAAGAGCAACGTTTGGACGTTCCATTGTACCGAACATTATTTCTACTTTCTCCTTTTCCATAGCAGGACCCAAATATGAGCCAATAAATGTGGCAAGGCCTGAGGCAGTCCACGTGCAGGCTGGGAAAAGTTGGCATGAATTAAACTCGTTTTGCGGCATAACTGCAAAAATGTTAATCCCCTGGTCGCGGTATGCTTTTATAAATTTAGAGAAGTACAAAGCATAGGCCTTGAAATACTCATCTTTCTGAATAAACAAATTAGCCCCTTCCTTACCTTGCTTCAGGGTATCAAGACCGTTTTGAAATCGTATGTCCATGTTAGGCCAGGTTCGGGAGCAGGCATAATGCTTGTTCCATTTCATCCATGAAGGTGGGCTCCATGGCGATGCCCATATTTTTAAACCCGGATTGTATTTCCTTGCATTTTTGATAAAGGGAACTAATGTTTGCAAGTCATTTGCAATGCTGAAATTTTTCATCTCAAAATCGCCGTCTGTTTCATCATAGGAATACCAGTCGCGGGCAAAATCGTTGGCTGCCACGGGCATACGGCAAATGGTAAAATTACCCCCTACACCGGGAGCAAACAATTCTTTCAAGACCGATTCGCGATCAACCGAACTAAGCGAATTTAATGAAGTCCAGCCCAGCTCATTAAAACAAGCACCAAATCCTTCGATGGTTTGCAACGGATTATCTAAAAGGATCTCCACATCTGCTTTAGTTGATTCAGGTTTGCTAAACAAGCCTTTTTGAATCACCCATTGAGATGTTTCAGTTGTTGAAACCCATTCCACTGGTTTTTGGGCATTTAATGAAAATGAAGCTAAATAAATTAGACAAGAAAGTAGTAATCTTTTCATTTTCTCAATTGATATGTAAGGAAATTAGTAATTTTTACTCATGTATTGAATCATCCATTTAAACTTAAAGCAAAGGCCTTGATATACAATAAATAAACAATAATTCCATTGCATTAATGTCCAAATTATTTTTCAATTATAACAATAGCGCCATTAGAAGGGATTTTAATTTTTCCTCCATTATAATCTCTCTCTAACTGATTTTCGGGACTAACTAACACCAACCTATGTGCTTTTGGCAAATTTGCAGATATTTCTATTTCACTTTTAAAATCTCCATTAATTACCACAACAGCTTTTTTATTATTTATATGGTTAATAAATACTGAATACAAACCATAGCGATCATTTCCTTTAAGTACAGTTGCTCCCAGCGTATCACGAAACTCACCATGCCATAAGTAATTTGTATACTTCCGACGCAGGCTGTCAACCTTTTCACCATACGAAAGTGTTTTGGGAAAATCTTCCAGGTGACCTTTGAAAAAGTAAGGTTCATAGCTGATGATATAATTGCATCGCAAACAGATGTTTATTTGAGGCCTGCCATCAAAATTCATCACACCAATCATTTGTAACCCATTAGGGTCTATATATTTTTGTCCGGCAGTATGCCAGATGCCCTGGCGGGAATAAGAAACACTGTAGTAGTTTTTCTGAAAATCATTGACAGCTTCTCCGGTAATTAAAAAATCAGAATCTTTGGTATCGGCTAACATTCGAAAACTTTGAGCCAAAGGGACATCACCTTCAAACACACAAGCCGGTACATGATGTCCATGTGATTTGTCCCAGCAATAATTAGCGTCGTAGTGGTGCTGGCATTCGTCGTATAACATACCAGAAGCGCCTAAATCCAGGATTTTTTTGAATTCCTTATCCGCAATATTGCGCCATTCGGAAGCCATTTGGCACATCGGTATCAGGCGACGGGTATTTAGCCCGACAAGTTGTGTGATGGTCTGGTAATTATACCCCTTTGCAGGAAAATGATTTCCGTAAGGGTCTTTAATAGTGTATTTATACAATTCGTTCTTGTACCATTGGGTACTTTCATCAACCCAAGTGTATTTGTTGAATAAGATGATGTGAACACTCATTTTTTCACATTCGGCAATAGCATCTTTTAGTTCTTGCCATGTTCCTAAGTGTGGATCGGTGTTGTTGGATGGATTTCCACGATCTTGGCCGCCGTCGTTCCAACCGACCAATTGTATCGCCGCAACCTTATGTTTTGCGCACTGCCTGGCATAATCAACCAATTGGGTGTATTTGATCCTATATTCTTCCTCGGGTGAATTCATTTGCAATTGAAACCAGGAATGGACTTCTTTGGCCCATGCCGGAACATGTGGAGCTTTGTGCCAGGTGGCAAACCATTTTTTATATTGGTCCCAGCCCTTGTGCCATGAACCTTTATAAGGACAAAGAACAATGGGCGACAAGGCATATTTTTCGCCGGGATTGACAAAGCTCATATGCCAAAATTTCATCTCGAGACGAGATACAACTCCGCTTTCAATGCTGTCCGGATAAAGCCCACCCCAACCATCGCCAAGGCCAGCACCCGGTTTAAGCTGAAAAGCACAATTAACCAGTTCTTTTAGCGAATTATCATGAACCCCCATATAAAGTCCCTGGTCGTCATGTGCCAGCAACATACAAAGTGATTGGTTTGAACCATGTATTTTAGTGGGATAATCTACCCCCCAATATCCCACCTGATTCCAGAAATAGGGGTATAAGTCATCAGTTGATACATGATCGTAATCGTTTTGAACAAAGGTCAGGGTTTTATCCTTGTTTGCAGGCGAAATATCGCCCAGTGCAGGCCATGAAACCGCTTCAATTACATAAGGGCTTTTGTTGTCAACATCCATGTTAAAAGTTAGCCCCATGCTATCAATCTTTACTTTACCAACCAACGTTATATCAAGTACACTGGCACGTTCGCTTTGAAGGTTTTTCCATGTAAAAGTGATAGATTGTTTATCACTTGACATCACTGCTGAAAAGAGTTTCTGCTTGCTTCCGAGTACTGGGTTGTTCCTCTTTTCGGGTGCAGGTACTAAAAGTTCAAATGATAAAGCTAACTGAGGTCGTTTTTGAATCTGCCAGTTGGTTAGTTTATTTGTAAGGGATAACAATGAACCTGTTTCCTTGTCGAAAATCGCCTTTAGTTGGTTGTTTTCCAGTGTATAGCCATTAGGAGCATTGTAATTGTCGATCTTTTTTGTTTCACTTTGTGGTTGGCATGCTGTCAGAAGGGTGATCAATAATAATATTATATTTTTCATTTTTATTTTATTAAGTATCTACTTGTCTCTTATTCGCTTTCTATATTTAAAATTCGCATATGCAAGAATTCCATGCAAGCTTAATTAGTCACTTTCAGCTTCTTCTTAATTATCATCAACCAGTCTTGTTCATCGGGAGGAGTTGCACTGATCAGTAAATAACTTCCATACCACTGGGCATTTGTGATCGCATTCTTCCATTCACCAGTTCTAGGGTTTATCCATCTGGCAGGATAATCTGCTGCATCGGGATTTTTACTGATTGGAGGAAGAAAAACCCTGATATCGGATTTATTACTAAAAGTATATATTATAAATTCTTTATCAGAAACGGAGGCTGCATATATTCTTGCAGGCATCATGCACGATACAATTTCGGGATGCGGTTCTAACTTCCACCAGGTTAAGCTGTCCATAACCTGGTGTAGATAACCCATTTGGCTTGAAACGGGTAGCTTTAGGGCCTTATCCCAGGGTAATTTTTGATTTGTGGTATCATTCAGATTGCTCCATTGAAATATGCCCCAGGCGCCATAGGTCTGTCCAATGCAACCCTGAAGTAACGGGACATAGGTAACATATCGTATTGCTTCATCAACCAACCGGAAGTTACCTTCACCAAGCCTCGTAGGGTGATATTCGTACCAGGATTCAGACATAATGGATGGTTTTATAGGCGTAGCCATATAATCGATATAAGGCAATGTCTCAGCAAATTTGCTTAAACTGGCACAATGGCCTATTTGTATCATATTGAAATCGTACCAGCTAGCTGCCTGGTAATGCCGACTTCCACTATGAGGTGCTGTAGAGTGTATAGTTGTTGGATGTTTATAAGGATCGGTTTCATCAACGTACTTGCCTAATTCGCGCCATCCTTCGATATCGGGCGTAAAAAAATATTCGCCTGAGATACACCAGATAACATTGTACGCGCTATACCTTGCAATTAAGTACCTCCAGTATTGTTTGTAACTTTGTGGGCCATATTGATCGAGCCATTTACCACCACCCCAAAATCCAAACAAACAAGGTATAAGCCCTGAATCGAGCATCTTTTCAACCTTTTTGTCGAATTGCTTAAAATGATTAATGTCAACTATTGAATCGGGCCTGAAGTGGGAAGCCCAAGTCCTTATCTGAACCAGATCAAATCCCTTTGCCTTCCTATCAGTGATATAAGTGTTGAAATCGGATGGTGATACCGAACATCCATCCCAGTAAGTGTCGCCCAGTCAATAAAAAGGTTTACCATCAGCAAACTCAAAATAACGGTGATTGTCGCTTATTTTTATAAATCCCCGCCAGGTATTATTATTGCTGGATGAATCGTTTATCTGTTTTTTTACTGTTATTTCACCTTCTTTATGGTTTAAGCCCAAATCGTTTACATTACATATTGTCAGCCATCTCCATTTTCCTTCGGAGATAGGAGCAAATCGAATTTTCCAGGTATTATCACCATCCCAAAAAGCAGGAATTTTAAGATATTCTCCTCCAGGCCCTCTGAATTCGCCCCAAAGCTCCACTTCTGAATAGGGATTAATATATCTATTTGATCCTTTTAATGATATTTCTTGGCAATACCATATTGAAGCAGTTTGAGCTTTGGTAATTGAATAACAAACGAATATTATAAAGGAAATAATTAAAAACTTAATATTTGATAAATGCTTCATATATAATGGCATAATAATTATGAAATAGTAAAATATTTAATTAATTTAAAATATTTGTTCAGTTATTTTACTTAATGCTATGAAATTGATTAGAAAATAGGTTTGATATTTATAGTTGTAAAACATTATGCATTAAAGAAATACACTAATGAACAACTATTTAGAATTTTTTGATTGTAATTTTATCACTGTAGCAATAGAATTTGATGTTTTTGGTTTATAAATCATTATTGTGGTTACTCCATCGTTTCGTTTTATTACCGGTTTTTTAATTGAGATCCTAGGATCAAGAACAGTTACATTGGTTATTGGCTCATAAGTAGTTATAGTAACAGATGAATCGTTTGTTGGCCAATTGAATACATGCACATACCAGATAGAATTTGCCAATTCACTTTTAGTAATACGCCCTTCACAATTAATTTTCATATTTTTAACATTTCCTGTAGTATTATAAATTGCTTCACCATTGACTTTCAGCCATCCTCCAAAGTCTTTAAGGATTGCTTTTGCCTCAGGAGGAAAACTACCATCAGCCATTGGTCCAATATTGATGCAAAAATTCATGCTCAGACTGGCGGCATCGATCATATCCCTAATTAAATCCACCGATTTTTTCCACTTCGCCCAACTTTTGTATCCCCAGGTGTTAAATTGTACGAGTCGGTCGCGCTCCCACAATCCTGAGCGAAGAGCTGAATCGGGTGGAGAATAATTTTCTTCATCAAGCCCGAAATCACCATAAGTTGAAGAACTTTTCTTTTTAGGGTTATTAGTGATGATATCAGGATCTAGCGCTCTAACATAATTATATAATTCCACTGCTTCTGAATCGTTCCATTGTGGTGTCCATTCACCGTCAAACCATAGGTATCCGATTTTTCCATAATTGGTCAGCAACTCCTTTAATTGCCCGAAATAATAAGGTTTATAGGCTTTCCAATTCGTTGATGGATAATGCCAATCGAGCCCAGTTGAGTAATAAAGTGCATAAATCATTCCCTTCTTCCGACAGGCATCACCTAATTCTTTTACAATGTCGCGCTTAAAGGGTGTGGCATCTATCACATTCCAGTCATTATTCTCTTTCGTATCCCAAAGACAGAATCCGTCATGGTGTTTGGTTACAAAGCAGAAGTATTTCATTCCGGCATCTGAAGCCATTTTAATCCATTCGTCGGCATTAAATTTTTCAGGATTGAACTGGGTTGCAAGTTTTGAATAATCGGCATTTGAAATCGAAGCCCTGTCCTTAATCCATTCACCATAATACGGAATCTGTTTCCCGTTCCAAATGCCAGCCGGAATGGAATAAAGTCCCCAGTGGATGATCATTCCCACCCGAGCCTCACGAAACCAGCGTGAACGTGCAGAGGTTTGGGAAGACTGAGCATGCGATGACTGAAAGACCACAAATGAGATTATAAGGATCACAAAAATCAATTTTATTTTTTTCACTGTTTTCATTATTTATAAGTGAACATTTCTTTCAAACGTATATCAGCTGAGGAGCTACCCAATTGCAACTCAAAATTGCCAGGTTCAACAACCCATTCGTCCTTATTATTTATCATTTTCAACTGAGAAGGTTTAATAGTGAATTTAACAGTTTTGGTTTCCCCTGCTTTTAATGCAAGACGCGAAAACCCTTTCAACTCCTTAATGGGCCTGGGAGTTGACCCTTTAATATCCCTGACGTACATTTGAACAACTTCATCTCCGTCAAACACTCCGATATTTTTAACATCGACTGTTACATGCAAAATATCGTTCTTACTAATAGTATCAGTCGATAGGACGAGGTTGGAATATTCAAAAGCTGAATAGCTTAAACCATAACCAAACGGATAAATTGGCTCACCTCTAAAATACCTGTAAGTCCTATCTTCCATATCATAATTATCGAATGCAGGAATATCGTTTACCGATTTATAAAAAGTAACCGGCAACCTGCCAGCAGGGTTATAATCCCCAAAAAGTGCTTTTGCAACAGCCGTACCACCTTCCTGACCCGGATACCAGGCTTCGAGAATGGCCGGGATATTTTGAGATTCCCAATTTATAGCCAATGCACTCCCGTTAAGTAAAACCAAAACTACAGGTTTGCCTATTTTAACAAGCTGTTTTAGAAAATTTAACTGACAGACAGGAAGATCAATGTTTGTACGATCTCCCCCGAAAAAACCATCATAATTTACATCCATTGATTCGCCTTCAAGGTTTGGGGACAAACCTCCTACAAAAATTGATACATCTGATTTTTTAGCTATGTCTAACATTTGATCCGTAACATCGACACCCGGCACGATCCACCTCATACTGGTAAAAGCATTATACATGCTGTTGTATAATTCAACCCTGAATTTATATTTCTGACCTGCTTTCAGATTAATTTTACAAGTTTGGGAGGTTAAGTTTTTCTTTCCCCAGCCATCAATAAGGTTTTTATCATCCAAATAAAATCGGTATCCATCATCACCGGTCATTAAAAATTCGAAGCTGCCAGTAGCTGGTGCTACTAATGTACCTGTCCAGCGAACTGAATAATGATCTCGTTCCAGGCCTTTCACCGGTCCAGTCTCCCACTTGAAATAGATATTATCATACTTTTCAGTGCCAACTGGTAGTCCGGAGAGGGAATCGTTGTTATAAAATTGAGCAGTTAAACCATCCTCAAAACAGTCGGCTACAAGATTGGTGTAAGGTTCATTTCCGGCTAAATAAGTTGCCTGGTTATAATACACTTTTGTTGCTGGACTTACGATCGATTTTATCCCTTCGAGAATAGTAACTGATTTTGAAGGAAATCCATTATAATTACCATACATCACATCTCGTTCGTTGGCATTAGGACCAAAAACAGCGATAGCCGAAAGGTCTTTTCTTAACGGTAGTGCATTATTGTTATTCTTCAACAATACTAATGATTGAAGCGCTGTGGTAAGTGATAAATCCCGATGTTCTTTGCTGTCGTTTACCGATAATGGAATATTATTGTAAGGGACTTTATTTTGAGGATCAAACATTCCCAATTTAAACCGAGCAGTGAATAATCGTTTAACGGAAGTATCAATCTCCTTTTCTGTAATATAACCTTTTTCAACAGCTTCCTTAAGATGGGAATAAGTTTCGCCACATTCCAGGTCGCAACCTGCTTTGACGGCGATAGCTGCAGCTTCGGCCGGAGTTTTAACAATTTTGTGGGTTGCATATATATCGGTAATAGCACCACAATCGGAGACAACATAACCCGAAAACCCCCACTGTTTGCGAAGTATATCTGTCAATAAAGTATCGCTTCCACTACATGCTTTTCCACGAAAGCGATTGTAGGCTGCCATAATAGAGTAAGCCTTGCCTTCTTTGATACAAGCTTTAAAAGCAGGTATGTAGGTCTCGTAAAAATCGCGATCACTAACATTGGCATTGAAAACTTCGCGTGTTGATTCCGGCCCACTATGCACCACAAAATGTTTAGGGGTAGCAACAGTTTTAAGATAAACCGGATCGTTTCCTTGCAATCCTTTTATAAATGCTACTCCCATCCGGGATGTGAGCCATGGATCTTCACTATAGGTTTCCTGACCCCGACCCCATCGAGGATCACGAAAGATATTTATATTTGGCGACCATATAGTAAGTCCCTTATATTGCCCGTTATCATTCTGGCGCTGATATTCATTATACTTAGCCCTGAATTCATCTGAAATTGCCGATGCTTCATCATATAATAGACTATCATTAAAGGAAGCAGCCATCCCAATAGCCTGGGGAAATACCGTAGCAATGCCTGCACGTCCCACACCATGGAGACCTTCATTCCACCAATTGTATGCAGGAATCCCCAACCTTTCTATGGCAACAGATGTATTCATCATCTGTGATATCTTCTCATCCAGCGTCATTCGCGATACCAGGTCATTCACCCTATCTTCTATTGAAAGTTTGTCGTTTTGGTAAGGCATGAGTTTTTTATCCTTGCATGATATAGTTGTAACTAAAACAAAAACAAGCATTCCAATTAGAATATGACATCTTCTCATTTGTAAATAATTAAGTAAGATAGATTCAAATAAATTTTAACTGTTTCTTAGATCGAACGAAGGTTACTTTAGGTGTTTCTCTGGTGCCTCGACCTGACCTGATTCAATAAACTGCATAAAGCCCAGCAAAGCTCCCCAGTGATAAAATGGATCACTGGCGGTTCCTTTCTCCGCACCAATCCCGGTTAACGCGTTATAGTTTTCGCATACATAATGATTAGCTGTCCAGTTTTTCAATAACAATGCTTTCGACTTTGTTACCAGGTCATTTTTAGGAGCTGTCAGGTTGTGCTTTCTCAAACCCAGGTAAACCAGAAAATTGAGCGGAGCCCATACACGTCCCTGCCAGTAATTCTGAGCTTTAAAAGCAATATCATTTCTAGGCACTGACGGAATGATCCATTCTCCATAGAATTCATCCGGGTTATAAAAATGTTCCTTCATCATCCGGTCAATTTTCTGTTTATCAGGAACATCAGTAAGCAAAGGATAAAAGCAGGTGGGCGACAAGCGGGTGGAAAACTCACCATTATCCGTTCGCCGGTTACAATAGATTCCTAATTTATCGTTCCAAAGCTTGTTCAAATTAGCACTGTATCGTGTGCCTCTTGCCATGAGTTCTTTGTAATCAGCAGTTTTACCAAGTTCCTGCGCTATGTCGGATAAAGCATAGCAATCCATAATATAGAGGCTGTTAAGTCCCACATCCCATAGTTCCAACACTTCTTTGGTAGAATCAAAAGGTATGTCGAAATACATAGGTGCATTGTCCATCCCCGATTCTAAGGAAGCACCCTGCCTGCTGCCAACGCCGCTCTCGCGGGTTTCCCAGTAATTGCCATTTAATGGTTGATAGGTATTCGATCCCCATGCTAATAGGCCGTTAATATCTCTTTTAGTGGCCCACCAGCGGTTCCATGTCAGCAACTTATCGTACAATAATTCCAGGAACCATTTTTCGTGGTATTTTCTATAGATTTCACGCACACAAAAAGACCCTATAGGAGGTTGCGAACGATCGCGGCTTTTAACAAAAGCATCCGAAAAATTGGGCACAAAACCTGTTTCGGCGGCTTCGTTTGTAATGGCAATTGCATTGGCATAAGCTAATTCCTTATTATAAAGCGAAAGCATGTATGAAACGAAATACGTATCCCAGCAAAACAGAACATACCCACCATGCCAGTCGTTCCAGGAACGACTAACTGGCACAATAACCCGTTGCTTCAGCGGGTCGTACACCACATTCCAGGCGATGGAACTTTGCAAGGCATTGAAAATTTCAGAATTCCCACCAAACGATTTTTTCTTTTGTTCAAGCAATGCAGACTGGCGCTGAAGAACATTTTTTATTTCAGCCACTGAATATTTTTTACCGGTGGAAATCCCTGTTTCAGAAGCAAGTTCATAAACACGATAAGGACCATATAATTTCATGTATGGATCTTTAACGGGGGAATGGGTCTCAAACAACGAATCAGAATGACTTGGTGTTGCCCACCTAATTACATGATTACTTTCCGAAACGCTGCCTGGTTTTTGCCAAACTATCCCGGCTTCTGCAACAAGAACGGGAGGCTTTAATTCTGTTACTTCAAGAGGGGTAACCAATATCACTAAATTGTCGCTATCGGTAGCCGACTGAATTCGGAATTTCATTTTGTGCCATTCCAGTTCCAAATCGGTATATGAACCATTATCGCTGTGTGGACCAAGTGTCATGTGCTGCTCATCCTTATACAACAAAGGATTTTGCATAATCGTCGCATCCTGATATTCCTTCAATGCAAGATTAATGGTTATTCCGTCCGGCATATGGGTAAAGCTTACCTGACTATAGGTATCCCAGGTATTCCACCCTTTAGACAGGGACTGCTGCAAGGCAATAACGTGATTTGCCGGAGTTTGGCTAAATACGTTCAATACATTGCAGAAAAGCAAGGAAATAAAGATTTTCTTCATCATATATTTCTATTGTTTTAAGAACTCTATTTTTTGAAATACCATTCCATAGTGTGAACCAGGCGGATTTGGAATGATTTTCATACCATTCCAGTCAGGGGCAAAGTTGCCGGAATAAAGCAGCCAGGCTGTTTTACCATCACTGCTGATAAATTTGGAAGGGATATTTACAAAATAAGCTTGTTCCCCAAAATCTTTCATGTAAGTCACCATCTTCCAGGGGCCGGTGATCTGGTTTGATTCCAGGATATAGGTATTCATCCTGGCACAGGTATTCCCTCCGTCGGTCACACACATTAAATATTTCTTCAGTGGAGCATTATAGGTTACCGTGACGCAGCCCATGTTGTTATTCCATTCAAGCATTGGCTTAATTTTTTCGAATTCTTTAGTCCAGATTGCTTCTCCTTTTCCATCATATCCGGCAAAGAATTCATACTTCGACCTGTCGTTGATGTTTTCAATTGAAGGAGTCACCCTCAATAAATAAATCTGATCGCCAGTGATCCAACTATCATTCCAGAATCTGGATATGGTGTCTGAAATATCTGCACCATGAGCTACCAGATAGGCTTTTCCGTCGGGTGAATACTGCATATTTTTGCCAAAATCAACAAAATGTGGCGAACCTATCTTCACCGGGTAACCGTTTATACCCGTTTCGTTAAACAGTGGCTTTTCGGGGCTTAATGGGCAATCTTGCCATTTTCTTGCAAGGTCAGTCGAATAGCGAAATCCGACAAAGGGTCCCATCCATGGCCAATTGTATGTTTTGTCACCATATTTTGATGAACCTGCCGGATCGAGACAATACGTTCCATAGTACCAAACCCCATTATAAATTAAACTTCCGCAAGGATATCGTCCATGGTAAGGTTTTGGCGCAGCCCTATTCAGACCCAGGCTATAAACTTTCAGATCCAATGGATTATCTCCTTCAATAACACCCTGGCCTGTAGTTGAATAATCTCCATCACCAGAATTTGAACCTTCCCAGCTTCCGTCTAAACGGACACAGCCACCATCGGTCCAAGGTGAGTACATTTTGCCGTCGGATGCCCAGGACGGATACCAGGTATCGCCAAAATGAAATCCACTTTTGATCCCGAGGAATTTGATCCCATTTAGTTCTTTTGATTGGGTAAATGGGCAGTCATTAGGTGTTTCTGATTTCCAGATAAATGGAACATAATTTAGTATGTCGGGTTTTAACTGGGCATTTGTAGATGAAATAATAATAGTGATAAAAATCAATGCCAGGGCTAACTTTTTAGTTTTCATCCAATGTGATTTAAATAATATTTAGCGCCATTTGGAGGTTTCAAATAGCCAATTCAAAATTATTAACAATATATTCGACACAATCAATCCTCCTTTAATAATACAACTGCCCATGGACTTAGTGTAAGCTCCAAATTAAGCATCCCTTTCTCATCTGACCTGATTTGCTCCTTTTGGGTATTCATGGCGAGCTTTTTCAGCAATTGCGTTTGTTCCCTTGTTGGAGGATCCGGACTGCCCATTTTCCTCCACTCGCCCAAAGCAAAGCCATGCTGCTTATCAAGTATTTCAACTGTAAAATGTGCATTCGGTTTCAGGTCCCGAATCAATACGGAAAGACCTTGATCCTTCCCTGTAGCAAGTGTTTTTTCAGCCACATCGCACGAACCTTTGGAAATAGGGGCAGCAGCTATCACTTCAGCTGGATAATTATAAAATAACCCAATTAGTTTTCCGGTGGATGAATTCCGGGTCAGAATTCCCATTTTGGTGCGAAGAATGCTCACATCACCCAGCTGATTTAACATCCGGTAGGCATGAAAGGCTGGTTTTACAATACCCTGAAAATTAATTAAGCCAAAACCTCCATGAAATATGGAATCGCCCGCACCTCCTTCTTCAAAGACATCGGTAAAAGTCCAATACGAAAGGGAATTGGCAAGCCCGATACAATCAACGTTCACTTTGGCAATATATGTGGCGGCTTGCAGATAATCGTGGGTATGATCGCGCGGCGAAGGACTTGAACTCCATTCGGTAAGATGAATTTGAGCATGAGGAAATTTAGAATTGGCAATTGTCTTTCGAAGCCATTGAATATCCGTAAAGGTGCAATTAACCGGACGACTTATCTCAAGGCCATTCCCTTCATTGTCGATGGGATAACTGGTGGGGTATGGATGCGAAGAAACAAAATCAACCGGCAGCTTTTCTTTTCCGCAGAAATTCAGAAAATCTTCTATCCACGGCCCTTTGCATTCAACTCCTATAAAATCTTCGGCCGTAATTTCCTTTTTACTTTTCAACCGGTTATAGACAGCTTCATCAGGGTGATAGCTGCTTGTTGCCGGACCTCCCACCTGTAAAGCCGGGTCAATGGCTTTGATGGCCGTGACCGTAGTTTTATACAGTTCAAAATACTGCTGTTGTGTTCCATTCCAAAAGCCACCCAGATTTGGTTCGTTCCATACTTCAAAGTACCATTTATGGGTTTCCTCTTTGCCATACCTGGCCTGGCAATGCCTGATGAAATTTTCGACAAGCATTTTCCATTTATTAAAATCGGCAGGTGGTGTGCCGTGCCCACCCCACCAGAAACAAGTTGGTTTTGGCGACATGGCAGCGGGGAAAAAGCCAAGTTCGACAAAAGGACGGACGCCTGTTTGCAGCATACTGTCGAACAATTCATCGATATATTGCCAATTATATACCGGCTTGCCATTTTCCTCCCGATAAACGAACATATCGTCGTGAAAAAGTCCATGAAACCGGAGATATTGAAATCCACAGGAATCGTGCACCAGTTTTAATTGTTCCAGCCAGTTGGCACGTAAACCTTCGTTGGCTCTGCCAGCGCCAACACATACGCTCCAAAAATGTCCGAACTTCTGACCGGAAGCCCTGGCGCTGGTATTTATCTTAATCCCATTAACCGTATCCGCGACTATATTTTGTCGGTCGCTCACTGAAGTATGGCAGGATACCATCAGGATCAGCAGAAACAATAATGATAATTTTATTTTTTTCATTATGAATGCTTTTTAATGCTTGAGTAATTTCTTTAGTTTGATTTCAGATCCTGAATACTTTACAGTATAATCGGATTTAATGGATTGATTTAAGCCGATACCCTTATTATCTGCAACAAATACTACATTGAATCTTCTTTGAACCAACATTTTCGGGAAACTTCCCATTCTTTTACCAATTGTAAGGGTTTGTGAGGCCTCGTTCCAGGTAATGGGAATTTCTGCATATGCCCCTTTTTCATAATTATAATTATCGTTTTCATCTTCGTACAGGTTGAAATTACCATCGGCGCCGGTATAAATACGCAGTTCAATGGGGTCCTCCGGTTTTTCACTGCTGTATTGCATGATGGGGCCCATGGGAAGTATAGATCCCGCCCTGATGAAAAGGGGAATTTTGTCAAGTGGAGCAGGGGCATGGACAGTTTTACCTCCAACCTGGCTTTCTCCGGTCCAAAAGTCATACCACTCGTTTTTGCCAGGAAGATAGACCGGTCTGGTTTTCACCTCTGAATTTGCTGATGCGGTTTTTGGAGAATTTTCGCCCGATTTATGATATTTTGCTTCTGTAACTGGATTGACCATAATTGCAGGGCCAAACATATACTGATCGCCAATATCGGTTATATTTTTATCGGTACGGAAATCAAAAGCCAGCGGTCGCATCATGGTGTAACCGTTATGGGTGGTCATCCAACCAACCGAATAAATATATGGAAGAAGTCTGTAACGTAACTGGTCCATTTTTAACAATGCATCGAAACACCAGTCTCCCGGTTCACCGAAGCGCCAGATTTCACGAGGGAAATGGGTTCCATGCGAACGGAACATCGGGCAAAACGCACCAAACTGAAACCACCGCAGGTATAGTTCCTTGTATTCATCATCTGCCGTACCCAGACTAAAACCGCCATCATCCCCACCCGGAATTATAAAAAATCCTCCGATATCAGTAGTCCAGTAGGGAATACCAGTGGAGCAAAAATTTAACCCGGCCGGAATTTGCTTTTTAAACACCTTCCAGGTTCCAATGATATCGCCCGACCAAACAATGGTTGAATATCGCTGCTGCCCGCCAAACCCTGAACGGGTAAGGTTTACGACACGTTTTTCGGAAGTTGTTTTGCGTTGGTTCTCGTACATGTTTTTGGAATGCATAAGCGGGTATGCACACATGTAGCGGGCACCACTTCCCATGGAGGTTGTCATTTTTTTACGTACACTATCGGCACTAATGATAAACACGCGATCGATTTCCGGTTCTGTGGCATCGCACCACCAGGCATCAACCCCTTTCGAAAAAAGGCCTTCGTTGCATTGTTTCCAGTAAAGATTGGCTGACACCTGATTAAACGGATCGTAATAGATTTCATCGGGTTTGATGCGGTAATAATTCGAACCGGGGGTATTGAAAATCTCATTACTGTTGGGGAAGCCCATCGTCATGACCCCCCAGATGGAGATCATGAATTTGGTATGATAGGTATTGTGAAGTTCATCCAACATCTTAACGGGATTTGGGTACCGGAGTGAATCGAAACTTTTTTGTCCCCATTGTCCCTCTGGCCAGTAATGCCAATCTTGCACAATCACGTCGAGTGGTATTTGCCGCCGGCGGTATTCTTTCACAGTTCCCAGTATTTCATCCTGGGTTTTATACCGCTCCTTCGATTGTACATATCCAAATGCCCATTTTGGAAGCATGGGACAGCCACCGGTAAGGTCGCGGTAATAAGCGATAACCTTATCCAGGCCGGGGCCATATATAAAATAGTAATCGATACCGTCACCCACTTCCGACCAGAGATTCATTCCGTTGGCATTATCCTTAAATAGGGTGTAGGAATAATTATCCCATAAAATTCCGTAGCCATTGGTGGAAACAATCACCGGGATATAATCTTCCTTATTTTTCTGAAAAAGTTCAAGACTGTCATTGCGAAGATTCATAAAGCCCTTCTGGCTTTGGCCCAGACCATATATGGCTTCATCAGTTGATAAACCAAATGTTTGGCTAAGATTGAAAACCTTTTCACCGGCTATTTCTTTGGGAACCAATTGGCGGTCATTTTCCTTTACAATAGTATTCATGTCCTTATCAAAATAACTGATTAAGCCTGTTTTGGAATTTATTGCAGCAACGATTTGACTTGTTTTAATCAAGTATGATCCATCTTTTTGTTCCAGCGTCCAAGTACCGGAATTAATCTTCCTGTCTACAACCATCAGGCTTTTCTTAAACTTTGGCTCATCAGTTATATAATACTGACACTGAAGAACATTATCTGAAATAACGGTTACTTCCAGATTACCTTTACCAAGTTTAAAATTTACGCCATGCGTATTTTTTTTATAGGAATTAATAGCCTCGTTTTTGCAGGAAATGAAGCAAAAGGAAATCACTATTTGCAATAAGAGCAAATTCTTAATACGGTTTTTCATGGTGTTTTTTTATAAATTATTTTCTGAAGTTGGTCTTATTCATTTGATTATTAATAGGATGAAAATCTAAAAGTTTCTTTAGCATCAATCAATCGAAAATGTTTTCCCGTGACGATTTGTCATATGAAATTCAAGTATTCCTCCTTCCATAATTTGCTGATGTGTAATATATCCCATCTGGTAATCTTTCCCGTTAAGCACTACTTTTTCAATATAGAAGTTTTGATCGGAGAGGTTAATTGCTTTTACTATAAAGGTTTTCTTATTGTGAAGATTGATAGTTACTTGATTAAAAAGCGGAGTTCCAAAAATATATTTGCCATCAGCGGGATTAACCGGGTAAAAACCCAGTGCGCTAAATACATACCAGGCCGACATTTGCCCCATATCTTCATTTCCACAAAGACCATCCGGCTTGTTTGAATAGAGCGTTGTCATGATTTGATGAACCCTTTCCTGTGTTTTCCAGGGTGCGCCGCCATAATTAAAAAGATAAGCTACATGATGACTTGGCTCATTACCCTGCGCATACTGACCAATCAAGCCGCTAACATCAATTGGTGTATTTTTGTCGAGTTTAGAATTCACTGAAAATAAAGAGTCTAGTTTGCTCACGAAACCAGTTTTACCACCCATCCCATTAACCAGAAATTGTATATTTTGAGGAACAAACCAGGTATACTGCCAAGAGTTTCCTTCAATAAAATCACTGTTTGCATTTACTGCATTATATGGATCAAAATCATGTCTGAATATCCCTTTAGAATCTTTTCCACGCATAAACCCAATTGAGGGATCAAACATATTTTTAAATGCTTCACCTCGTTTAGAGAAGTAGGTATAATCTTCGGTTTTGCTCATTTTCTTAGCCATTTGAGCAATACACCAATCGTCAAAAGCATATTCCAACGTCCTTGCTACGGACATAGGTGGGGCCAGATCGCGCGGAATATAATTGTATTTTTTAAGGTATTGAATATCAAATTCATCCTGCATCGCGCTTTTTTTCATTGCTTCATAAGCCTTGTCAACATCAAAGCCACCGATGCCTTTCAAATAAGCATCAACAATTACCGGGACAGAGTGATATCCTATCATGCAGTTGGTTTCGCTGTTACACAAAGGCCAGATCGGGAGCAGGCCATACTGGTCGTACTGTGCCAGCATCGAATTGATGATATCGGAAACTTTGTCTGGCGTAGTAATTGTGTACAAGGGATTTGCAGCGCGGAAAGTATCCCAGAGCGACAATCCGGTCGACATGTTGAATCCGGCGCATTTCTGAATCTTGTGATCAAAACCCATGTACCTGCCATCCACATCGCTGGCCGTAAATGGTGCAATACAGGAATGATAAAGTGCTGTATAAAAAGTCTCTTTATTGGCCTGATTCGTATCATTCACCTCGAATGTTTTCAGGATTTCGTTCCAGTCGGTATCGGCAGTTTTTACTACTTTATCAAAGTTCCAGTCCGGAATTTCTGAATCTACATTTTTAATTGCTCCTTCCACATCAACTCCTGAAATTCCGACTTTGATCAGCAGCTGCTTGTTTTTGATGATGTCGAAAACGAGGTTGGTTTTCACAAATTTACCCTGAACTTCTTTGGTATTTTCGATAATTTTTCCATCAACTGAAAACGAAGCGCTTTTGATCGGATGGGAAAGACGAGCGGCAAAAAAGACCTCATGCTTAACCCAGTATTTCTCGGTTCCTTCGCCCCAGCCCTTAGAGCGATGCGAGCCAACAATCAGTGTGTCGTTCACAATTTTGATGGTTCCGTTAAGGATCGAATCGGTTTTAAAACTATGAGCCATATCGATGATCAGGTTGGCCTTTTCGTCCTTTCCGAAGGTATATCTGTGGAAACCTGCCCGTATTGTTGCAGTGAGTTCAGCTTTAATATGGTAATCGTCGAGTATTACCGAATAGTAGCCAGCCCTGGCAATTTCTGATTGGTGTGAAAAACGTGAACAATAGCCGCTATCGGGATTTTCGCGCGTTCCTGGCTCAAATTGCACAGGGCCGGTGGTAGGCATCATCAGCACATCTAGCAACTCGCCACGACCGGTGCCGCTTAAATGGGTATGGCTAAAGCCCATGATAGAGTTATCGGAATAGTGGTAGCCGGCACACCAATCCCAGCCTTCGTTGTAGGTATCCGGACTGAGTTGCACCATTCCAAACGGCACAGTAGCTCCGGGAAAAGTATGTCCGTGGCCAGAGGTTCCGATCATGGGTTTGACATAGCTTGTCAGGGAAGAAGTTTTGGATTCAGAATTTGTACATCCAATCAGAAATCCCAGTGCAAGAATGAATAATAATGTTTTCGAATTCATGGTATTGATTGTTTGTTGTTTATTTTTACTTCTTCACTTCCTTCACTTTATCAATTATATATGGCACAGCGCTGCACCCATTTTCGAATTTGACCTTTTCGAGAACAAGTGAATTCCCGGAATTGCAGTTCAGAATCGGTGTCGAGCCTTTTTTTGTCAATGTCACATTCCGAAGTTTGATCTGATCGAAACTACTGGCATTAAACAGTGCCGGAGAAGGTAGTTTCGCACCCTCAAAATCTCCTCCATCATAAACGGTGCCCTCGCGAAAACTAAAACTTGAGTTTTCGACACTCATCCTGAATTTCAAATCTGAATCGGCCTGAATATTAAATGCAGCAAGAATTCCGATTGCCTTTATGCGTTTAAATTGAATGTTGGTAACCGGCTGTCCGGTTTGCCAAAGGCCGTCTTTGAAATTATAGAGATAAACCTGATCTGCATTTTCGATATCCACATCTTCAATGAGCCAGTTGCCACTCAGCATTTTAGGATTTTCGTCCTTAGGCGAAAAATGAACGAACACGCTGGGCATGTTGACTTTTCCTTCAATTTTATGTGCATATTCACCGGGTCCCCAAACATGGCACCTCTTTACCTTCAAGTTGTAACACCCCATTCTGAAGGCATTACATGAAGTATTTATCTGGCAGTCGGTTATTACGAAATCGCGGTTATCGTTTCCGGCAAATGCATCGTCACCTGTGCGAAAATCGCAACCGGTAACCTTGAAATTGTCGCAGAACCGAGTGTGCAATCCATCGTGACCGGCACGGATGAAAACATGATCGACTGTGCCATTCGAACAATGCCGGCAATTGATCGCCCAGTTTGCCGAATTTCTGATGGTAATATTGCGGAGGGTAATATTACTGCAACCAATCAGCCGGATGCAATGGGGGCCGCGGAAACCCTCTTCTCCTTTGGAATTGTAGCAATCTACGCCGTCAATAATTCCTTCACCCTGAAAAGCAATATCGGTAAGGTCTTTGCCAAAAATGAAGGCATCATTTCTATAATCGGCATACTTGTCACTTCCCTGAAGAATGGCTCCTTTTTCAAATTGCAAAGTAATATTGCTTTTCAGCTGCAGCGTCCCGGAAAAATATGTTCCTTCAGTAAAATTGATTATACCACCTCCTAGGTTAGCGCACTTGTCAATGGCAAATTGGATGGAATCGGTCATTAGACTGCCACTATTTGGCTTTAACTTAATTTCTAAAGGCTTTTGTTGTCCTGACAAGTACCATGGAACCAAGAGGAATATTACAAACAAAGGTTTTAATAATAAATATCTTTTACTCATCTTGTTACAGCATTTTATGGTGTTTTTCATTTCTCAAAACCAAATTCTACCTCATTCGCCCAGTGTTCGGCCCAATCGGCGTGAAAAGCGCGACTGTTTTTCATGGATACACTGCGGTCCTTTGCCAGTTCCATGCAGGCGGAGGGTGCTCCGTTGTCATTTACCCGGAATGAAAATTTAATTGTTTTGCCTTCATCAAGTGCCTTTTTTACTTCGGGAATTTCTGTCCATGGTATAGCACATTCGGTAATCCGAGTGTTCCCATTCTGCACCACAGCAAGTTTACCGTCCTTCACAGGCCCATCGAAGGGTGATTTTGGCTGACGCGGATAGAAATGCTTGCGAGGCATTCCCGGAACAAGCAGCCTCCAGATTTCAGTACCCCCGCCATATTCAGGAGCAACCTTGTTTAAAGCATATTCATAATCGGTGCATTTATACCCGGTATACCGTGGCATTGTACCTTTTGGGTATGCCAGCATGCCATCTTTACCCTCCGGAATCACATTGAATGCAATCTGAACATTATCTGTTGCAAAACCCATCCCAACACTATTGTCAGGTATAACAGGATCCTTGCGGTACGAAAAATGACGCACACCTTCCGGCCATATTAAAGTTATCGCATCTTCAGTTAAAGAAGGCTTCATTTTGACTCCGCAAGGAAGTTTCGAAGTTTTGCCAAAAACGTCAAACCCTGCGTTCCCGTATTTTCCTTTCCAATTTCCTTTGCGGTCAAAATCCTCTCTTAAAAAACAGGCCGAAGTTTTGCCATCGGCTTTATCATGAGCAGTATCGAAAAACACACCGGCCAGCTTCACAGTATACCACCAACCGAAACTCTGTATCGACACCCGAACATCGCCTGATAGATTAAATACCTCGTACACCCCATTCCACAGGTTTTCGCAGGTTTGAGTGGCTAACACTTCTCCCGTATGCAAATCGTTAACTTTAATCCTGGCTCTCCACGTATCTATATTTGGCAGATAAAATGCAACCTGTGTCAATGAATCAGAAGGAAGGTTCAGATCGACACCAAATGAATTGGTATTGTCGCTGCTTTCCCAGTAATTCATAATACGCCCATTGCCTTCAGGATCCTGAAGCGCCCATGTATCGTTTGAACTAACTTGCCTTGCTCCGTCTTTCTTAACCTGGGAATTGTTATCGTTGAGCTTATAGGCAGTATCGGGATAAAAGAATTCATCATCATTTCGGGTTTCAAAGCGATACGTACCGTCATGAGGAGTCTTATCGGCCACTTTCGCAGCAAAATAGAAATATTGATCATCGTATGCCAGGTATCCATTAGCAAACCCATCGGCATTGGTGTCAAATTGTTTAAAAGGGTACCAGGCTGCGGCTGTCAGATTTATATTCCCTTTGCCGGAACTCTTAACAGTTTGCGGTATTATATCTTTCCAGTCGTCGAGTTTACCATCTACCTGTATGGTCAACTTTGAAATAACGTTCACATGCATGTCTTCCCAGTGATAAGCTGTACCATCCATACCGGCATCAACACTAACCACGAGCGGGTAGGTATTATTTGCAACAGTTTTACCATCTAAAATATGAACAGGAATTATCCTTGTTTCGTTTCCATTTAATGCGATCTCAGGTTGATAAGATATCTTCAGATTGCCTAGTTTTAGAGTCAGTGTCGTCTTAACAGGCCTATTAAGGATATTGGTGATTTTCAGGTTCATTTCGGGATGCTGTTCGATACGCTTTGTCATGTCCGAAGCAATAATTTCAACCGGCTCATAACCTTCGATGCGTGATTTCTTTATGGCTTCCAGTAATTTGTCAAAGCTTCCTTTCGATCCATCGGTGCGGAGAAAATATCCATGGTACGTTAAAGGCACCTCAATTTTCCCATGCGATGCAGGAACCTGATTTCCATAAAAATCAAAAAGACTGATTCCAGGAAGCGTATCAATGATCATTTTACCACTGGTAATGGGGTTGTATGTTTTCAGTTTTTCTTCCAACCGGTTTCTTTCTTGAGAACCTTCGGGTAATTGCTCTGACTTTTCATGAATTGAATTATTCTCTTTAGTCTCAACCAGGCTTCGAACTCCCCGGAACAATACATTCTCATACCCAAAAGCTTCGCCTATATCACCACAAACTACCACAGTACCATCGTCGGGATTGTTATCGTATCCATCAAACACCATTACCCAGGGTAATCCGTTTTTAAAAAGCAATTCTTTAAAGTCACGGTCGCCAACCAGATATTGCTCAGCGCCCATGGCTGCAGCGGGAGACCATACATCCGGTATTCGGGGAACTTCGTACAATCCTTCGTTGGTTCTGATCCGATGTGTTCCTTCAGAATTAGTAATCATGTATCCGCCATAAATACCCATTGACCGGTCGTAACCGGCAGAACGATTCGTGGCAACCACAAGTCCGATCCGGTCATCAGTGTTTCCCACCCAACTTTCGGTGTCCCAGATTTTCACACGTCCTTTATAATACGTACGATTGTTCCATTCCGGATAAAGACATGGAGAATCCATGCCCTGGTAGTGTATCGATACAAAATCGAATATGGGTAAAAAGTCATACGTACCGTCACAAAACAATTTATCCCATGCATTCGAATTGCTGTCGCAGCCGCCAACCAGAACGTCGGCACCCTGTTTCCGCGCATCTAAAACCCCGTCTGCCATTGCTTTATAAATTTCCCGGTACCTGAGCATATCAGCCTGCCAACCGGAAATGGAAATACCTTCCCATGGCTCGTTCCAAAGCGATACTGCAGTAACCGGTCCTTTGGGCCATCCGTATTTAATACAAATCCTCCTCACAAATTCCTGAAAATCTTTATCTGACTTAGGCAACCAGGCATAATCCTGCTTGGTTTTCAGAAAACGATTTTTATCATCGAGGAATGATCGCGGTGTACCTAGCGGCGTAAGGTCCTGTCCTTCGCCGAACATTAACATAATGGTAATGTTTTTTCGTTTGTATTCCTGCATTACCACATCCAGTTTTGCCATTTCATCCTGATAATCTCGGTATTCCGTTGGAGTATAAGATATCCCCATTCGAATAGATTGAACACCAATCCGATACAGAAATTCACTTCCTAAATCATCAAGCGACTGCTTGGGATATTGCATGGGTTTAGGATTCGCCTTAAACGTTCTGACTGTGCTTGCAACCAACCTTCGTCCATATGACCCCAGATCGACCACAAGGGCATAGCCGCCAAAAGTTTCAGGAATGTCAGGCTCAACATCGATATTTTGATATCCGTTCCCTGAAATATTTACCGAAATGGGTATTTGTTGCACATTTTTGATTTTAAACATTTCAGGAAGCCAGATATCATTTGGTATTCCCCTGCTTCCGTAGCAAACTACATCTATCTTGCCCTCACATACCAGCGGTTTGTCAAGATTATTCACGATCTGAAAAGTGTACTTTGGTTTATCTCCTGGCCATAGGACATTAGATGGAATATTACACCTGATGGCAGTTACATCAAAGTCATAAAATCGCTGATAATTTTTGAGATTTAAAACTGATTCATAATTGAGCCATTCTTCAGGAGCCTTCATCTGAGCTGTTGAACTAACAATAACTGACCATAACAGCGAGAATAGTAAAATACTATTTTTCATATTTTTGTTAGTTTTAATCATTATTACATTTGGCTTTCGAAATCAGTTACTTTAGCTTAATTTTCAAAATCAGCAGGTTTTACACCTATCCGGTGACTAAGTTTATGGTATATACGCAAGATATCATCCCATTTACTTGAAGAAGGCACATAGTTCCAACCAGAAAGCAACTCTTCCAGTCGATCCTCAACTGCCTTAATGGAAGGTATACGATTCATTTCCTGCCATTTTTGGTAACCAAAAGTCCGTGAAAATAATACGTCGGTTTCGTAATTGGAAAACATGTTAATAAGCGTATCGTCCATACTTGCAAAAAGTTGGTTTTTTTCAACAGCGACCCTGATGTTTCGAAAGGCTCCAGCAGCCTTGTCATCTCCATTGACCGGCGAATGCAAGGCCCAGGCATTCCGAATGTATTCAACATCCAACAGACACTGAAGCGGAGACCATCCTTCGTCGCAGCTTAAAGGACAAATACTAAAAGCTGTGCAACCATGCGTTATAGACGAAACAATTTGAAGCATTTTATCCGATTGGCTAAGCTGGTCTGGCATTTGTGACGAGGTAAGGGTGTCCTTAACCATGGCATAAGGCAGGTCGAGAAAGCTGAACAATTCTGTCTTCAACAGCTCTAATCTGAAGTGTTCAACAGTACCAAAGGAAATTAATCCGGTGCTTAAATCCATCGGCTGAGGATGGGGCATAATGTAACAAGCCGTATCGGGGAACAAAAAATGAAGAATAGCTGCCCCACCTAATGTTTCGGCCAAAGCCAGGGTTAAGTTACCTACTGGATCAACCGGGCCATTTAAACCCATGATTGGCATAGAACCTATTAATACTCTTTTAATTGAAGTTCCTTCCCTGAAAAAGAAATCCAGTTCGTCCGAATCCAGAATCATGGGACTGGCGGACCAGATCGACACATCCAAAACGCTACGACTAAAATTTACTTCCGCTATTTCCCTGATATCCAAATAATAGGGAAGTATATCCTTATTGGAAGGAACTTCTGTACTACCTCCAAGACGATTATACCTGTAACCTATCATATATTGCTCGATACCTTTCAATAGTTCGTGGGATTCCTGAGGTGTGCCGCAACTATAACCAACTACACCGTATTTTGGATGTAAGCTATGAATGAGCTTAGTACCTTCAATAACATCTTTCCTGGATAAAGGGTGGAATGTTGAATGACGATGATCAGAATAGTAGGTTGCTCTGTCATTGACACGAATAACCAAATTCCCTGGATTCGGCCTCGAGACAATATTATCCAACCAACTGTGATATTTACCAAACATATGGTCTGCAGGTAACCGGTGCAATTTAACATGTTCCAACGCATTCATAACCTGTTGTTTATTGGCATATATTCTTTTATCGAGAACCTTTAAGCCTCTATTCTGTGCCAATTGCAAAAGTTTTATGTTCGAAGTTCTTATCCCCACTTCGGTAATGGTTTGAATGGCATATTCCAGTATCTGATTTAAGATACCTTCAGAAATAAGAGCAGGTTTTATATTTTGATTTGCACTCATTTACTATATACATCTACGGATAAAAGGTTTATTGATTTCCCAAAGTTCCTCGAGTAATTTTTCGGCGGCAATGGTACTGTTAACCACAGGATCGATAAGCAATGCCTGCAAAGCCATTTCTTTTGAGGCATTCACTGCGGCGTCAACTGCCATTTGCTGAACACTGGCTTGCATATGGAGTAATCTTGCAATGGGTTCGGGCAGATTCCCTATGCGAACCGGGGTAACCCCATGCTGATCAGCCACGATTGGAACTTCCACAGCTAAATCATCCGGAAGGTTGGATATAGCACCGTTGTTATACACTACACCCGACTCAATGAGTTTTTTATGGTTATGAAGGATAGAAGTCATCACCTCCACGGCTTTTTCCTCAGAAGGTATCAACCACTCCTTTGCATCACGTTTTCCGGCAAAAACTTCCTCTATTTCAGTTTGCAAACGCACTCGTTCGCTCGCATCCCAGTCAAAATCATAACCATGCTCACCACCTTCGTACCCATAAGAAATATATTCTCCCAGATGATCGTCGCTGCAAGATGGATACTTACCGAAAGCACGGTAAAGTTTGCGCGAAAGAGGCATAAACATATGATCGTATGTTTTTTCTTTTTCTCTCAGAAGAGGTTGAAGGTCTTCACCCGTTTCTTTATCGGTAATCTGAAGCAACCATTGGAAATGGTTTAACCCGGCGGCAAAAACATCCACACGATGGGGATCCAGACCCATAATTTTTGCAACATCGTTTCTACCCATAAACACACCGTGACACAAACCAACGTGTTTTAATCTGGAATATCTGCCTAACGCAAGAATGATACGGCTTTCAGGATTGGAAAAGTTTATGAAATACGCATCAGGGCAAAGTTCTTCCATGTCGTGAACAATATCAAAGATGGCAGGAAGCGTGCGCATGGTAAAAAATAACCCGCCCGGGCCTCCGTTTTCTCCAAGTGTATGCCGGATTCCGTATTTTTTTGGAATTTTGAAATCTAATTGCCATAACCTGCTGCGGTCAATAGCAATACTATTAACTACAAAGCCGGCACCTGGCAACACATCTATCCGGTTTGTTGTTTTTTCGACTTTTATTCCAAGTCCGCTAACTTTGTTCATATGAAGGGCTAGTTGGTACATTCTTTCCAGACTTTCCCCATTCAGGTCAACAAGACTTAAGGTACTTCCTTTCAAATCTTTTGAAATAAAAATGTCCTGAAACATTCGAAGCCCAAAGGATAGGCTTCCAACCCCTATCAACACAATTTTGGTAGTTCTCATATTCTTAATTTTAAGTTATTGTTCAGTATTTAAAAATTCAGTAGCATCTTGGTCCAGGTATAGTACAGCATTAACATGGTTACGAAGCAAACTTGCAGGAATGCGGTTGCTGATTTCACCTTCTAATACCAATTTTGTAATGGCGGCTTTATGTTTTCCTGTAACCATGGCAATAACACGTCGCGATTGCATGATATGTTGCATGCCCAGGGTAATGCCACTTCTTAGTGAAGTGGGTTTTCGGAAATATCTCTGACCAACTTCCTGTGTTACCAGATCGAGAGAGACTTCATGAGAATAAAGAGTTTTATCTACACGTGGTTCATTGAGGCCAAGGTGACCATTCATTCCTACTCCCAGAATCATTAGATCGATCCCGCCAACTGACTCAATTACAGAATCGATACGTTTACATTCTGCCTGCAAATCGCGAGCTTTAGCATTGAAAAAATGGATTTGTTCCCTTCTTAATCCCAGTGGATTAAAAAGTTCACGATAAATTATGTATTTGCAACTTCCCTCGTCTGTATCATCCATGCCAGTCCATTCATCCAGTCCAATATATGTACATGTCAAAAGATCAATCGTTTGATTACTTTGATATTCGACAAGTAGTTTAAACAATCCTAATGGGGTATCACCCGAAGGAAAACATAATATTGCCTCAGGTTTTAGTTTTACCAGGGCAATTACTTCATTAGCCACAGCCTCCGAAAGTTGCTTGCAGTCTTTTTTAATAATAACCTCCATAGAATCAGTTTTTAGCAAAATTAACCTTATCCTTTGCCCTATAACGGACTATATAAAAAGTGACAAGAATTGAGAATATCAATAGGCCTATACTATTAAATAAGAACACTTTTTGAATGGTGATATGCTCATACAAGAAACCAGTCCATATGTTACCAATAATCGTACCCGCACCCAAAAACACCGACCATAATAGCGATTGCCCGGTTGCTCTCCAGTGCTGAGGGACCACCTTATTGACATATTCCACACAACAAACCCACATAAGTGCCCAAGATATACCCTGTAATAGCTCAATGCTGATAGCCAATTGAGGCGAAGGGACAATGGCGTATAAAAAGCTTCTCAATGCATTGATATAGAAAGAAAAAACAAGCATTTGGTACAAGCCATACCGTTTGATAAAATAATTAGCAATAAAGAAGAATGGTATTTCTATAAGACCTTGTAAACCATATACTAAACTTATTAATGACGATGAGGCCCCAATATCGCTATAGAATATTGAAGTATAATACCAGATTGGGGCAGTGAGGATGGCTATTACAAGAGCTATCACCAAAAAAGATATTAATCGGATATTTCGAAGTAGCTCCCTGATATTACTGATTTTAAGATCAAATACATTTGTCTCTGACCCTGATTTAATCGGCTTAATGGTCAAAACAATGAGTAAACTCAACACTAAAAAAACGGAGGCAAGCCGAAAGTTAAATACCAGGTTGTCCGAAAGATTAATATAAGTCATCACTAACGATCCGGCACTCCATCCGATAGACCCCCACATACGAAAGAAACTAAATGCACGTTCATCGCTATTTGCCACCATGTCCAGGGTCATGCAATCTACCAGCGGGTGTACAGTGCTCCAAAAAATCCCCAGGGCTAAGGTTAGGAGAAAAAGATGCAGAAATGTTCCATGTTGTGGAAAAAACAGAAAAACGGATGCCGAAAGTATCATCACAATTATTAACAGCTTTTTCCGGCCTATTCTATCTGCCCAAAATCCCCAAAATGGTTGTACCACAAAATATATCGCCGGAGGGATACTTGCCAATATACCAATTTGAACCCCGGATAATCCTGCCTTCTTGTAATACAAGGCGAAAACCGGCACCCAGCATACTGCACAAGCATAGGCAAACAGGTAAATAAGTCTTAACTTATTAGGGAGATTTAAAACTTTCTGCATTGAATATAATCTTTAAAACAAAGTGATGCAGCTCCCATTATCCCGGCATTATTTCCATACCTGGCTTTATGAAGTTGAATTTTACCTAAATAATATTTAGTAAGTCTTTCCTGAAAAACCTTTTCAATTCCCGGCTTAATAAATGGGAATCCATCGCAAATTCCTCCACCAACGGCAATATTGGTTATATCGAATAGCCGTATAAAATTAACAAGCGCTTCCCCAAGTATTTCGCCTGCTTCATGCAAGATGGTTTGCGCTAATACATCTCCCGAACATGCACATGTAATTATATCCTTTACCGTTATCTCAGGGAATTTTTTTAATAAAGAATTACCAGTGAAGTTTAGCAATCTGGCATTTGCCAGACGTTTAATCCCTTCTATTCCAATCCGATGTTCCAGTTTTTCTCCATTTCCTGATATAGTTTCACCTAGCTCAAGGGCATTCCCATTGGCCCCGATAAAAATTCTATCTTGGAAGATAAGGCCGCTCCCAATTCCGGTTCCCATAGTTACAAGAAGAAAGGAATGATTGCTCTTTTCGGGAGAAAACAGAAATTCTGCTAAAGTAGCAGCGTTGGAATCATTTTCCAGACAAATTTTTTTCCCTGGAAACACGCTAACCAGTAAATCATACAATGTCGTATTATCGAGGTCGGGAATGGCGGTAACATCAAGCGGAGTATGCCTGTCCCAGGAAAGTAATCCAGGTATTGCGATTCCATAGCCTATAATATTACCGGAATGGTATTGCCGCATCAATTGCATCAATTGACTAATGAAGTCCTTTGTTTCCAACCAGGTTGACGTTGCAATCGTCGAAAAATCAATTATTCGTCCTTCGAAATCGACAATTCCAGCTTTTATATTGGTGCCGCCAATATCAATACCTACTGCTTTAATCATTAAGTAGTGGAATTAACTTTTCGAGATAAGATAAATATTGTTTTTTTCAGCTTTAATTGATTTTGCAGAATAATCTTTATTCAAAACAACATTCTTTACTTTACAATCTTTGTCCAGGGGAAGGTCAAAATCAGCAAATGTCCAAAGAACACTGGTGTTGTCTTTTGTATATATCACTCCATTTTCACCTGCAAGTACTTCACGGTTGTACATAAAATCAGTCACACTATTAAATGCCTTAATTAACTGGTATGCCAATGGATTTTCTGTACCCATGTATAATTTGTCCCGTCTAATATCCCAGTAGATCTTCCACATCATGCGATAAGCTAAGCCTTTGAAGAAGATATCTATTGGCTCATATCCGGCCTTTTTTACTGCCTGTTCATTAAAATCACAAAATGAATCGGCCCAGAGACACAGACTGCTGATTCGATCTGCAACATCAGGTCCTGTGCGGTTAATGCCGAAAACTCCCATATCCTCTCCGCAATAATGGTAACCCATCTTCTGCATTTCAACCACCCAGCTTAAATGTGCATAATACATAGTGTGAATCAGTTTTGGCGGTTCATTTTCCGGACGGTACTTCATCAATAAATCTTTCTGGTCAAGGGTTACCCCACCCAAGTTTTTATTACCATTGAATTGAGCGTGATGGAACTTGTCACTGGTCATATTGAAGGAGGAATCGAGAAATATACCTTCAATACCGATTTCATCATGAATGTACTTCCATTGTTTCATCCAATAAGCTCGAATATCTTTATCACGAAGGTTTAGCGCACAGAAACGGGGAGTATAATGATCGGCCTCAATGGCATTGGATGCATTGCGGATAAACGGTGATTCAGATTTCCTGATGACTTCCATTATTGAATCTTTTTGAGGAAGGAAGGCAATTCCTTTTCCTTGTCCATCTGAATGCATGAAGCGTTCTGTTGTCGTTGAAAGGGCCGTATTACACCACATTTCAACCTTTGCTTCTGCATTTCGGGCGGTTTGGCAGAATTTCTTAAGCTTGTCTTCGCCAACCGTTTTGGATATTTTGAAATCGACATTGCAACACATATTTGATAATCCCCATGTATTCATGTCATTTTCGCATTCATTGGGGATAAAAATAGTTTTGCAACCGGCTTCAAGTAATTTGGGCAATCCAACTTTGGTATATCTGTCAAAATCAGGTTCGGTCCATTCTTCAATAACACCATAGGTAGTAATGCGTTCACGTTTCATCCCAATTTGCTTATGAAGCTCCTGATGGACCAGTTCCCGCATATCATGGTAGAGATTGATTCTGCCGGTTCTGTCCAAATCACCCGGAATCCAGAGTACTTCCATGGGGGAAGTACTCAATTGTGAATTCAGATCATTGCAGTGTTCATGAAAATGAATTATTTCATCATGACCGCGCCATTTTTCGAAAAGGGAGCGGATATGCGATACTTCAGTTGCCCAGGTTATTACCGTTCCTTCTATGGCTGAAGTAAATGTAAAGCCCTGAAATAAGGTTTGGAAGGGATGAAACTGAAAAACATTAGGATTGGCATATCCGGGTAAATACCATTCAGTGGAATAGAACTCTTTGGAATCGGTGAAATTCACTATAGGTTCAACCACACCATTTCGGTTCCATAGTTCATTACCTTTTGCATGGCCTCCTATTTCCCAGGAGCTACGGTCAGTTATTTTATAGATTGGCAGTGTTTTGCTGTCATATATGTATTGATAACTAAATCCTTTAGCAGTAGTTTTTCCGAGTTTGCGCTCTACCGGCTTAATAACCAATTTCAGGTGTGTTTCAGGTGAATCTACAGGTCCTTTGGTCCAATCACCCATTCTGCGACGGTTACGGACTGTATGAAGCATCCATTCCATCGTATCGCCCTGTTTTATCTGCGCAGAAAATTCAAATTCAATTGCCTGGTCAGTGATTGATTTATTAACAACCTTATAATTAACAAATTCTAAAGCATCAGGCGTAGTGATTTGAGCAAACATGGGTAAACGGTTACTTCGCAGTTGGGTTTTATTTGCTCGTACTTCTCCTATTCCCAAAAAAGTATCATTTGAAAATATAAACTCTATATCAAAGCCGTTTATTAAATTATTAAGATCACTTTTTTGTAAAGGTTTTGTATTGCGCTCATAAGTAGTGACCAGGGTAGATGGTAAGGTCATTGCCATAGCACCGATACCCATCTTCTTTAAAAAATCTCTTCTTGTTTTGTGTTTATTTGTTTTCATTATTAATGATTTTAAAATAAATTACCAATCATGCTATTTCTAAGTCTAATGCGTTTTTGAGACACTCTATTATTCTCTCAAAACCTTATTTCCCAACTTGTCTTCTTATCCATTTTACAAGTTCTACCCGTTTCAATGAATTATTCAAATTTGCGGGTAATGTCCGCAACATCCATTTCACCAGGTACACAACCGAATCGCCAGGAGTGAGAAATTTGTACTCACCATGGTTTTCAAGCTCAACATACTTTTTTTCGCCATCGGCATAGATTTCAATTTCGCCTTGCCCTGGTGCAATAGATTTAGTAGGCAAATCTTCAAAAACCTTTATAAAAATAATACCATGGTTCACATGGGCTAACCAACCTTCACTTGCCATCGCAAATAATTTGGAATCATCCTTAATCTTTGCAAAATCATAATCAAACCAAATAATACCATCTTTTAATGTAACACCTGGCAACCCACTTTCTTTCATAATATTACTATCGCTTGCTGCTGGGAAAAAGCAGTAACCACCCGGAAAAACACGAGTAACTTCCCATGGTCCGACTGATTTTACTGTTTTTGAACTATTTTTAATACTATATATGATGATAAATGAGGAATCCTTTGAATTTGCAAGAAACGTCTTTGTCATCTGAAAGCCACTTTTTTTGCTGGGAAGTGAGGAAAGGATAAGTTTGGTAGGATTTGTGGACAGAAAATAGGGCTTGCAATCCAAGGTATCATAAGGTGGCCAGCCCCAATTGCTTTGAGGTGCCGTCCAAAGCGTTGATCCGTAGTTTTCTTTATTCACCTCCGGCCCTGTAAGTAATTCTATCCCATTATATTTGAGAGAAGTAACGCGAGCGCCAAGATTCTGGTTAATAATTAACTCTGCATTGGAAATGTGCAAAACAATATATTTTAGCTGATTTATATCCTTTTGAACTCCTATTGGAGTAGAACAGACATATGCGAACAATGTCAGAATGAAATAGAAGTAAAAAAAAATCATTTTAATCTATTAAACTTTAAATCTTTGATATATTGTTATAAAACAAAAATGTTAATCCAGACCTTTTGCTCCTTTCTGAATATCTGAAAGGATGGGTTGTTCCTGTTTAGTAAAAAGATAATTACCTATGACCAGGAAATCCATTTCGGTAGCCATAAAACAACGATATGCATCATCCGGTGTACAAACAATGGGTTCTCCCCGTACATTGAAACTGGTGTTAACAATAACTCCACATCCGGTTAATTCCCGGAAAGTGCATATTAACTGATGAAAGCGGGGATTCACAGCAGAATTCACACTTTGTATCCGTGCTGAATAATCAATATGAGTAACCGCAGGAATATCAGAACGTTGATGATACAATCGCTGAAGCATCGGAGTGTTATGATAGCTTTCTGGTTCAGAATTCCTGCGATTTTGAACTACAGGCGCAACCAACAGCATATAGGGTGATGGAACTTTCAGGTCAAAATAGTCTCCGATGTTCTCCTCCGCAACTGCCGGTGCGAAAGGACGGAATCCTTCTCTGTATTTAATCTTCAGATTCAACTTCTTTTGCATTCCCGGATTGCGTGGATCTCCTAGTATACTACGATTTCCAAGTGCTCTGGGGCCGAATTCCATTCGCCCCTGAAACCATCCTACCACCATTCCCTGATCAAGAAGGCTTGCTGTTTTTTCGCACAGTTGGCTAAAATCTGTAAAATGCTTTGCTATTGCGCCATATGATACCATCATCTTAAGAATAGATTTTTCACCAAATTCAGGACCCAGCAGTGAACCTTTCATGCCATCATTAGGTAAAGGATTACGAGTCTTTCCCATTGCAATGTGCCAGCCAGCCAGTGCAGCACCAATAGCGCCACCTGCATCACCTGCAGCAGGCTGAATCCAGATATTCTCAAACAAACGAGAATTCAGGAGTTTCCCGTTTGCAACACAGTTCAAGACCACTCCGCCTGCCAAGGTCAGATTTTTCATTCCGGTGATTTCCCTGGTATGCCGGGCTAACCGAAGCACTATTTCTTCTGTAACCTGCTGAATAGCAAGGGCTAAATTCATATAATCCTGAGTGATTTCCGATTCCGGATTTCTTGGAGGAATTCCGAATAATTCCTTCCATTTACGGTTATTGGTCATTTTAAGGCCTATAACATAATCAAAATACCTCATATTGAGGAGAATAGAACCGTCCTCTTTGATATTTACCAGGTAATTGCAAATTTTTTCTTTAAATTCCAGGGTTTGTGATGAATTGGAATGTCCATAAGGAGCAAGTCCCATCAGTTTGTATTCACCGCTATTCACCTTAAATCCTATATAATAAGTAAATGCTGAATAAAGTAATCCGATAGAATGCGGAAACTGCAGTTCTTTTAACATCTTTATCCGTTCTCCTTTTCCAACGCTTATAGTGGCGGTTGCCCATTCGCCTACACCATCAATGGTAAGAATGGCAGCCTCCTGAAAGGGTGATGGGAAAAACGCTGAAGCTGCATGCGAAAGATGATGTTCGGGAAAATACAGTGGTGCTTTTAATTTACCAATTTCAGACAGCTTATCTTTAAGCAATTTTTTCATGAACAGTTTTTCTTTTATCCAAACCGGAATAGCAACAAGAAAACTGTTTATTCCTCCGGGCGCAAAAGCATGATAACTCTCCAGCAGACGCTCAAACTTGATCATCGGCTTCTCGTAAAAAACAACGGCTGAGAGTCTTTCAAAGGAAAAACCTGATTCTTCAAGTACATACCGGATTGCATTTACAGGAAAGGATGCATCATGCTTAATGCGTGAGAAACGCTCTTCCTGAACCGCAGCAATAATTTCTCCATCTACAATGATTGCTGCTGCACTGTCGTGATAATATGCTGATATGCCTAAAACAGCTTCTCCCATTATTAGATCAGAATATAGAATAGATAAATGGAGCCAGCGCTGAGCCTCCGGATAATATGATAAGTACACCCAATAGTAATAAAACGATAATCAAAGGCAACAACCAGAATTTTTTGCGGGTTCTCAGAAAAACCCATAACTCCTTTAGAAACTCCATAAATTAGAATGTTTTATATTATATATTGAAAATTACTGCATTTAACTATCTGTTTGTCATTGAAGGCGGTACAGCACTATATTCACTGCCCCATGATCTGTTTGGTTTTGGTCCCATTTCCAAAACAAGGCTACCCCCATTAATCATATCATCATGGGTAAACCATGGTTTCTTTAATACTTTGCCATTCAACTTTGCAGACTGAATATATTTATTTTGTCTGGAAACATTATTTGCTATAATCATGAAGGATTTGTCATTAGCCAGATGAATCGTGCTTTTCTCAAATAAGGGGCTACCGATAACATAGTAAGGCATTCCGGGGCACACGGGATAGAAACCCAGCGCTGAAAAGATGTACCAGGCAGAAAGTGAACCATCATCATCATCTCCGCAAAGTCCCATTGGGTGGTTGAAATACCATGCATCCATAATTTGACGAACGATTTTCTGTGTTTTCCATGGTTGTCCCGCATAGCAATACAAATATGGAATATGAAAAGCAGGCTCATTCCCCTGAGAATGCATCCCGGTAAGTCCTGTCATATCCGGAAATTGCTTCTGAAAATCAAATTTATAGCCTGAAATTTGCGTTCCAAAAAGGGAATCCAATTTTGAAATAAATGCTTCATTACTTCCAAACAATTTGATCAGACCGGCAACATCATGCTGAACATGAAAGGTATACACCCAAGCATTACATTCTGCAAAGTAATCCCGGCCAGCCTGACGTCCTCCTGTAACCGGATTAAAACCAGGAACCCATTTGCCATCGGCCATTTTAGGTGACATAAACCTTGTTTCCGTGTTAAATACATTGGCGTAGTAATGGGCTCTTTTAAAAAATAATTCAGCATCTTGCTTATAATCGAGTACATTAGCTAATTGTGCCATGCAATAATCATCAGTTGAATTCTCTAAAGTGATAGCAACGGCTTGTCTTCGGTAGAATGGATCTACGCCAGCAACGGTTTCAATATCAGTTTCTTTTAAAGCCGGGAACCAGCCATTTTTCTGGTAAAAATCATCCAGAACGGTCTTGATTCCGTTCACATCAGGTAACATGGTACGTTCCAGTGAATTTTTCCGAAGACCCTCATAAACTGTCTTTAAATCAAAATTACGGCATCCTTTGAACCATGCATCAGCAGTAAAAATTGCAAGATGATTTCCCAGCATATAAGTTAATTCACCCTGAGGAAATGGGAAAAGAGGCATTGTACCATATTGTTTGTACATATGGCTATATGATTCGAGCATATCTGCCTGCTCTTCAGGATTTAAGAGTAATTGAAGGGGATGTTTTACTCTGTAGGAATCCCAGAGTCCATCGCTGGTATAAAAATTCTTCGCATCTATATGTATTTTATTGTCAAAAACACTGTAATACTTTCCATCTTCACTAATATTCTGCATGTTTTGGAGCACATGGTACAAAGCGGTATAAAAGATTGTTTTTTGATCTGTGTTACCAGTAGTGATTTCAATCTTGCCAAGATTCTGATTCCATGTATCTTTGGCTCTTCCTTTCAGGGTTTCAAAATTATAATTACCCAGTTCTTTTTGTAGATTAATAAAAGCCTGCGACTCATTAACAAAGGAGATTCCGGCTTTCATGGATAAGACTTTATCCTTTGTAACCCGAACCACGACGGTCATATTTTTACCCCTAAATTTATTATCTGACTTAATAGAATCACGATATATTTTTATTATTTCAGGGGCCTGATTAAATTCAACTGAATAATATAATGTTGTTTCATGGGTCGAACTGAATCCATCATACCTCAGAGAATCTATTTTATGAAAAAGACCGTTCCCTGTTATAAAGAAACAGACATACTTTTGCTCATTATCTGGAAAGGTAATTTGATACAAACAAGATTTACTCTGTACTGTGGCTTCACAAGTTATTCCATAATCGTCCAGATTTTCAGAGATATAATATGGTGCTGCAATTTCAAAATCCCGGTCAAATGCCGATGCACAGGAATCAGCAACAGAGGCATATTTGCCTGTAACGGGCATGAATGATGCGTTTCCAATGGGAAAGCCATAAATTTTTTGAGCAAGATATTTATCATTTACATCGGGCACTGTAATGGGAGCGACCTGCATCATGGAATGAGGCAAATAAGCTTCTGCAGTTGTTGTAGTAAGCAAATGGCTAATGGTTCCGATCTGCGGATTTACATAATCCACCGGGGATTTTTCAGCTGGCTGTTTTGAACAACCTGAAATAAGTACTACCAATGAAAGAGAAAGAATACGATACATAATTAAAATGGATATGTAAGGTCATTACCTGTAAATTCTTGATTTCGAATAACAAATGCTGACGGTCTGTTCTTTTTAAACGACTTGAGATTCAGGGTATCTTTACCCATCCATTTGCGAATTAGCCCAACTGGTGTTACAAGTAAATAAAATAAAAAAGTCAAAATAATTCCAGACATAACCCGACCCAACAATTTGGACAATCCAAACCAACAATATGCCAGTGGTTTAAAAGCTGAGGGTAGTAATAATGCCAAAAGAAGAATTAAACATGCAACCCAATACCAGAATGTTGAACTATAACAAATCCCTATTAAAATCGAAATAACTGCAAACACAATGGCTGTTTCAGTTTCCTGTTTTCTTGATATATTAGGAAAAATGTTCATATTATAAGAATTTGTATCCTTCCTGGATAAGTTGCTTTTTTAAAGAATTTATTTCTTTATTATCGGGTTGCAGCAACCGCATTTTTTCAATATACATCCTGGTTGCATCATAATTGCCGATCATAATATACTGTCGGGCAATATTTGCATTTACCTGCATATCGGCAACTCCTCCCTTTAGTGTCTTTTGCATTTCAATAATGTTAATAACAACCTGCCGCAGAGGATTTAGGTTTACTTGTTTAGAGTTATTCTGGATGGCCAGATCAATAAAATGCAAAGCATCAACAGGCTGATCTAATTTAAGATAATTAATAAATAATGATTTGGCATAATCAAACCCGGGCGATATGTCAAAACATTTTCTGCCATAATAAATTGCCAATTTAAAATCTCCTGAATTTTCCGCCAATTGAAGAGCCATGGTGTAAACTCTTAGATTATCAAAAGGCATATCGGGAATTTGACTTTCAAATAATTTCAAAGCCTCTCTCCATCTGTTTTGTTCTTTATAATAACTGAATAATGCATTAAATGCTTTTTCCCAATCAATTGTTTTCACTGCCAGTCCCCCAGCCAGTTTTTCTTCAAAGCTTAACCCGGTAGTGTCGTGTGCGGGTCTTTTTTCGTTAAATGGCCAAAGTTCTTTTAACATTTGGATCTGATACTCCCCGTAAAGTGTATCCATTCTTGTTACAGGTAGCTCTTTCTTAAGGTCGGATTCCGAAATTTCGTTATTCCAATGTTCGTCGATACAATTTGCTCTTTTTAATACATCATAAAAAGCAATAGCAATTAATCCATACCCGTCCAGGTTTGGGTGAAGATGCTCGGTAATTAATTCTTTTCCTATAATAGCACATGGAGAATGTTCTTCAAAAACTCCCTTAACATCAACCAAAACCACATTCTTATATTTTGAAGCTTTTTCTCCAATGATTTTGTTTATTTCTTCCGGGGCTCTAAACCTGAGCATATCCAGCTCTTTGGCCAAAATATATTCCTTCCGGGCTTCATCATTTTTTTGCAGGTTAAAGGCTGATGCTGCCAGCTTAAAATGGCCAATAGCCACAGTCGTATCGGCTGCGACAGCTTTTTTATAATAAAAATAAGCTGAATCTGCAGTACCTAAAGAATCATAGTGAGAAGCATTATTAAAATAGAAATTCCAATCAGAATTCAAAGGTGTTGAAGACCTTAACGGGACCTGGTCCCTATAGTTACATACCAGATTGGAGCAAAAAACAGGGATATGATAGGTGTCAAAAATTTCAAAAATTCGGGAGAGGTTTTTATCAAATTGTTCAATACCAGCATGAAACAGACTTGAATTAAAAGCTATTTCCTGTCGGGAAACCATCCTTTCCATCAGGGTTTTATTATAGTCTGTCAGGGAAGGATCCGGTTTTTTAAAATGCCCAATTATATTGGTAAGTAGCTGATATATTTTGAAATCTCTCAGAAACAATATGGTTTGGATAAGATGGCGATTTCTTCCCAGAGAACTAGTGGAACCCACTCCGAGAGCACCATAATATTCATTATGACCCAGGTAAATCAGGACTGCATCCGGATGATATTCCGGTAATTGTTTTGAAAAATCAATAATAGTATAGGAGTTTATTGCAGTGAGCGCCAAATTAATAATCTCAATCTGTTTATCAGGGAACAAACGTTGAAGCCTGTAGGCAAGCATTCTGTGAAAAGATCCCGATTGATGATATGGAAACCCTAATGCTGTAGATTCTCCTAAAACAAAAATGCGATATGTGTTATTCTTTTTTTTTATGGAAAAGGGTTCATAAAGGCCCTGTGTGGCATTTTGTTGAATAGAGAAGTACTTTTTCGAAACATTGGGATTAAAGTACACAAAACCAGCATGATTTTTATCTTCTATGAACAAGGAATAATTAAATCCATAGCCGGTTATCCTTAAAATGATTTCAATAATTCCCAGGATAATAAAAGGACTCAATATAGCAATTGCCTTAAATATAGCTACTTTGGGGATTTTAATTATTCGGCCCGGCATAGGTATTCAAAATAAAGATTGAAGAATTATACTAATTTAAAACTAAACCATTGAACTATAGTAAAAAAGTCCAGTGCAATTCACTGGACTTTTCTAAAATGGTTATTAGTAACCACCAGGATGTTGTTTTAGAGCAAGATTTGTTCTTGTTTCGCTTTCCGGGAAAGGTAACCAATAACTTCTGGGATTTGTGAAAGTAATAGAACCCGAACGTGTTCTTACAAATTTAGCAGCCATTGCAGGGCCATCGCCCCACCGACAAATATCAAACCATCTATGACCTTCTCCAAATAGTTCAACAAACCGTTCATGCTTCAAATCAGTCATTAATGCAGCACCTGTTGAGGCTATATCATGGGAATGATTTCCATAAGCCCTTGCACGAACTGCATTAATATATTGGCGTGCAGTAGTCTCACTTCCTCCGCTTTTTATAAGGGCTTCAGCATACATTAAATAAACATCAGCGAGCCTTATTACATAGAAGTTTTCGCTGGTATTCACCTGATAGCTATATACTGAACCGATAAGGCAGGAATACTTCTTGATGCTCCAGCAAAGCATTTTTTCTGCAATCATATTATCACCACCGACGGTTTCCGATCCGTATTTCGCAATTACCGCTTTTGTACCATCTTCCCAGTTAAGAGTATCAATAATTGGAACAAGGAAATTTACTCTTATGCGAGGATCGCTGGTTGCAAGCCCGTTTTGAGTTGCTGTAATGTAAGCTGGAGTAAAGAGGTCAGCATTAGTATTAGCCGGTTGAACATGATAACCGAACTCCGATACACATGAATCATGAACGAAAACGTTATTCCAACCCGTTTGACCGGCTTTATGGGGGTCACCATCTGCACCCAATGTCCAATAGCCAGCTACCATTGAATACATCTGGCCGGGGTGGTTATCCCATGAGCCCCAACCTGTGTTGGGATCGTGAACAATCGCAATTTCAAATATCGATTCATTATTGAATTCATTTTGTCCATTGAACATGGTTTTGTAAACATTCCAGGAGACTAATGATTTGCCGCTGTTTTGGATAACATTGTTCAAATAGATAACTGCATTTGTATAATCCTGGGTGAATAAATAGCATTTACCTATTAATGCTAAAGCAGACCATTTGGTAACTCTGGCAATATTCGAAGCATCCCATGAAGCAGGCAAAGAGTCTGCAGCAGCTTTCAAATCGCTGATAATTAAGTCATAAACATCTGCATTGGTAGATACCGGGATATTAAAGCCATCAACCGTAGTGATAGGTTTGGTAACCAAGCATACACCTCCCAATGTGCCATCATAACCGCCACCGGAAGGTCTGGCTCCCCAATAGTTTACTGCCACCCAATAGTGCCAGGCTCTTAAGAATTTAGCCTGCGCTTCCATTAAATTAAGCTCATGCTGTTGATCACTGGTAATGTCGGGTTTGTTTCTTACTAAATCAATATTCTGAAGAATATCATTAGCCAAGCCAATACCTTTATATACATCTCTGTATGCATCAGAAAGAATGCTATTTGCAGGATCAACCTGGTTCTGGAAATATTGGTTCCATTCGGGAGCCGAAATATAAGACTGGTCGAAAGTTTTATCAAGTGCAGCAACTCCCTTTGGCATATATCGTTTCCCATACAGGGAAATAGAATGTAAATTGGAGTATAAGGTGGTTAATTCTTTGTCTACATAATACGGAGTACTGAATAATCCATCTTTGTTCAAAGAATTGGGATCAGAAATATCAAGAAAATCTTTTTTGCAACCGGTCATACTAAACAATACCAGTGCAACTGAGGATATAATTAGTAATTTTTTCATAATCATTTAAGATTTTAATTTGAGGTTGAGATTAGAAGCTAAGTTCAACACCAAGAGAAATGAATCGGTTTTGAGGATATTGTCCTATATTATCAATACCTCTGGCTGTTGTTCCACCACCAAGTTCGGGATCCCTCCCTTTGTATGGTGAAATAGTAAACAGGTTTTGGCCTGCAACAAATACCCTGGCCTTTGATATCCCAACCTTACTAATAAGTTCAAGAGGAAAATTGTAACCTATTTGCAGGCTGCGTAATTTCAGATACCCCCCTTTGTGAACCAAATAAGACGATATGGTTTTTAAGTTTCCTGAAGGATCGCCGTAGACCAAACGCGGCTTGCTTGCTCCTTGATTAGTCGGTGTCCAATATCCCTCAATATCGTAGGTTGCATTGTAATCGTTAAAGAAACTTTGATAAATGGGAGTAGTAGCATCATAAATATCTACACCATAAACTCCATCAAAGAATGCATTAAGATCAAATCCTTTATATGAAGCAGATAAACTAATTCCGTAAGTCATCTTGGGATAGGGACTACCTAAGACCGTGCGATCTTTTTCGTTTATAGTATCATTGCCATCCAGATCTCTGTATATAAAATCTCCGGGTTGTGGATCATTAAAGGCATGAACAGTATACGATTCCCCTACTTGACGGATATGATCAACCTCATAACCATAGAATTGAGCCATCGGTTGGCCAACTTCTGTGCGGCAAATTCCTCCGGGCATACCATCTATACCATAATATCCATTATAAAAATAGTTACTGGACAGGCTTAGTTTTGTGATTTTATTTTTAAAGAACCCTGCAATAAATCCTATACCGTATGAAAAATCACCTGCTTTTTTATTGTACGCTAAAGTAATATCAACTCCTTTGTTTTCCATGGTTCCAATATTGGTATTGACATTTTGTACAAAAGCATTAGGTGCGCCTACACCAGTCATAACAGAAACAGGAACCGGGTAGATCATGTTTTCAGTTTTCTTTATATAATAGTCAACAGATCCGGTGAGTTTCCCTTCTAAAAAGCCAAAATCAAGGCCGAAATTGGTTTGCTTTACAGTTTCCCATGAAATATTTTGATTAGGAAACCTTCCAACTGCAATACCAGAAACAATACCTGAGGCCGTATTATCAAACGTATAATATGAATTAGCGTTGCTGCCTGAAACATAATTTGATATGTAATTATATGAACCTACTCCTCCTGTATTTCCAGTCAATGCATAACCTGCCCTTAATTTTAGGTTTGAGATGAATGGAAGATTGTCTTTCATGAAAGATTCTTCACTTATTCTCCAGGCTGCTGAAACTCCTGGGAATACTCCATAGCGCTTATCGGGGCCGAAATCACTGCTTCCGTCACGGCGGATATTGGCAGTTAGTAAGTATTTACCTGCGAAAGAATAGTTCAGACGGCCAAACTGTGCAATGGTACGTCCGGCAATATTATAATTTCCCCCGCCATTAATACCAGAGGGATTTAGTGCTACTCCAAAACTATGAGGTTCAGTAAAATAGAACCCACCTGTATTTGACAAGTTCAGAGAATAGCCATCACCTTTGCTGGCTTCGTATCCAACCATTATTTTGACTTCATGTTTTCCAAACGTTCTGTCGTAAGTAAGGTATTCAGTTGCCCTGAGATTTAAACCATTATCATTTTCGCGATAAAGAGTGGCATTCAGATTTTTCAGGCCCCCAAAGTCATAAGGTGAAGTCGAATTCTCTTGAGTGTAGTTGTTATAACCGGCTGATAAAATTGTTTTAAAGGTTAAACCTTTAATTATTTCAATTTCAGCAAAAATATTCCCGCTAAAATCAGCATTATAATTATAATTCTTAATTACCTCTGTAAAACCTCTTGGGTTACCTCCGCCACCTCCGGATCTGCCCCATCCTCCGACAGGATTCGTTTGGTCAAAGACCGGAACAAGAGGAGTAATACGCCAGATATCAGTACTTCCTGATGGCCTGTTTATGGTTCTATCAAAATATATGGATTCACCAATTTTAATCTGCTTACCAATTTTAAAATCTGAATTAGCGCGTAAAGCATAACGCGTGAAGAAGTCATTGGGGAATGAACCACCTTGATTGTTGTAATTTAGTGATACATAGTAGTTAGAATATTTCGAACCTCCTGTTGCTGCAAGGTTATATTCCTGTTCAATACCTTTGCCACTGTACATTACATCTTTCCAATCTGTATTATTCATCTGGGCAACTAAAGCCGGATTATCCCATTCTAAGGGATAGGCAGCCCCGGAATTCACCAAAGCCTCTTTTTTGTACTTGATATAATCATCTCTATTCAATAATGAAGGTAACTTCATTGCTTTGTGTTGTCCAACTAACATACTGAAATCGATCTTTACTTTTTCATCAGGATTTCCCCGTTTAGTAGTAATAATAATTACACCGCCGGCAGATCCTACTCCATATATAGCAGCAGATGATCCATCCTTTATTATTTCGATGCTTTCTATATCTTTGATGTTAAAATTATTACCGGTTCCGCTAGGAACGCCATCAACAATAAATAATGGGCTTGTCCCGTTAATTGAACCTTCTCCATGGATATTGAGATAAGTACCGCTACCAGGGGCGCCATCATTTTTGCTTGCTACAACCCCTGCAACTTTACCTTGCAAAGCTTCAGCCACACTGTGTAAAGAAAGACTTTTAATATTTTCCGATTTAACAGTCGATATATTTCCGGTTAAATCCGATTTCCTCTGGGTACCATACCCAACAACCACTACTTCATCCAGTCCAACTGTCGATGCAGACAATGTTACGTTGATTTGGGTTAATGTCCCGATACTGATTTCCTGGGATTCCATCCCGGTAAATGAGAATGTCAGACTTTTTGATCCCTGAGGAACTTCAATACTGTATTTGCCTGTAATATCGGTCAAAGTTCCCCGATTTGTTCCTGTAACAACAACCGTTGCACCAGGAAGAGGTGTGCCATCCTTGTCAGTAACAGTACCTGTTATTTGTTTTTGTTGGGGTTCAGGTCCTGATGCAATAGCAAGTAATCTATTTTCCAGGGGATCAGTGGTTAACAATATTTTTCTGTCAAAAACCACATAATTGACATTAGTCCCTTTAAATAATTCAGGAAGAATATCAGTAATCAGTTTATTTTCTACATGAATATCAACAGTTCTGTTGACATCTATCTGTTTCTGGTTAAAAATAAAATAAAATTCACTCTGCTTTTCTATTTTATCCATTACCTGTTCAAGACTTGTGTTCTTCATGTCAAGTGTGACCTTCGCTACCTGAGAATAACCACGTGTAGCTAAGGCATTTGAAACACTAACCAGAATAATAAGGACTGAAATTTTAAGTACCATGATTAGTTTTTTTAGGGTTGGATGTGAATACACCCATAAATCAAATGTTTTTTTCATAACTTTGAAAAGTTTATAGTTAGGTTATTTTTAAAAAGAGTAACTTAGCAGTACATACAGGAAAGCGGTTCCATCGCTTTCCTGTTTTTGCAAGTATAGGATTGTTCCATAGGCAAATGTGGTTTTAATAAATATCCAGATTATTTGGTAATGGGTGATATGATCACTTTTGTTTTTCTATAAATTCCATTTGATTGTAGGTTCCCGTTTTCAATTTTGTAATCTATCTGCAAACTGCGCTTCAATAAATTCAAAACCTCTTCAAGGTTCTCATCAACGAAGGTCGCACGCAACCTGAAGTCTTCAGAAATACTGGCATTAACTTCAACATCAATATTATACCACCTTTCCAGTCTCCGTGCAATAACATCCAACGGATCATTCCTGAATACCAATTTACCTTCTGTCCACGATATGTATTTTTGAGGTTGCACAACTTCAGTAGAAAAATTCTTGAGTGTTTTATCAAATATTATCATATCATTAGGATTCATTGTGCAGGATTTATTCATTTCCTTATCATTGAATATCAGTTTCCCTTCTTCAAGAACCACTTCGATATTCTTTTCGTTTTCATAGGAGGCTATATTAAACCTTGTGCCTAATACCTTAACATTTATTTCAGGTGTGTTTACAATAAATGGCCTTTTTTTATCTTTAAAAACATCAAAAAAAGCTTCTCCTTTAAGAGTAATCTGTCGATTAGTATTAAAATTTCCATTGTATTTTACACTCGAATTGCTGTTTAACCATCCGGTTGTACCGTCGGGTAAGCTGAACTGCGCCCGTGTCCATGCCGGAGCCTTAATTTCAACCCAGGCTTCTTTTCTTAAAGAGGCTTCTTTATTCATTTGTATCCCAATAAGGATTACAAGGGGAACTATTATTACACCCGCTATTCGCAATGTCCATTTTATAATATTATCAAATGACCATGCTTTTTGTGCTGTCAATCTGGTGTTTATTTCATAATAAATTCTGTAAAGAATATGATCAAGATTCTTTTTATCCACTCCATCTTCTGGCAATAATTCGTCAAACTGTCTTGATAAAAAATACTTTAATTCTTTCTCTCTATTGTTATCATTAAAAACTTCATCAACATAAGACGCATCCTTATCAGAATACGCTCCATTGAAAAAACGGTTAATCTTTTCACTATCAAACCCAATTCCTGTCATACAATGATTCTCCTTATTAATATTAAATTAGTATTCAATATATTTTAAAATCTAATTCTGTCTTAAAATTCCAATCATAAAAAAGCAGTTCTTAACCTGAAAAGAACTGCTTTTTACCCTAACCAACTAACCCAAACCTATGAAAGTACTTTGCCAAAAAAATATATTTACACCAGGTTGTTTCCGGACAGTTTTCTTCCTGATAATTATATAATTCTGAAATTCTTCTGCTGATCTCAAACGCATAACGTTCGCCCATCTTCTTCAAGTTCAGGCAAGATATTTTTTCCAAAGTCTCTACTTAATAATTGATTAATAATTTTCAATCTATTGTAATATCCATTTCTGCCCAAATGCACCTATCGGCAAATGGTGAAAAATAAAAAATAATTGCTATTTGATTAATTATGAAATAAATAGAATAAAAAATAAAATAACAGGTATATTCTCCATGTTAAGATTGGTCCTGATGAATTTCAGTGCATCTGTCAATTGATTTTCCACCGTTTTATGGCTGATCTTCATTTCTTCGGCAATTTCTTTAATACTATGCCCTTCGAACCTGCTTTTTATGAAGATTTCTTTTCGTCGCAATGGCAATTGATTTACTAATTCAGTTATATATTGATGCAGTGAATCATAAGTAATTTTCTGAGAAGTCTGCATATCCATCTCATCACTTATCCCGGTCTTTAAATACTCAGATAAATAAGCTTTGGTTCTGAAATGCTTCCTTATAATGTTGAAGGCAATTGTAAAAAGGAATGATTTAAAAGATAGTTCCTTTTTCAGGTCTGCCCGTTTCTCCCAGATTATTGTAAAGACCTCCTGGACCAATTCTTCTGCCTCAGGTTCTGATTTTAAATACCCAAATGCAAAACGGTACAAACGGCCACTGTATTCTTTAAATAAAGTATTAAACGCTAATAGATTACCTTTTGATAAATTATGTACTAGAAGTGACTCATTTTTATTTGTACAATCTTCCATTTACCAGAATTTTTTCAAATAGCATATTCCGTTTCAACTATTTATAGGTGCAAGTTAGTAAATATATGGTTTTATAATAAATCTTCCCCCATCATGATCAATTCTTAGTGGAATGACAAATTAAATTAACATTAATTCGGCCAACCTGGAGTTTTTAAACGAACCCCTCAATCAAAAATTCTAAACTGGACATGGCATGAATTATCATTTTAGCGGAATGGCCTTTTCATCCAACAGGAACTTTGGAGCTGACTTAATCGCCGTAAAAGATTTTGACTGACCAAAACATTTAAAAAATGAAGTATTGCTGGTTTTACTGTCTTATTGCAGCACTCTCTAAGCTCAACTTTCCTGCTCCTTGACGATCAACATCTTGGTTTTGTCATGGTTCTTGTGTCTGTAATATTAAATTTTTCCCCATTTTTTTTGTGATTTTAATTTTCAAAGAATTAAAAAAAAAATTCTGGATTTTTTTTGGAATCCCTTATTTTTCAAATTAGAAAATATCTTCAGATTTTATTTTACTAGTATTTATCTCATGTAGCACCCACATCCTATAATTGGCCGGGGGGAGGGTGTGGGACTAAAGCAGTGGATACCCTCCGCCAATGCATACTTCGTACATTATGATTAACAACAAATAGATATAAGCCATGATAAATCAACAAGAATGTAAAGTACATTCAGATTCAGGTAACACAATCATCTTTTAAAGATTGTCAGAGAATTTTTATTATGTAAACAGTCCTTGTTTTTTGACCGTTCCTGAAAAAACAATTCAGCAAAACGGAATTTATTTAAAAGCAGAGGGCTGCCATTTTGATTCTATCAAAATTTTGAATGTCCATTTTGAAGATGGATTTATTCATTTATTAATTGAAGATTTGAAAACCAATAGAATTTACCCTATTAGCCATATTATTACAAAAGCCGGGCAATCTGACCACATTTGGCCGGACTAAATTGACCACATCGAAGTTGCTGTTTTCTTAAAGAGTTTTCTCATTGTAAAAAGTGGTTATACAAATCTATTTATTTTAGTTTAAAGTTTCTATTTCTTTTTGTTTTATCCTGGTTTTCCTCAGAGATTCACCTTTTAGTTCTATCCTGTGTGCATCGTGAACGATCCTGTCAAGGATAGCATCAGCAATAGTTTTTTCCCCGATTACCTCATGCCAGCAGTTAACAGGGAGTTGTGATGTTATTATCATTGATGCCTTTTTATGCCGATCTTCTATTATTTCCATTAGTGCAGAACGATTCTGATTATCAATGGGTAATAGTCCAAAATCATCAAGTATGAGTAAGTCCTGACGCTCGATTCGCGATATTTCACGGATATAAGATCCGTCTGCCTTGCCCATTTTTAACTTTGAGAACAGTTTAGCCATATTTGCATAATAGACCTTAAATCCAAGTGTGCACGCTTGATGGCCAAGAGCTGTGGCTATATGACTTTTTCCTATTCCGGTGCTTCCGGTAATCAAAATGTTTTCTTGTTTTCTTATATAGGTGCATTCAGCAAAACGCATCATCTGGTTTCTGTCAAGATTACGATCAGCTCCAAAATCTATGTTCTCTATACTTGATTGATAACGGAACTTTGCATTACGCAGCCTCCTTTCAATATTACGGTTTAATCGGTCATCCCATTCTGCTTCCACCATCATAGTTATTAGTTCATCAGCCGATAACTGTTGCAGTTTATCGTTTTCGAGGCTCGTTTGATAAGCCCTGGCCATACCCAATAATTTGAGTTTCTTTATCTTCTCTAACGTTTCTTGTGTCATTTAATACTGATTTAATGGTTATTGTAATTACTGATAATAATTCTCACCCCGGATGTTCTCATGCTGTGGTATCTCCGTTGATAACTCCGTATATGTTAATTGATCATATTTATTTTCCAGTATTGTCTTAATGGAATGATAAGAGTAATTTTCATATTCGATGGCTCTTTTACATGCATTTATAAGTCTTTCCCTTCCAACCTTTCGTTCATAGCCTAAGACCCCCTGGCAAGCCTTATACGATTGCTCAGGGTGAGATTTGCTCTCCATAAGACGTATAATGAACTCTTTTACAGATTCATCTATTGACCCAGCCCATTTGATAAAACGTTCAGGGTTCCACTCAGTTAAATATTTATGAGTGCTGGCCAGATGCTCAATGTTTGTGGTATATCCATATTGTTTACGGTCTCTTTTGTGGATAGCCAGAGATGCATAATTGTAAAATATTTCTACTTGAGTCGAAGTGTAAAGTAGTTTTACTTTCTTACCGATATATTGATAAGGAACAGTGTAATAGTGCTTATCTTCCTTCAAACAGACATACCCATTTATTGCTATTGTAGCATGTTATTGGCGCTTAAATTCATAAGGGAACGTCGGCAATGGGTGTAATGTCTGGCGCTCTATCTCTTCAAACAAAGCCCTGCGGCTATATGGCCGGTTTGTAAGCTTTGTATTATTATGTAATTCAACGATCTCTTTAATAGCATCATTCAGATCCTCAAGAGTATGAAAGACCTTGTCATCCAGTACCGAATAGATGCGCTGGTAGGCTATTTTGACACCACCTTCAACTAATGATTTATCTTTTGGCTTATAAACTATGGCTGGTAAGATAGAGGTGCTGTAATGCAATGCAAAGGTTTCAAACGCCTGGTTTAAGGTAGGTTCATAACGATCGCTTTTGGTGACGGCACTCTTTAAGTTATCCGGGACTATTGCCATCGGAAC
>Ga0209226_10000058_pt1 | contig 73710 bp, 66 predicted proteins | sample BarGraNGADG00212_2_FD_184497 | JGI IMG/M metagenome (GOLD analysis project Ga0209226, IMG submission 184497) | Arctic peat soil microbial communities from Barrow, Alaska, USA - Barrow Graham LP Ref core NGADG0011-212 (SPAdes) (version 2) | ecosystem: Environmental > Terrestrial > Soil >...
CCAATAATATCAATGCCTTCAAGATGTGACGGTTTAAGGTTTAATGTTTCTTTATTAAAATCGAGCAAAAGGTTTTTCAGCCTGGTGTTCTTATCCTTTGTATCGCCTAATACACTGCTGTTGAAATTTATGTTCTGGAATATTCCTGCACCATCTTCGCTATATAGTTTGTCACGGTTGGCTTCCACCAGATCTTCCAATGCAATATCTATTAACTCGCCAATATTAAGTTCGTTTCTGTGGTCAAACAAATAGTTGAAATGGCTTTGTTCAGGCACCACAAAACGTTCGTGCTTCATTGCTCGGTCAGCACGTTCTTTGTCACCGCTATATTTTTTCAAATGAGATTCATATTTATCATCATGCACATCACTCAGATATTTTACAAAAAGCATAGTAAGCACATAATCCTTATAAACACTTGGGTCAATGCTTCCACGAAATGTGTCACAAGCTTTCCAGACTGCGTCGTTAATATCTTTTTGCGTTATTTTTTTTGTCATGTTAATGGTTTATAGCGTTAGTTATTTGTTGTTGAATTTGCTTTTCCCTGAGCATTTCAATTTGCTGCTGCAGTTTTTTTTCTGAGTTTCTGAGATATGTAATTTTTAAAATCAATTTTTGAGTATTCAAATCCGGGATGGATAAGTCCAATTCATCAAGCACAGTTTTTGAGATGGAAACTATAGAACTTCCTACTGCCTGACTTTTCAGGTAATTCTGAGATGAAACCTTGTTGAGATACCATGTCAAATACTCCGGCAGAATTTTGTCTTGAAAATCCTCATTTAAACGAATCACAAAGAACGAAGTGGAAGCTACTGCAGGTTTGTTTTTACTTTCATAGAGAGCTGCAAAATTTTTTGTTCCTTTCGCAGCAAATATTATATCACCATTCTGTAATAAATGTTTTTCAGAAATGCCTTCGGCTTTTAAATCAGGGTATAAAGAGCTTCTAAGGATTCCATTTTCATCAAAATGCTTTGACTGCAGGTACACAATCTGACCTTCCTTAATTGGTTTCGCAAAGACCCCGGTTTGAATAAAAGCGATATGTTTTAATGCTACATTCAAAATATATATTTAAGTAATGCGGCTACAAAGATGGGTAAAATATTCCTATCTACAAATATATTTCGATATATTATTGAGTAGTGGTTCTACAAAGTTAAGTTATGATCCTGTCAGAAATTAATAAAAGAAGTATCAGTAAAAAATAGGCATCCAGAATAATTGAATATCTCCTGTAGTTATTTTTATCGGCCCCAATCCTGATCAGGTCTATAAATTGCCAGACCATATATATAGATACAGCTACAAGAATAATATTTATCACTGGATTTTGAATGATCTCAAAACAGCATAGGAAGAGTGCTGCAACAACCGAAGATACCACCCAGGTAAACGTTATCCTTTTAATCTGTGATCTGTTAAAAACATCAGTAAGCGCAGGAATCCCGGCCAGTTTATACTCTTCCCCATATTTGAGAATCAGTAACCAGAAATGAGGAATTTGTCCTATAAAAAGCAGAAATTCAATAAATATTATAGGTTTTTCCCATAAACCACCACCCGCCGCGACCCATCCGATAAGCGGTGGTAATGCACCTGTGATTGCGCCAGGGATGACGGCAAAAGCCGTAATCTTCTTGGCATAAGTATATATCCCATTGTACCAGGCTATGGTAATCAAGCCGATCAGAGCAGCTTTTATGTTGCCTGCATAATAAACAACAGTTATGCCTGATATAAGACTTAATAAAAAGAATAATATTGCATTCTTAAATCTGATCCTTTTGGAAGGGAGCGGTCGATTGCATGTCCTGGACATTTTGCTGTCCAATTCAACTTCCTGGATCTGATTAAGAACCGAAGCGGAGATTGCCATCAGAAGAATCCCTAAACTTGTAATGAAAATTTTTAAAGAAAAATGCGGATCAAACGCAAAATACCCGGTGAATCCTGTCAGGCTTACCGGAATCATAATTTTAAGCTTTGATAACTCCAGCCAATCCTTAAGTTTATGTTCCGGTTTATTTGTCATTAATAGTTTTAAGGTACTCGATTATTTTTGCAATATCATCATCACTTATGGTGCTCCTGTAACTCTGCATCAGGTTTGCGGGGAATCCTTTTGTAATGTCGGCATTTGGTAAGAGGATGGATCTTTTTACATATTCGGGATCTACCGTAACAGTTATTTCCTTACCATCTCTTATTACGACTTGTTGTGACCCATACAAATTAAAATAACTGGGACCAATAAGTTTTGTACCATCAGTAGTATGACATGCAAAGCAACCCTGAGATTTCATGATTGCCTCTCCGATTTCTGCCGGACTCGCATTTGCCGATACAGCTAACGGCTTCGCACTTTCAGCATACCATGAATTGAATTTTACTTTCGACATGACATTCACAGTTGAATGCATATAGGAATGCTGCAATCCACAGTATTCCGCACAAAAGATTTTATATTTGCCTTCAACCTCAGGTAGAAACCACATGAACTTTTGCCTTCCGGGTATTATATCGGATTTTATCCTGAAATCGGGAATGAATAAGCTGTGAATTACATCTAATGAAACCAGGTTAATTTTAACCGGTGTATTCACAGGTACTATCAGATCGGGGCTTTGTTTTCCATTTTCATAAATAAACATAAAACTCCACATCCTTGCAACACTTGTAATGTTCATGGCATCCTTCGGTGGTCTGGTTGTTGGTTTCCATCCCGCCCAGCCAAAATAAAACATCACAAGTGATAATATAACCGGAATTACGGTCCATACTATCTCAAGAGGAGTATTCCCTTCGATCTGAGTTGCAACCGGATTTTTCTTCTTATTGTAACGGAAGACAAAATATAGCATGGTAACAGTAAGCCCTATCAGAAGTAAAAATGAAACACCGGCAATAAAGTAAAAAGCAGTATTAAATGTCGAAACATAATTTGAAACTTCGGGTCCGGTAGTTGAATACATACTTTATTATCTATTGAGGTAATCCAGAAGAGTAATAGTTATTACAGCGCATAAGAGGCATATAACACCTATGACAGCAATTGAAAACATTTTATTCTCAAATTTCAGATGCATGAAAATACGCAAGACAAAAGAGGATTTAACCGCAGCAATAACAAGGGCCATAGCAACTGTAAGAGTCCCTAGCGAAATTTGTGTAAGAGTCACTGAAGTGAGAGTAAGAGCTATTAATCCTGCCAACACAAACAGAAATGTTCTATAAGGAATTATATGATTTTTTTCATTTTCCATACACTTCAGCACTCTTAAGTAATAAGATAAAACAAGGGAAAGAGAAAAATCCAGATAAGGTCAACAAGATGCCAGTATAACCCGCTGTTTTCAAGTAAAACATAATTTTCAGAATTGATCCTGTTTCGAGTAATTGATACTGCAATAACTATTATAAAGATCAATCCTATTATAATGTGAAGGGCATGAAGCCCTGTCATAAAAAAGTACAGACCATAGAAGAGCACGTCCCCATGGCCACGCAAAGCAAGTATAGAAGAGCCGGGATAAATATGTTCCTTAATGTGTTCACCCCATTCAAAGTATTTATTTACGAGAAACGCCAGGCCAAGAAGGATTGTTATTATGAGGAGTATAAGTGCCAGTTTCCTGTTCTTCTTCTGAATGGCTGTTATTGACATTGCAATTGTCGTACTGCTGATGAGGAGAATAATAGTATTGATTGTGCCGATAAAAACGCTTAATTCCTTCGCAGCAAGATGAAACGCGACAGGATTCATAAACCTGTATACTGAGTAAACGATAAAAAGCCCACCGAATAAAAGCATTTCAGTAAAAAGAAATAGCCACATCCCGGTTTTAGATGCCAGATCATCTCGGTGTGTCACTGATATCGTACTCATTAGTAATTATATGGTCCTTTTGTTATAAATGGGATGTCCTTAAAATTTTCAACCGGCGGAGGGGAAGGAATTGTCCATTCCAGGGTCTTTCCACCCCAGGGATCGGAAGGTGCCTTGGTTCCGCTCTTCAGCGAAGCAAATAAGTTAATAATAATTATACCTAATCCCGAGTATAGAACCCACGAGCCCATTGTTGAAATAATATTTCCTGTATGAAAGATTTCATCATAATCGTAGTACCTTCTTGGCATCCCTTTATATCCCAGGTAGAACATCATACCATATAGGACAATAAAACCTGTGAAAAACAGGAACAGCCCAATATTTGCCCATCTTTGATCAAACATTTTACCTGTGATTTTAGGATACCAGTAATGCATGGCGCCAAAAAACGCAAATCCAGTTCCTCCGAAAACGATAAAGTGGAAATGAGCAAGAACGAAATGGGTATTATGCAAGTGAATGTCAGTAGCAAGTGATCCAAGAATGAGTCCTGAAAATCCGCCTATCATGAATACAAAGATGAAGCCCATGGCCCAGTAGAATGGAGTTTGCAGATCAATTGACCCTTTATGCATGGTAGAAATCCAGTTAAAAACTTTTACGGCGCTCGGAATTGCTACAAGAAATGTCAGAAGTGAAAATGTATAAAGAGCGGTACCGCTCATTCCTGAGGTGAACATATGGTGTCCCCATACAAAATAACCTACAAAGGCAATTGCAAGGGATGAAGCAACAATGAAGTTATAACCGAATATTGTTTTATGTGAGAAAGTCGGTATAATTTCAGAAATTGCCCCCATTGCGGGTAATATCATAATATAGACTGCAGGATGACTGTAGGTCCAGAATAAATGTTGATAGAGTATCGGATCGCCACCTAAAGTAGGATCGAAAAATCCAATATGCAAGGTTCTTTCAGCTACAATCATAAGTAATGTGATTCCGATAATCGGGGTGGCCAGAAGCTGTACCCATCCAGTAGCATATAATGTCCATGGGAATAAAGGCATCTTGAGCCATGTCATTCCTGGGGCACGCATCCTGTGAATAGTCACTAAGAAATTCAATCCGGTAAGTATAGATGAAAACCCGAGGACAAATGCTCCAAAAACTGCCGGGAGCATATTTCCGGCTGTTCTGAAACTATATGGAGCATAGAATGTCCATCCTGTATCAGGAGGCCCCTGTCCTGTAAACTGTGAGATCAGAACCAATGAAACCCCGGTGACATAGAAATACCATGACAATAGATTTAATCTTGGAAATGCAACATCTTTAGCCCCGATCATAATTGGAAGAAGGAAATTACCGAAAACAGCCGGCAGACCCGGAATGACGACGGCAAAGATCATTATAATGCCATGCAATGTAAAAAAAGCATTATAAGTTTGAGCTGTCATAATGGTTTTTCCCGGTGCGATGAGCTCAAATTTCATTAATAAGCCAAGAGTAGCTCCGATTGCAAAAAATGTAAGGATAGAGAAAAGATATAATAGAGCAATCCTTTTATGATCAGTTGACAGGATCCAGGAAAATATGCCCTTATATTTTCCTTTATACTCCAGATAACTGGGTTCCTCAAAAGTTTCCTGAGTACTCATTTATTTAACCTGGTTTTTAATTTTATTCTGGACAGGGAAAGGAATAAAAATATTAAAACGACAAAAAATAAAATTACGATTGCAGAAACTCTTGTCACATTAAAAACAAATTGGTTACCCTTTGTATCATATGAATAACAAATGGCGAGCAACCGGTTTATACTGGGACCGATTTTACCTTTTGCAGCCTCTACCATTGTGATTTTGATATCAAATGGCAGAAAATCAATTCCCCTCAGATAACGAATAATCTTTCCATCCGAACCAAGTGCTATCAGGCCTGTAGGATGTACATACTGATTGTTTATCTTCTCATAATTGAACCCTACAGATTTGGTTAGTTTAGCAATGTTCAGGCTATCGGATACAAAAAAACGCCAGTACTTTGCTGCCTCTTTATTCTTCATCATACTGACGTACGCAGCTTTCTTTTTGATACCCAGATCGATCTTTTCTGTGGGATCGAAGCTGATTGTTAAAACTTCGTAGTCCTTCCCCGGTTTAAGATCGACTTCATCAATGAATTTAGAGACCCCAAACATAAGAGGACTACATGTTCCTGCGCATTCATAATAAACCAGATTAAGAATAGCAGGTTTGTCCAGTACATCTTTTAACAATACTGTATCGCCATTCTCATTGACCAGTTTTGTATCAAGAGCAGCATATTGGCCTTGTTTCTCAATGAAACTTACCTGCATTTGCTTATCAAACAACGACGTTTGACAAAAAGATTCAGTACTAACAAAAAATAATAATAATGCGGCAAACAGCTTTATGTAACACATAACAGAACTTAACTATTAAAGTGTTATAAAGATATAATAATTTTTTTTTGCCAAACAGAACTTAATCTTCGATTCTCTATTCCGGCTGTTTTATTTGTTTCTCTTCTTCGGAATAGATTCCTGCTATCATTAATGATCCTCCCATTAGTGAGATATCTTTTAAAAGAGCAATTATTGAAACTGTTTTGTCGGCATCAGTAAAAAGATGAGGAATGTGTATTGTAACTATAAAAATGAAAAGAAGGATTGCAAGCATTATTGTGGAGAACCGCACAAATTTTTTAGTTATTATACTTATGCTCGCAGCTATAAGCATTATACCTGTAAGGATAATTGTGTATGCTCCGAGCGGGACAAAAGAAGTCAACACTCCGAGATAATAGTCTGTCATCAGGAAATGGTTAATCCCGAATAGTGCAAAAGGAATTGCAAAAAGTATTCTTCCGAGAGTAGTGATTTTTTTCATTTTCAATGAATTTAATACTAAGAGATTGTAGTAAAAAGTCTTCTTATAAATGTAAGAATATTTTAGGATTCCGTTTAAAAATGTAAAATATCATTAAAACTCCGTTTTTCGTTGGTCAAGGTGTGAACAAAAACGGAGCTTTAGTGTTATAATGAAAAAATATAAAGTATGGAAAGAAGAAAATTTTTCAAATCAGTTGGATTGCTGACCGCGGCAGCCTACATAGGTCCAAAGGTACTTGGTAACATCCAGGTACCGGTAAAAGCTTCCGGAATTGAAGGCGTTCCGGCATCTGAATTTCCTGCATTACCATTTGCGTACAATGCCCTTGAACCATACATAGATGCCAGGACAATGGAGATTCATTATGACAAACACCACAGGGCATATTACACAAATTTCTTAAATGCAATAAAAGGCACTACACTTGAAGGAAAGCCACTCAGCGACATTTTTACATCTATGTCAAAACAAACCGATGCCGTAAGAAATAATGGCGGAGGTTATTATAACCATTTATTTTTCTGGAATAATCTGGGCACCGGATCTGCCGGACCTTCTTCTGAATTGTCAGCAGCTATTATCAAAGCTTTTGGTTCATTTGATAAATTCAAGGAAACATTTAACACTGCAGCCAAAACACGTTTTGGAAGCGGATGGGCCTGGTTATATCTCGGGACAGGCAAGAATCTTGCCATAGCCAGTACTCCTAATCAGGACAATCCTCTTATGGATATTTCACCTGTCAAAGGAACGCCATTGCTTACACTGGATGTTTGGGAACATGCGTATTATCTAAAATATCAGAATAAGAGAGCCGATTATATCGATGCATTCTGGAATGTCGTAAACTGGGAGGAGGTAAACAGGAGATATCAGGTGGCTGTGAAAGGGTAATATTTCTTTCCGGGAACCCCCTTTTTAATTTCCCCCCAATGGGTGGAAAAAATCTTTTGCATTCAAGTTTAATTAAACTTTACTGCACAATTTTCTCCCCCTGCAAAGGGGGAGTGCCCGAAGGGCGAGGGGGTATATCAGACATACAGAAACCTCTTTATCTTCATTGTTGCCGTCTTCTGGAAAGGTACTGGATGAAGTACAACTTTTTGAATCTGGCTGAACTTATTTACCTGTGAGTTAACGTATTCCTGTAATTCATCAAGCACTTCATCAACTTTGTCCTCAACCTGGCGTGTCATATCCTGTTTCTGCCGGGTCATATCCTGTTTAAGAACCTGATATTTCTTTTCCAGTTCCTCCATGTTAATATGAACCAGGGCAACCAGTTTCCCTTTTTTCTGAACAACCAGCGATTCCACAACGAACCGGAAGTTATTTATGATTGATTCAATTTCCTCAGGGTAAATATTTTCTCCACTGGCCCCAACTATCATATTTTTTAATCTTCCCTTTATGTAAAGATTGTTATTCCTGCCAAGTGTTCCAAGGTCACCGGTTTTAAACCACCCGTCCTGTGTAAGAACCTCTTTCGTCATTTCAGGTTCTTTATAATAACCCTTCATTACACAAGGTCCTTTGGCCCATATTTCTCCTTCGCCAGTTTTTGCATCCGGATTATTTATTTTAAGTTCCATGCCTTCTAAAACAGGACCGGTAGACTCAAATACGGCTTTTTGGGCATTAGATCCGGCAAGAAGCGGCGCTGTTTCGGTAAGTCCGTATCCGATTGCATACGGAAATTTTGCTTCAATGAGGAATTTTTCAACTGTCTTATTTAATTTTGCACCACCAATACCATAAAACTTCAACTCCCCTCCAAAAGTTTTCATTAATTTCTTGCCTGCTGCACCATTAAGTTTTTTTCTCAGTAAAGGGATCTTATAAAGTAACTTAAGTATAAGTTTGTCTCTGAATGTTGGCATGATCTTATTAAAATAAATTTTTTCAATGATCAGCGGAACAGTCAGCATTATTGTTGGCTTTACTTCTGCAAGAGCCGGAATCAGAACTGCTGGTGTCGGCGGTTTACGGAGATAGTATACACACGAACCGGCAAGCATAGGTAAAATTAATCCAAGGGTATTCTCGTAAGTATGTGATAATGGCAGAACAGATAGAAACCGATCAGTCTCGTCAAACGACTGTATAGTTCTGCCCTTCAGTGCATTAAAAGTTATATTCTTGTGGGTAAGCATAACCCCTTTTGAACGACCTGTTGTTCCTGAGGTGTAGATGATTGATGCAAGGTTCTCTTCTTCAATATTATACTTCTTTACAGGAAATGCAGAAGAATCGAACTTACAAGAACCTTTTTCAGAGAAGATCAGAGAAAAGTCCTCAATAAGAATAGCGGTCTTAAGATATTCTGATTTAAATCCTTCTATTCGGGATAATAATGAGGTAGAAATAAAAATAGCTTTGGCGCCTGAGTGTTCAAGTATATTGGCAACTTCAGTATTTGAAAAATCAGGAAGAATAGGCACAGCAACTGCACCAATAAAAGTAATTGAAAAGTATGCAACTCCCCAGTTTGGCATGTTTAAACTCAGGATTGCCACTTTGTCGCCGGTACAAACCCCGTTTTTTTCAAGAAAAGCAATTAAAGCCTGAACCTCCTGATTTACTGTTTCATAAGTCTTCGGTTCTTCCCCTACAAATGCATATGCACTGCGTTTACCAAACTTCCTTAATGTCTCATTAAACATCCCAGGGAAAGTCAGCCTGATACCATTTTCTTCCATTATCCCCTATTCTTAAGCCAATTATAAAATGCAAAGGTACTGAATTATTGATTTCAACTGCATTCAGATTCCATAATATTAGTTTAAAAGTATAAAACCATGTCAGAACTTTAAACCTTTTATCAGTCAGAATGGTTAATATTGTATATTATTTATGTACATATTTATGAGTCCTTTAATAAGAGTGACGAAGGAATTCCCTTTTGAAATGGCACACGTTCTATGGAACTACGATGGTCCATGCAGAAATGTTCATGGCCATTCATATCGCCTTTTTGTAACAATATCAGGACTCCCGGAAGGCAATCCTGATAATTCTAAAAATGGAATGGTGATTGATTTTAGCGATCTGAAAAGTATAGTTAAAAAGGAGATAGTTAATGTTTTTGATCATTCAGTGGTGTTAAGCGATAAGGTGGACAAGGAAAAGACGGAGATGTTTAAAAAGATGTTCGGAAATACTGTGCTGGTAGGTTATCAGCCGACCTGTGAAAATCTGGTTGCTGATTTTGCCGGAAGGATTACACCTCATCTTCCTTCCCGGGTTAAATTACACAGTCTTAAACTCTACGAAACTGCAACTTCTTTCGCTGAATGGTTTGCTTCAGATAATCAATAAAACACACTATGGTTCAGAATGATACTAAAAGGCTTTTCTTACTGGACGCATATGCGCTCATTTTCCGTGCCTATTACGCATTTATTAAAAATCCCAGGATAACCTCGAAGGGTCTGAATACGTCAGCAATTTTCGGATTCCTGCTGGCTCTTGAAGAGGTTCTTCAGAAGCAGAAACCAACACACATTGCTGTAGTTTTTGATACTCCCACACCTACCTTCAGGCATGAGATGTTTAAGGATTACAAAGCTCATCGTGATGCAACTCCTGAAGATATTATAAAAGCTGTTCCTTACATAAAAAGACTTATCGAAGCTTATAAAATTCCGGTTATTGATTATCCGGGATTTGAAGCTGATGATGTAATTGGGACTCTTGCCAGGAAGGCTTCAGAAAAGGGTTTTACAACTTTTATGATGACACCTGATAAAGATTATGCCCAGCTGGTCTCCGGAAAGGTTTTTATGTTGAAACCTTCACGAAGCGGAAATGAATCAGTATTATGGGGGGTTGATGATATAAAAAGAGAATTCTGTGTTCAGCGTCCGGAACAGGTAATTGATGTTCTAGCATTAATGGGCGATCCGGCAGATAATATTCCCGGAGCACCCGGTGTTGGCCCTAAAACCGCAATGAAGCTGATTTCCGAATATGGAAGCATAGAAGAGCTGTTCAGGAATACAGATAAATTAAAGGGTAAACTTAAAGAGATAATTGAGAATAACAGGGAGCAGATTGAGTTTTCGAAAAAACTTGTCACCATAGAACAGAATGTGCCTGTGGAATTGAACGAAACTGCTCTGGAAATGGAAGTGCCGGATACTGCAAAACTGAAAGTTCTTTTTGATGAACTCGAATTCAAAACAGTTGCGGCCAGAATACTTTCGGAAATCGATAAATCAGAAAAACCCAGGGAGCCACAACAATTATTTGCTCCTCACACAGAATCTCATCAGGGTACACTTTTTGGAGCCGAAACAATTTCCCAAACTACTGAGAAAACTTCAATAGAGAGTGTTGACCACACATATACCTATCTTGAAAACAATTCAGACATAAAAGAATTTGTAAGAAAGATCAATAATCTTAAAGAGTTTTGTTTTGACAGTGAGACTACAAGTATAAATCCTCTTGATGCTGAGCTTGTTGCGTTGACTTTTTCGTGGGGGAAAGGATCAGGATACCTTATTTATTTCCCAGAATCACAACCTGAAACAAAAGCAATTCTGGAAATTGTAAGGCCGGTTTTTGAAAATCCCGGCACGCTGAAGATAGGACAGAATATGAAATTTGATATCCAGGTTCTTGCTAATTATGGTATTGAAGTTAAAGGACCCTTATTTGATACAATGATAGCCCATTATCTTCTGGAACCTGATATGAGGCATAACATGAACTTATTATCGGAATCTTATCTTGGCTACAGTCCTGTGCATATTGAATCGCTTATCGGGGAAAAAGGAATCAGTCAGAAAAATATGCGGTCTGTGCCGGTTGATAAGCTTATGGAATATGCAGTTGAAGATGCTGATGTGACATATCAGTTAAAGAAGGTCTTTGAGCCCAGGATTAAAACAGAGGGATTAGGTGATCTTGCCCATGATATTGAAATGCCACTGATAAGGGTGCTTGCAACAATGGAGAGGAACGGTGTTATATTGGATCTTGAAGATCTGAAAGCCATCACCATAAACCTTCGTGAAGATATTATCTCTCTTGAAAATGAGATATATAAACTGGCCGGTACAGAATTTAATATTTCATCACCAAAACAGCTGGGCGATATTCTTTTTATCAGACTTAAACTTGACGAAAATGCAAGGGTTACTAAAACCAAGCAGTTTATCACCAATGAGGAAATATTACAACGGCTGACGAGTAAACATCCAATCATCGAGAAGGTATTGGAATACAGGGGGCTTAAAAAACTCCTGTCAACTTATGTCGAGGCTCTTCCGCTTCTTGTGGATAAAAAAACCGGCAGAATACACACCTCTTTCAACCAGGCAGTTGCTTCAACTGGCCGTCTAAGCTCAAACAATCCAAACCTTCAGAATATTCCTGTCAGAGACGAAAGAGGAAGAGAAATAAGAAAAGCTTTTGTTCCGGAAAAAGGGCATGTTTTCTTTTCAGCTGACTATTCACAAATAGAGCTAAGGCTGATAGCTCATCTCAGCAAGGATAAAAGTATGATTGCCGATTTTCTTTCCGGAAATGACATTCACGCAGCCACTGCAGCTAAAATATTCGGAGTGGAGATTAAAGATGTTACCCGCGAGATGCGAAGCCGGGCAAAAACTGCAAATTTCGGGATCATATATGGAATTTCATCTTTCGGACTTTCGGAACGGTTGAATATTGGCAGGAAAGAGGCAAAAGAGCTTATTGATGGCTATTTCAATTCTTATCCGGGTGTTAAAATCTATATGGATGAGAGCATTAAAAAAGCCCGGGATGCAGGATATGTGACAACAATGTTTGGACGGAAAAGATATTTACGTGATATTCACTCTCGAAACCAGGTAGTAAGGGGAAACGCTGAAAGAAATGCAATTAACGCACCAATTCAGGGAAGCGCTGCAGATATTATTAAGATTGCAATGATAAGAATATATGAGAGGATGAAATCGGAGAAATTATTATCAAAAATGATCCTGCAGGTGCATGACGAACTAATATTTGAAGTTGTAGGATCCGAACTTGAAAAGCTAAAGGAACTGGTTCTGTACGAAATGTCAAATGCGGTTAAGCTAGATATACCATTAAAGGTCGACTGGGGAACAGGTAATAGCTGGTTTGAGGCGCATTAAACGGCGCAACGGCTTATAGGCAAAATGGCACAACGGTGAAAAATAAAATTATGGAAGTCAAAGTATTTTTCTTTGGTGTTTTGGCGGAGGTTACCGGAACCGGGTTTAAACACTATCGTGATGTGAAATCAATAAGTGTTCTTAAGCTCAGAATTCAGGATGAATTCCCGGAAATAGTTCATTACAACTTTCGTATCTCACTTAACAACGAGATAACAGACAAAGATCTGTTGCTGAAATCAGGAGATGAGGTCGCATTTATGCCTCCATTTGCCGGTGGTTGAGATATTAAGAAAGCAATTTTGAATAAATCATGGGAACAAAATATTTAACAGACGGACCTGTATCACAAAATTTAATATCCCATCTTATCGAAAAGATCGGGGAGAAAACTGATTCCGGGGGTCACATGATTTTTCTTGGACAGGTAAGGGCCGATATAATCAACGGGAAAGAGGTGAAGGCGATAGAATATTCGGCGTACGAAAGCATGGTCAATGTTGAGGCGGAAAATATTAAAAAGCAAATTTTATCGCAGTTCGGAGATGTCAAATCAATTGATATAATTCATTCCACAGGCGTTGTCAGTGCTGGTGAGTTATCTCTTGTAGTGCTTGTTTCTGCCGGCCACCGGCTTCAGGCATTTCAGGCCTGCAGTAAAACAGTTGAGCTGATAAAAGACAAACTGCCGGTATGGAAAAAAGAGATATTTGATGATGATTCCCACATGTGGAAGTAATAATTACCGGAGGTCACAAAGGGCAAATCCGGACAAGATTAAATTGGTTCAATGTTTTTTCTGTTCACCAGATTATCAGCTTTGGTGATTTTTTGATTATCTTTTTTCGTAACTAAAATCGACCCGGCTGTTCCTTTGATTATTGAGCTATATTCTTCTTTGTTATTCAGAATATCTCGAGCCTTTAAAATTTGTTTATTCGTACGTATTGTCCAGGCAATTGCCCCACTTTCATAAAAATACCGGCTTATAATTTCATCCTCAATAAGATCAGATATTTCACGTCTGAACATTGTGAGGTCCTGGTCAAGACTATGTGCAATATCTTTCTCCAGTTCATTAAACAGCTCCTTATGAATATCGTAGTACTTCTCTTTCCTGGCATTAGTTATCAGTTCATTAAGAGACTCCTCAGTTACTGTTTTATAATTGAAATTGCGTTTGATCAGAAATGCTTTAAAATCGGCATAATCCTGATCGGTAAATGCAAATTGATCAGGAGATTTAATATCGGGATGATTCCAAAAATAGTTTGTGGCAAAATCAAATATGTAATACCGAAGATACAATTCTGACGATATCTGGCTTAACGGATCAGGTAAAATTTCTATATCCGGAGTAATACCTCCGCCGTCTTTTACTATCCTGCCGTTTTTTGTTTTGAATTCAGATATAAGTGAATCAGGAATAATTCCAACGCTTCCATCCTCATTTGGATGTGAGAAGTCGCGGGCCTGGATGCACCTTCCGCTGGGGATATAATATTTAGCTGTGGTAACCTTAAGTTGAGTATTATAACTTACCGGACGGGTAATCTGTACCAGCCCTTTTCCGTATGATCGCTGACCAACAATTACGCCTCTGTCAAGGTCCTGTATGGCTCCGGCCACTATCTCTGATGCAGATGCTGAACCCCTGTTAATTATTATTACAAGAGGTATTTCTTCAGCTATCGGTTGCTTTGTTGTTTTGTAGTTTTCATCAAACTGTTGTACTTTCCCCTTTGTTGATACAACCTCATTTCCTTCGGCGACAAAAAGATTTACGATTTCAACAGCTTCCGTAAGCAATCCACCTGGATTTCCACGCAGGTCGAGAATGATCTGCTGAACATTTTTATCTTTTAAGGCATTTACAGCCGTCTTTACTTCATCAATACAATTTTGTGTGAAATTGGTGAAGCGGATATACCCTGTTTTTGAATCAATCATGCCGTAATAGGGAACAGACTGCATGATGATTTTTTCACGTTTTAGCAGATAATCAGTTTCCTTTCCATTTCTTTCAATGGTGATATTGATTTCAGTTCCCGGATTACCTTTAAGCTTTTCGCTTACTTTATCAGTACTTAATCCCTTGAGAGATGTACCGTCAACCTTTTTTAAAAGATCTCCGGGTTTTATCCCGGCTTTATCAGCAGGATACCCCTTATATACTTCATTTATAATAACATAATCACCAGAAGGTCGGACAAGTGATCCGATTCCACCATATTTCCCGGAGATCATAATTGTGAATTCATCAGCCTCAGCTTCAGGGAAATATACAGTATACGGATCAAGTGTTTTAAGCATATTATCTATCCCTGCCTTTATTACTTTATCAGGATCGATTTCATCTACATAGAATGTATTCAGTTCCCTGAACAGAGTTAAAAATATGTCAAGGTTCTTAGCAATTCTGAAATCTCTTGACTCCTGATTGACCAGGAATCCTGTACTGATTCCGACAACCAGTAAAAGTGAAACAATAACAATAAATTTTCCGGAACGTATCTTTTTCATAACAAAAATTTCTTAATTAAGACGGCAAAAATAGAAAGAAAAATCGGGAAGCGTTTTGATAAGCAAACAATTAAAACAAATTTAACATATATGGGAGCCGGAAGTCAGACTTCGATCTTCGGGCTTCAGGCTAGTTAGTACTATCAGTTTATTTATTGTCTCCATGACAGCTTTTTCAATTGTCAAATAACCGGGAACCGAATTTCCTTTAAGGATAACAACAAAAGCAATCTGAATGTTATACGAAATGAGATGATTGTAAAGAGTATTTTTGTTTTTCCTGTAGGCTTCTCTCATTCTTCTTTTGATCAGGTTCCTGGTGACAGCCAGTCGGAAACCTCTTTTTGATACACTGAAAGCTACCTGGGCCGGAGCAGGAAGTGTAATCTGACTTATGTCCCATACCACTTTAAAAACAGTATTGTGGAAAATATTTCCGTTTTCAAACAGAGCTTCGATGATTTTTCTGCTGCATAGTCTTTCAGACTTATCAAATGTCTCTCTGCTGGTATTCATTTTATACGTGTATGGACGTTGCATGCAATGTCCGTACTAAACTTTTCTGGGTAAGTCAGTATGGTGCTAACTACCTGATATTTTTGTTGTATTCTTTGAGAAAATCGTCAAGAGCCATTGTCATTGATGGCGCTTTGGGATTTGGGGCATTTATGTCGAGTCTCAACCCTTCGTTTTCAACAGCGGAAGCAGTTGTTGGTCCGAAAGCGGCAATTTTAATTTCACCCTGGATAAATCCCGGGAAATTCTCTTTCAACGATTTTATTCCTGAAGGGCTATAAAAAACAAGGATATCATAATCGAACTCCTTTAGATTAGAAAAATCAGTGCTTATGGTCTTATAAAGAGTTCCGATGGTATATCGGATACTATTTTTATCAAGCGACTCCGGAATTTCTGCATTATGGGGTTCAGAGAGAGGAACAAAGAAATTGTCTTCCTTGTGTTTGATTATAACATCAATAAGGTCCTGAAACTTAGCTTTCCCATGAAATATCTTACGCTTTCGGTAAACAATGTATTTCTGGAGATAAAATGCAACATTCTCTGTGATACAGAAATATTTCATTGTATCAGGCACAACATTCCGCAGCTCATTACATATTCTGAAAAAGTGATCAATCCCGGTTTTGCTGGTAAAGATGACCGCAGTAAAGTCAAGGATATTTATTTTTTGTAGACGGAAATCTTTCGATGAGATGCCTTCAACCTGATTAAATGGTTTAAAATCAACTTTCAGATTATATTTTCTTGCCAGTTCGAAATATGGAGATTTCGGATTCAGGGGTTCTGGCTGCGATACTAAAATCTTCCTTATTTTCAACTCTTTACGGTTTAAGTTTAACTTTCAAAGTAACCCAAGCCAATCTAAACAAGACCTTTATAATACTTAACTGCTACTAAAACAGGCAGAATTTCCAGCGCACAAAGGTATAAAATCAAATAGAATATTGAAATATTCCTGTTTAGAAAAATTACGAATAACCTTATTAAGCTTAAAAGGTACATTAAACCTATAAAAATTATCCCGGAAAGGATATAATCGCTGATAGGAAGTATTGTGGTATATGACATAAGAATAATAACAACAAAAAGAATGAACGCACCGAACCTGTAGGACTGGTAAATACCTAGCAGGTACTCCCTGAAAGCATCTTCCTCTCCGCTTACAGCGCCAGTTATCAGACAGGTAATGTGCCTTAAAGTAATAGCAGTAATAACTATTCCCAGATAACTCAGCCAGAAGACTATACCTTTGGAATCAGGTGGTATGAAGTTATAATAAGAAGCTGCAGAATAAGCAAATAGCCCTATTATAAAGAACGAAATAAGGTTCAGAATCGTTGATTGCCAATTAAATAATCCCCCGATGTCACGTGAAACGGGATCATTTTTTCCCCTGAGCATGAAAAACCGGGTAATATCAGGTACTACATTCTTAATTGTTGATTTGATTAAAGAAAATAAAATAGCTACAACAAGAATTATTATTATCCGCCAGTCACTGTGAAAAGATTGTGCTGGCATATCCGTGCCGGTTTTAAGATGTTTTATAAGCACTGCTCTTGATTCCAGCTCCTTCTTCCTGCCTTTTTCAATAAAAACGAATGGGAATTGTTTGTAAGATCCATATCCAAGTCTGAAAACAAAACTATTAAAATCGTAGTATGTCACATCTGCAATGCTATTCCTGGAGCAAACTGATGTTGTATCAGAATCAATAATGGCTATCTGTTGTGGGATTACTATTAATTTGTGCTTAACGGAATCTTTCGGATGAATAGATAGAACAGTTGAAGCTGAATCAGATTTTGCCCATGAGGAATCCTGATTAATAATAATTTTACGGGAAACGGTATCTTGTTGTAAATCTGTACCGTAGATTATCATAATTATTGTGGTTTCAAAAATGATTACTCTCGCAACCTGAAATTTCTGAAAGGATATTATTTGCCAGTCTGCTTGCGCCGATTCTGAACAGCGAATTATTCAGCCAATTTTCTCCAAGGCAGTATTTAACAATCTGATAATAAGTAACTGCATCTGCCGGAGTTACTATTCCTCCTGCAGCTTTAAACCCGACCTTGATCCCTGTTTCTGAATAGAAATCTGAAATTGCCCGGCACATAACGAATGCGGCTTCAGGAGTTGCAGATACGGTTGTTTTCCCTGTCGAAGTCTTAATAAAATCTGCACCGGCATCCATTACAATCATGGAGGCTCCGAAAATATGTTCGAAATCACCTAAAAGACCAGATTCAACAATAACCTTAAGCTGCCTGTTTCCTATCGCTCCTTTTATTTCCCTTATTTCATCGGCAACCGATGCAAAATCATTTCCGAGAAATGCGCCAACCGGAATGACAATATCGATTTCGTCAGCCCCGGCTTCAACGGCCATTTTACATTCGGTTACCTTTATACTTCTGAACGTCTGGGAGGTAGGAAAAGCGCCTGCAACAGCAGCGATCTTAACATTTCTGGCCGTCAGTTTCTCTTTTACAACTGCAGTAAAATTCGGATATACACAGATAGCAGCAACATTCGGAATGTTTGAAAAACGCCCCGAAAAGCTATTTACTTTACCTGTAAAATGTAAAATATGGCTTTTATTATCAGTGGTATTTAGGCTGGTAAGATCAATAAGATTCAAAAGACTCATCAGGAGATGCTTATCAGGAACAGCCGGAATAGTGGAGAATACTTTTTTAAGCCCCTTTTTAATTTCGGTCTCCGAAGGACATGATTTGATCAGTTTTTGATATAGTTTTGTCATGTAATTATTTGTTAAGTTAAATTACACTGTTTTGAAAAAAGAACGGGGTTAATATAATGCTTTTTGTTTTCAAAACGGATTTAATTGGAATATTAAGTTAAGTTTCCTCGCTTCTCATGCCTGGCAAGTGAGGCAAAAATTCCAAAAACAGATAATATTGAAAAGATTACAAAACCTGTTCTCATAGCAGAAATCAACCCGGGGTAGGTGGCGGGATTAATAGTTTGCTTACCAATAAATAATGAAATAAGCATCATTGCTATACCCATGCTCATCATCTGTCCAACCATCCTCATAGTACCAACAACACCTGATGCTACTCCTAAATGACGTTTTTCAACTGAACTCATTATTGCATTGGAATTTGGAGAGGAAAACAGACCAAACCCGATGCCCATCAGAAGAAGCAATAAAACAATTAAATAGTCAGGGGTAGTTTCACTGATAAAGCATAGTAATACCAGTCCCGATGCTGTGATCCCCATCCCAACCGAAGCTATAGCTCCGGGATTTCTCTTATCGGATAATTTCCCGGCTAACGGCGACAGGAGAGTCATTGCTATTGGTTGAGAGATCATTATCAGACCCGCTGTCCGGGCATCAAGTCCTTTAAGGTATTGCAGATAAAGACTGATAAAAAAGCCTATTGCACTTGTTGCAGAATAATTTATAAGTGCCGCTATACCTGAGAAGGCAAAGATCCTGTTCCTCAGAATCAGGCGTATATCGAAGACCGGATTACTGATCCTGTTCTCAAAAAACAAAAAGACCACGGCCATCAGGATACCTGTCGCAATGCATACCCAGCCTAAAGAAGAAGGAAGCCTCGAAAACCCATACATGAAAGATGCAAGTGCTATTCCATATATGACTGATCCGCGCCAGTCAAATCTTTCACCAACTGCTTCTGCCCATTCCGTCTTGATTTTAGTCTGAATCAATACCACTGAAATAATTCCAAATGGGACAAGAAAAGCAAAAATGCTTCTCCATCCTAAATAGTGAGTTAAAAGGCCCCCGATTACAGGTCCGAGAGATAATCCGAGATATGTTGCCGTAATGTTTATGCCTATAGCTTTTCCCCTTTCACCCGGCTGAAAAACAGATGTGAGAATTGCCATGCTGGTACCAAAGATCATGGCGCTGGAAAAGCCCTGGAATATTCTGAGGATTATCAGGGAGGTGATACTGTGTGAAAAGACAATAAGAAAAGTCGATATGGTAAACAACACTATTCCGATTGTGAAAATCTTCTTTCTTCCGATTATATCACCAAGCCTCCCAAATGGTAATAGAAAAATAGCTGATGTCAGAATAAAACTACTGATTACCCAACCAAGATTTATTGCATTCGCATGAAGATCATTTCCAATTGAAGGCAAAGCAAGATTCACTGCTGAGGTTAGAAACGGGGTCAGAAAAGCAGCAAAAGTCGAAATAAGGAGCACAGATTTTTTAAAAGCTTTTTCTTCAGATATATCAACACTCATATTATTCCTTTTCTTTAGTATCAATAATTATCGTAACCGGACCATCATTGACAAGCTCAACCTGCATCATAGCACCGAATTCTCCTGTCCCCACCTCTTTGCCCATAAGCTGGGATAGTCTGCTTACAAACTTGTTATACAATGGTATTGCAATATCGGGGTGAGCGGCACGGATGTAAGATGGCCTGTTCCCTTTTTTTGTTTTTGCGTGAAGTGTAAACTGGCTTATTGCAAGGATATTTCCACCAATATCAAGAACCGAAAGGTTCATTATTTCATTACTGTCGTTAAATATCCGGAGCTGAACAATTTTACTGCATAGCCAGTCAATGTCAGTTACATCATCAGATTCTTCAATCCCCACCAGGACCAGCAAGCCTAAACCAATTTCAGATTTGATCTTTTTACTGATTGTAACAGATGCCCTGTTTACCCGTTGAATTACAGCTCTCATTGTATTCACTGTTATAGCGTTCAAATATATACAATCAATTTCAAAATTTTTTGAGTGATGATTTATATTATATTTGCGCTTCTTACGATTGCTCCATGGACTATTTTACAATTCTGGCTATCGCTCTGGGTTTGTCATTCGACACATTTGCCGTATCATTAACATATGGCGTTATCCGGAGTGGAATCCTGTTCAGACAGGCATCATGGATTGCTATTGTACTGGCATTATTCCAGGGTGGTCTTACTGTCGCAGGGTATTTTCTTGGTTCTATTATTTCAAATGCATTAAAAGCAACAGATCATTGGGTAGCTTTGGGTTTACTGGCTTTCCTTGGAATAAAAATGATTGTTGAAGGGCTGAAAAAAAACAAAGAAGAGACTAAGAATTTCAATAGTCCGATTGTTCTTTTAACTATAGCAATCGGTACCAGCATCGATGCATTTGCAGTTGGAATAAGCTTTGCTCTTCTGAATGTAAGGATCTGGGAGGCTGGAATCGTTATTGGTGCGGTTACTTTCATTGCATCAATGACAGCCATAAGAATAGGAAAATCTGCCGGAGAGAGGCTTGGAAATAAAGTTGAGATAATAGGGGGGCTTTTATTAATTGCAATTGGGCTTAAGATCTTTCTGGAGCATATATTGGCCTGATATTGCCACTACACTTAAAAGGGCGTATGTATATTAAAATGGAACCATCCTCCTTACTCTTTTATCAAAAACTGCCATTTCTGTAAATCCTATATATCTAAGCAATTCGTAGGCCTCATCGAAATACTGTCCGACACGTGACGGCATATGTGCATCAGAATTAACACATACAGGAACATTTTCTTCCCTGAATATATGAAGAAACTGACGATCGGGATAAAAATCAGCAAGCGGACGATTTCTTCCGTTTGTATTCACTTCAAACGCCACATTATGATTTTTCATGGTTTTAGCGAGTTCTCTGTAGAGTGGTGCGAGGTCAGAGGAAGGTTTATAGCCATATATTCTTATTAAATCGCAATGACCTATTATATCAAAAAGATCTGATGCAGAAGCTGTAATTACAGAATCAAAATACGATTCAAATAGTCTGTCCAGACTTTTTTCCTCATAAAATTCAGGGCCGGCATCTACAGTTTTTTCGCCCAGAAAATGTACTGAACCGATAATATAATCGAGGGGCAGAGAATTCAGGTAGGCAAAAATCTCTTTTTCTTTCCCCGCAAAAAAATCAACTTCCAGACCAATTTTAATTTTTATATTCTTAGTATTATTCCGAAGGTTTTCCAGGTGACTTATATAAGAAGAAATGTTTATCGGATTTACATTCCAGTCTTCAGTGTTTTTGAACAGAGAAAGATGTTCGGAAAAACCTATCTCACTGAGACCTGCAGTTTGTGCCGGAGCAATATAATCCCCGGGAACTGACCTTCCATCGCTGAAACTGGAATGCACATGGTAATCAGTTCTGTAGATCATCTCTTAAAAAAATTGATTTTTATTTTTATAGACTTTCAAATTAGGCCTAAATTTGGCAATAAAACAAATTGAAAATTGATAATGTGATCAGGAATTTGGTAAATTTGTGAAAAACAAAAAAAGTGAACGACAAGAAAAAGCCCTGCTCATGTGCCAGTTGTGATTTCCGGGATGTGGTATTCTCCTACCTTAATGATTCATCAGTTGAAGAGCTATGTGATCACAAAGAGGAACAGTTCTTTCGTAAAGGGGAGATAATAAATCATGAAGGCGAAAAAATCAGCAACTTTAAATATCTGAAAAGCGGTCTTGTTAAACTGTACAGAAGAACTACAAACGGTGATGAACAGGTAATAACAATTACCAGGCCATTTGAATTCGTAAGTAACATGAGTATTTTTTCGGAGGAAAAATATCAGTATTCTGTTTCTGCACTTGAAGATTCAGTTGTATGTATGGTAAAACTGGATTTCATAAAACAGCTGTTTTTAAAGAATGGTGGATTTGCTATGGGGCTTCTGACCAAGATCTCCAGGATAAACGATAAGATAATTTCCCAGACCCTGGATATCAGGCAAAAAAACCTTATCGGCAGAGTGGCATTTGTTTTGCTTTACTTTACTAATGAGATATATAAATCAAGGGTCTTTGATCTGCCTGTTTCCAGGAAAGAGATTGCAGATTACATAGGCATGAGCACTGCAAACGTTATCAGGACGTTGTCTGATTTCAAAAAAGAAGGGATAATCAGAGTCTTCGGGAAGACTATCGAGGTGGTTGATGTAGCAAAACTTGAAATTATTTCCAGGCACGGCTGACCAACAAAATTTCTATCCCCTGATTACATTGTTAAGCGCATCTTCCAGCGTATTAAAACGGAACCTGTACCCATTATTTATTATTTTTTCAGACGATACACGGCTTCCTTTCAGGATAACATCCGACATATCTCCAAGAGCAGCTCTTATAATAAAATCCGGTACAGAAAATAGAACCGGGACTTTCATAACTTTTGCAAGAACATGAATGAAGTCCTTATTTGTTACATGTTGTGGTGCAACAGCATTGTAGGGTCCCCTGATTTCGGAATCCTCTATTGCTTTGAGATATATATTACACAAGTCATTTATATGAATCCAGGGCATATACTGGTGTCCGTTACCGGTTTGAATTAAGAACCCAAATTTCCCGGGTTTCATTAGCTTTGACAACGCGCTGTCGCTTTTTTCAAGAACAACTGCGGTTCTGACTTTTACAGTGCGTATGCCTGAGCTTTCAAAAAGGCCAGCTGCTTCTTCCCATACCTTGCATGTATCGCCAAGAAAATCTGTTGAAGGGACATCATTTTCCCTAAAGATTTTATCAGATGTTACGGAGCCATATATACCTGTTGCAGAAGCAGAAATAAAAGCTTTTAACCGTATTCCTTTCTCAAGAACCACATCGTGGAGAAACCTTGTCGAATCCACCCGGCTTTTTCTTATTTCCTCTTTTCTTATTTTTGTCCATCGTTTTTCTCCGATATTTGCGCCGGCAAGATTTATTACAAAATCAATTCCTTCAAAAGCCTCAGGATCAATAATTCTCTTTTCAGGATCCCATATGAAAATTCTTGCTCTTTCTCCTTTTCCGGCATTTCTTGAAAGAATCGACACATTATAACCCGCCGCCAAAAGGGATGTTGTAAGATATCTTCCTATGAGACCACTACCGCCGGAAATCAAAACCGATGAGTTCTTATGTAAATTTGTACTGGTTTGATTTTCCGGCATAACAACGGTTTTTGGAATAATAGTAAAAAGTTTTACTTTAGAGGTCTTAAATTTACTAAAAATGGAACCAAATAAAAAGCAAAAGATCATGGCAACTCATAAAACAACTAAGGGGATAATAGCTATTCTGACCGGTGGTGGAGATGTCCCCGGACTTAACCCGGCAATTCGTGCAGTCACTATCCGGGCAAACAGGGAAGGATATAAAGTAATCGGACTCCGAAGGGGCTGGGCAGGTATCTCTGAATTAATAAGAGACGCAAAGGCAGACAACAGCAACAATTTTCAGATCCTTACTGATGATATAGTTAATAAGGCTGGCCGGACCGGAGGGACTTTCCTTCATACTTCGAGAACAAGGCCGAGCCATATGTCCAAGACAAGTGTACCTGAACATCTGCAAAGCACATATAATGCTGAATATAATGACATTACTCCTGAGATTATCAAGAATCTTGAATGGCTTGGCGTTGATTATCTTATTCCGATAGGTGGCGATGATACATTGAGTTATGGTGTTCATCTTTACAAAAAAGGGGTAAATGTTGTTGCTATTCCTAAAACGATGGACAATGATGTTCCCGGAACCGATTACTGTATTGGCTTCAGCACCTGTATTTCGCGAACTATTCAGATGACAAACAGCCTGAGAACATCTGCGGGGTCACACGAAAGACTTTTAGTTCTTGAAGTATTCGGAAGGTACGCCGGATTTACAGCCATGCTTCCTACTCTGGCAGGTGCTGCTAACAGGTGTGTTATACCTGAATATGAGTTTGATATAGATCAACTCACAAAACTTCTTGTAGAAGACAGAAATCAAAACCCAAGTAAATATTCAGTAGTTCTGATATCAGAAGGAGCTATGTTTAAAGGAGGTGAGATGATTTTCTCTGACAGTGAAAAGGATGCTTATGGCCATGCAAAACTCGGAGGGATAGGCGATATGGTATCAGTAAAATTAAAAGAACTTTCACCAAAATATAATCATGGGAAAACAATTAATGTAATTTACCAGAAACTTGGCTACATGGTACGGGGAGGAGATCCCGATGCTCTTGATTCCATTGTTCCTATGGCCTACGGGAATCTTGCCCTGGATCTTGTTCTTAAAGGGGTACATGGAAGGATTGTTGTCCTGAAGAACGGAAGATACGATAATCTGCCTATTGACGTGGTTACATCATCTAAAAAAATAGTGAGACTATCAGATTACAATACTGAAAGATTAAGACCTTACTACCATAGTTTTGAGATGAAACCATTCCTGCTGATGGCATCAGATAATTAGAGGGATTTAAAATTGTCATAAGTATAATGAAGAGGCTGTCTGAGAAAGGCAGCCTTCTCTTTTATCTCCATTTGTTTCATATTACTTATGTTTTAAGAACCCATCCCTCAACCCCTTCTGACAGGTCTAAGGGAAAGGGTTAAGAAAAAAGCGCAAAAATTCCTTACTTTTGTCCCAAATAAATTTCTATTGGAAAAAGGAGTCGTATTAAAATCAACTGGCAGCAGGTACCGGGTTCTCTGTGATGATGGGAGAATAATAAATTGTTCCATAAAAGGAAAACTCAGGATTAAAGAATTCCGTACAACAAATCCAGTTGCTGTTGGAGATAATATCTTATTCGAAATAGAAAAAAAAACTAATTCAGGTATTATAACAGAAGTACTTGACAGGCGGAATTATATTTTAAGAAAATCTTCAAATCTCTCGAGACATTCCCAGATACTTGCTGCCAATATTGATCAGGTATTTCTCATGATTACAATTATTCTTCCTGAGACGGCTATAGAGTTTATAGACAGATTCCTGATCTCAGCAGAAGCATATAGAGTCCCCGCTAAGATCATTATCAATAAAACAGACCTGTACGGTGAGGATGAGTCAGCTAAAATGGAATACATTGAATCGATGTATAATAAAATCGGGTATGAATGCATAAGACTTTCCCTGAAAGAGCCCGCTAACCTGAAAATTCTCAAACATTTAATGAAAGGAAAGATCAGTTTGATCTCGGGCAATTCGGGTGTTGGAAAAACGACCCTGTTAAATGCTCTTAATCCTCTGCTCCACCTTAAAACCGCTGAAATATCAGATTATCATAAACAGGGGAAGCATATAACTACCTTTCCTGAAATGCATCTGATGCCTTTTGATGCATGTGTAATTGATACTCCTGGAATCAGAGGATTTGGTGTGGTTGATATGGAACGCAATGAGATTTACCATTTTTTCCGCGAGATATTCAGAATTTCAAAAGAGTGCAGGTTTAACAATTGTCTGCATCTTGATGAACCCGGATGTGCTGTGAGGACCGCAGTGGAAGAGGGAGAGATAGATTTTCTACGTTACAGAAGTTATCTCAATATCATGGATGGAGATAATGGCAGGTACAGGTAAATTGTAACTATTGCATTTATAAATTATCTTTATATACTTTAAAGGACAAACACATTATTCAGATGAGAAGGATCCTTATTCTTGTTTATTCCGCATTTTTGATAATAATGCTTTCTAACTATTTTTATTATAAAAACCTGTATAATAAGCAGATAAATTATATTGTTAAATTGCTTGACCGGCAGGTTCAGACCGTCGGGCTTTCAGTTGATAGTACCAATTACTGGTTTTCAAGCGATTTAAACCAGATTAGTTTTAAGGAGGACCTTAACCAGTTTTTTACAAATCCGGAAAATCAGCTCAGAGCAAAGGAAAGAATGAAACTTTTTTTCTCAAAGTATAATGATTTTGTGACAGGGATTAAGTTTTACGACAATAATAAGAATGAATTCACATTAAAAAAAGATAATGAAAATAACAGCGGTGAATGGCTTGAGCAACCTTTTATTCTTCATGCTCAGTCCGAAATATATGATATGGAAAAACTGGTTCAGCAAAACCAGAAATTTGATTTTTATTTGCCTGTCCTGAAAAATAATGAAACAATCGGCAACATTGTCGTAACAGTCGATTACAAACAATATTTTTATAAAATATTCTCGGAATTCAACCTAAAAGATTATCAATGGCAATGGGTCGTAAACAATTCGGGAGAAATAATTTACGACAATAATAAAAGCAAGATAGAATACTCCCAGCTAGATAAAATTACCAAAAGTCTTTCAGAAGGATCTGTCGGGAATATTATGCATAACGCCAGAATTAATGGTGAAAAGGTGGAAATTATTTCATCTTACTATTCTACACAAATTCTTCAGAGAGATCTTGGGCTGGTCTTTTCAGCACCAATTACTTTTTTTCAGAAATACCTTATCTGGAACTCTCTGTTTATTGTTATAGTGACACTTTTACTCATCCAGACAATTATTTATATTTTTTTACGATACATCAAGACCCAAAAAGCTGAAATGGAAGGGTTAAGAACATCGGAAAAAATGCTTTTCAAATTGATTGAAGAGATGCCGGTAGGAGTGATTGTTCATAATAAAAACAGGGAAATTCTTAAGGCGAATAAAGTCGCGGCAGGGCAATATTCTTATTTGAGTGAAACAGAGATGAAGGGCAAAATCTTTCCTGAATCATCCTTGCCGGGTGAAAGTGATTATTATTCAAAATACCTGGGAGGATCTTTCAATCCCGACCAGTTTGTAACTATAAAGAAAGAGATCGGAGAAATTGTTCTGTATAGAAACAGCATTCAGGTAATGTTCCTCGGTGAAGAAGCTACGATGGAGATCCTGATCGATGTTACTATGCTTGAATCTGCCAGAAAGCAGGAAGCGAAAGCAAATGAGGCAAAATCTGAGTTTCTTGCCAGGATGAGTTATGAACTACGAACTCCATTAAATGGGATTATTGGCATGACAGATGTTCTTAAAAAACATCAGCTTTCAGCAGAAGTAAAGAATTTGGTTGACCTTTTGCATCGTTCAACTGAAGTACTACTGAGCATAATTAATGACATCCTTGATTTTTCAAGAATTGAATCGGGGAAGATGATACTCGATGAGGTACCATTTAATTTAAGGGAAGAGATTAATTATTGTACGGATCTGGCGAGGACAAATATGGCCATAAATGACCTGACTTTGATTTGTACCGTTGACGATAATGTTCCGGAAAGCATAATAGGTGATCCTTTCAGACTCAGACAGGTACTTACAAACCTTATAAACCACTCAATCCAAAATACAGATAAGGGGGAAATACGCCTGAGGTGTATGTTAAAAAACAGCAAAGACGGGATAATAACTCTTGGCTTCGAGTTGCTCGATACAGGAAAAAGTTTTGACAAAGCCAGCCTTAAAAAAATCTTTGGCGATTTCGTAAATATTGAATCAAAGCTTGTCAGGGCCAGCGATGAAACAGGTTTCGGAACTATCCTTTCAAAACAGCTCGTAGAACTAATGGGAGGAGAACTGTCAGCCTCCAGTCCATCCGGATTATCAGGTGATTTGGGTACCAGGGTGTCTTTCACTTTGCTTACATACTCAAACGACAGACAAATTAAAGATCTTTCGTTAGACAGGATAAACTCATTTGACAAAATCAAAACACTGGTAATAACAGGAAATCAGAACAGGGATGAGGAGATTTTAGGTGCTTTACACATGCTGGGACTTACTGTTACAATCACAACTTACCAGAGATTAACGGTGAACCAGATCAGAACAAATATGAATTATCCTGATGAAAAATATAATCTGGTTATTGTATTTGACGATGAGGAGTTTAATGGATTTGAAGCCTCAAAGGAGATCTGGGAAAACAAACTATCGTCCAATTTTATTATGTTTATGATAAGCACAAATGACAAAAAAGGAAATTACCTTAAATGCATTACCCTGGGAATAGACTATTATCTTATAAAACCATTTGATATCAGCGAGTTGTTGAATACAATCAAGAATAGTTTTCCATTTATTGAGGACAAGACCTCGATATCCGAAATCGGAAATGTAAGAACCGATATTAATATATTGATAATTGAGGATAACAAAATGAATCAAAAAGTTATCGGAACAATGCTCAATAGTCTGGGTTATTCCTTCGATATTGCAGATGATGGTTATGCTGGTTTCCTGCATGCAAAAACCAAAAAATTTGATCTTATCTTCATGGATCTGTTTATGCCTGAGATGGATGGATTCGAATCTGCACAAAGAATCCTGAAAAATGACAAATCTGTTATAATTGTTGCCTTTACTGCTGATAATATGCCTAAAACAAAGAGGAAAGCCGAACTGTCGGGCATTAAAGATTTTATTTCCAAACCAGTCAGAATTGAGGAGCTCAAAAGACTTTTTGCCAGGTATTTTAAGAAATAGATTTTCTTAAAAATCCTTTGTGACCCTTAGTGATTACCTTTGAGACACTTTGTGGTAAAAAAATCCATTTAACCACTAAGGAACACTAAGTACTGCACTAAGTAACACAAAGGAATCATTTGCCTGAATAAATCATGACAGCACAAAAAATCAATATATTAAAGTTTCTGGAACTTTCAGAGATCACTCCAATAGCGGATGTCAGATCTCCTTCAGAGTTCAACTCCGGTCATATGCCCGGAGCTGTTAATATTCCTCTGTTTGATGATAGAGAAAGAGCTGCTGTCGGGACAAAATTTAAAAAAGAAGGACGATTACCTGCAATACTTGAGGGATTGAAATATACCGGACCCGAAATGTCATCTAAACTGGAGAATGCTCTGAAGATCACAAAAAACGGAAAACTTCTGGTTCATTGCTGGCGTGGTGGCATGAGATCTGAAGCAATGGCCTGGCTCTTTTCATTAGGGGGTATTGAGACCGAAGTATTAGAAGGGGGATATAAATCTTATCGTCATCATATTCTTGAAAGCCTTTCCATGAAAAGAAAAATGATAGTACTGGGAGGAATGACAGGAAGCAGTAAAACTCACATTCTTAGATATCTTAAGACAACCGGGCAACAGGTTGTTGATCTCGAGGGACTTGCAAATCATAAGGGCTCTGCTTTCGGAGCTCTCGGCCAGCCTGCTCAGCCATCTACGGAACAATTTGCCAATATTCTTTTCAACGACTGGAAGCAATTAAATGGTGAGCTTCCGGTTTGGATTGAAGATGAAAGCCGGAATATCGGATCCGTATTCATGCCGGACAGGTTTTATCTCAATATGCAGGAAACACCGGCTATTATTCTGATGATGGATGTTAAGACCCGGATTCCCCGTCTGTTAGAAGAGTACTCTGCTTATCCCCCGGAATCTCTTAACGCATCAATTTTAAAAATAAGTAAGCGGCTTGGAGGAGATAAAACCAGGGACGCAATAAACGCAGTTGAACAGGGTGATTATGCCAAAGCAATTGAAATAACTCTATACTATTACGATAAGGCTTATCAATTCGGATTAAAGAAAAAAAGCGTCAAAAATATCGCTTATGTTAACACCGATACCGATGATATTGAAGTTAATGCGTTAAAAGTACTGGAAGCAGCTGGAAGAATAAAATGAATAATAGTGAATGAATTCACCACCTCGTCATGACCTGGCGGTCATGACACCCCTCCTTTTTAAAGGAGTACCCCGAAGGGGGAAGGTGGTTGATTTATTACTCAACTTTTATTCTCTTTGGAATCGACCCACTTATAGACCTTATCGGATCTTCTCAGATAGTCCGGAGTTTTAATTGAACACAATTCTCCTTTAATTGCTTTCTCCGTCACTTCCAGATCGACACGAATATCATCGGCCATGTATTCAACAACTCCGGTTGTGGGACCCGTAATAAGGATTGTATCGCCTTTATTCAGGTCCCCGTTTTCGAGCTTGATTTCGGCGACATTAAGTTTTCTAAAATAATTAGTGATCTTACCGAGATAAACCTTTCTTTTTGTTGCGATTGAGCCATAATTTGTGTTCCATTCTCCCATTTTTTGGCCAAGATAATATCCATCCCAGAATCCCCTGTTAAAAACTGTTGAAAGTTGGGTCCGCCAGCCATCTGTTTTCTCTTTATTGTAGGTTCCGTTTTCAATGGCCTTTACGGCTTCATCATAGCACGAAGAAACTTCTCTGACATATTCTGCCGATCTGGCTCTTCCTTCAATCTTTAGAACTTTTACACCGGCATCAATGATTTTATCGAGAAAACCAATTGTACAAAGATCTTTGGGAGACATAATATATTCATTGTCAATCTCAATCTCATAACCTGATTCCATACTGGTAGCGATATAAGATTTACGGCAGGTCTGATAACATTCGCCCCTGTTTGCCGATTTATTATTTTCATGCAGGCTCAGGTAACATTTACCGGAGATGGCCATACATAGAGCACCATGAGCAAACATTTCAATTTTAATAAGATCTCCTTTCGGCCCTTTGATATGCTGTTCTCTTATGCAATTGTAAATATGTGCAACCTGATTAAGATTCAATTCGCGCGCCAATACTACGACATCGGCCCATTTTGCATAGAACTTCAATGCTTCAATATTCGTGATATTCAGTTGTGTTGAAAGATGAATTTCAATTCCTGCAGAAAAGGCATAATTGATCACAGATAAATCCGAAGCAATAACGGCAGTCATCCCGCTTTCAACTGCTACATCTATTATGCGGTGCATCTGTTCAATTTCATGATCATATACAACCACGTTAACAGTAAGATAGCTTTTAAGTCCGTTTTTTTTGCAGATTGCGACAATTTTCCGGAGATCTTCAATTGTGAAATTATTTGATGAGGCAGCCCTCATATTGAGTTGTTCCACTCCGAAATATACAGAATCGGCACCGCCCTGAATTGCTGCCATTAGCGATTCGTACGATCCCGCTGGGGCCATTATTTCAATATCATTTCTCTTCATAACGGGTTGCAAATATAGCAATTAGATTTTATTCTTATTCATCATAATCCGGATGCAGGAACCTTTGCCTACCTCCGAATGTCTGACAAAGATTTTCCCATTATGATACTCTTCAATAATTCTTTTTGCCAGTGAGAGACCCAAACCCCATCCTCTTTGTTTTGTTGTGAAACCGGGATTGAAAATTTTATTGAAAGCAGATTTTGGGATTCCTTTTCCCGTATCAGAAATGTCTATCAAAGTTTGTTTTTCTGTTTCTGTGATCCGTACAGTTATCTCACCGCTTCCCTCCATCGAGTCAACCGCATTTTTAAATACATTTTCAATGACCCATTCAAACAGGGCGGGATTTAAAGGAACAAAAATCTTTATATTACGATTGTAATCGATAATAATTTTAACTTTTGATGAAGTTCTTAATTTCAGATAATCAATAGTACGCGAAATTATTTCAATAATATTTTCACTCGCAAGTGCTGGTTTTGAGCCGATTCTTGAAAACCTTTCAGTTACTTTTTCAAGTCTTTCAACATCAAGAGATAGCTCTTTTGTAATTGAGATCTCGGGATGCTTTTGTTGTAAGATTTCTATCCATCCGGCAAGCGAAGAGGTTGGTGTACCAAGTTGATGAGCAGTTTCTTTCGACATTCCAACCCAAACCTGGTTCTGGTCGGCTTTTCGGGAAGAACGGAAAGCCAGGTAAGAAACAAGAATAAAAAAGATAATTATACCAAATTGTATGTACGGGTAATATCTCAGCATTGTAAGTATGATGCTGTCTTTATAATAAATGAGATTGTAATGGCCATTTTCAAGAGTTATTGTAATTGGCTGATTTTTCTCCTTTATTTTATTTAAGTTCTTTATCAGGTACTTTTTGTCCCCAATCCTTTCTGAACTGAAATTTCTTGCATCTATTATGTTATCCGACTCATCAGTCAGAATTACCGGAACAGTATTGTTATTGTCGATAATTAAAGAGAGAAATTCGACGTTCTGAGTTGTAGCAGGAAGTGATATCAGTTTAGTTGCTTCAGCCCACAACTCAACATTTTTTCTCTCCTCTTTCTTAAGCTTTCTCACAAGATTCTCAGTATAAATGAGCGAACCCATGCCGATCAATACCGCAAATAGAAGCAAGAAGAGCTTCCCGATGGTTTTATTTCGGAAAATATTCAATATGCTTGATTTTTAATTACTGATATTTTCATTTTTTTGTATCATTCTATCCTGTTATTTCTTTTAAAATATAATATCTGCTTCACTTTTTTTAACAAGCTAAGGATTGGATGGTGTCTTTACCGTATCACTATCTTCCCATTTAATTTTGAATCGTGATTTCTTCACTTCCGTTTTTTGTTTTACTGTCGAATCGTTCTTATACCATCCATACTCCTGGTTCAGAATAGTCTTTAGTGTCTGTCTTTCTTTTTTAATGTTATTCTTTACCTCGGTGCCTGCCGCTTTCATGTCATATCCAACTTTAGCTACTTCTCCCTTACCGATGATCTTCAATAACAGTGAGGTGCGACCAAGTCCATCGTCTTCCACAACACCGAATTCGGTAACATTGCTTTTATTTTTCTTTATTTTTTTACTCAGAATTTCCGATAGCAGTATTTTCACATGATATTCATAGTCATTATCAAAACTATGTTTTCCGTTTACTGACAGATCGGCTGCGGAAGAATTAACCTCCATCTGAGGAACATACAGGAAATTGTTTCTTATAAAAAAGTCATTATCAAGCTGTTCAAAACTTATATTTTCCAGCTCTGATAGTTCAATGAAAGAAGAGAGCTGTTTTACCGGATCAAAATTGATGAGTGCTCCGTTAACAAGGTGATATTTGCCTTCTGCTGTAAGGGTATTTATATGAAATTTCAAAGTGGAGTCCATAGGAAAAAGGAGTGACAACGAGCCGGAAAGAGTGCCCTTAATATTTTCAGCCTTAAGAAAACTCTGTCCGAAATTGTGGAAGGTTGTGAAGGCCTTATTTACATCAATGTTTGAGACATTAAAACTGCCTTTTGTGAGAAGAGATTTATTTATATTCTGAATGAAGAAACCATTACCAGATATGAATCCATCTAATGCATTCATCTTCAAAGATTTAAAAGTTAAAGTCCTTGGCTTGTAATTTAGGGTGCCTGTAATTTTAGCTGAAGAAAAAGTTTTATACGACAAACTATCAATCCTAAAATTAATGTCAAGAAAAAGATCTCCGGGCAGTGAAAAAGCTTTTTGTTTAGGAGCTGTTTTTCCTGAAGGCTGAGAATCGGGGAAGAATGCTTCGGGAATTAATCTATTGAACAAGACATCAGCAGTTGCTATCATCTTTACCGGCCTTCCGGAAAGCCATTCCGGCAGGTTTTTGAATTCCCCGTCAATTTTAATGTTTTGCCCTTTGTAAGTAAAAGCAAGATTTTTTGCGCGGATTGAATTTGAAATTAACAGATCCCCATTTACTTTACTGAAAAGAATTTTATTGTTTTGAAATCCTATTGTAAGTGAATTAAAAGTCACGCTTCCTTCAGGTTTGAGATTGATAATATCATTCAGCGATATTTTCATACTTGACCACAACCGGTTAACAAGCTTAAAATCAATGTCAGCTGATCCTTCAGCTTCAGAAATACTTTGCAGGTTGAAAAACTCCTTCAACTCTCCCGGAATTACCCTGCCTTTCAGAGAAAGGTCGATCACGGGATTGTTAAAATCTCTCAAGGTTAATGAGCTGGTATACTGCGAAGATCCAAGTTTTGCTTTGAAATCTGTTATTGAAACAGAGCAAGTTCCAAACCTGTTTTTAGATCCATTTGAAAAATGGCCCCCAAAGGACAGATCCTTAAGTATTAAGTCTGATTTTCCGTAAGCTACTCTGCCATTTTTGAGTTGCCAGCTAATTTCAACATGTGGATTGGATGTCCGGTTTAAAAGGCCCTTAATTTTACTATTGGCAAAAATTATCCCTGAAGGATCATAATCTGAAACTAATTTCAGATATTTTTCGGGCAGGTATTTGCGTATCAATGCAATATTCAGGTTATTACCTGTCAGAATAAGATCGAGGAGATTATCAGTGGAGACAAACCCTTCAATTCCCATAGAGTAATTATCAACATACAGAGTGCCTTTTCTGAACCTTATTCCACTTTTTGAACTAAGCAGATCCATATCAAGCTTCGCAGGGATGATCTTATCGGTGCTGAAATTAAAAAGCTGAAACCTTTTTATCAGGATCTCACTTCCTCCAGTGAAATCGATATTACTACCTGTAATCCTGCTTTTCAGCTTGCCTTTTTTTATTGGTCCCGATATTATAAGATGAGCCGACAAACTATTATAACAGGCATTGATATCCGTAATATCAATTCTTTTCAGGTCAATTAATGTTTCAACTCCGCTGACGGAGTTATTTTTTAAGTATACATTGTAGTTTACATGACCTGTTGTATCAGTAAAAAAATTCGCTTTCCCTAATCGGGCTCCAATCCTGTCAATAGTATAGATCCCTTTAATAATATCAGTTATTTTGAATTCAACCGAAACAAAACGGGCAGCAAGAAGAGTATCGGTGTTTATTCCCTTAAACGCACCCGAATTGAAATCGGGAGATGAATGAACCAGAACATCTTTCAATTCGAGAGAAGCTTTTGGGAATTTTCTCAAAAACGATAATTTGTAAGAACCGACATCGAGTTTTGTTGACAGATTTTTATTGAGTGATTTCAAAATAATAAATCCAACCTTATCCCTTAACAAGTATGAGGCTGAAAACAGGATTATTGAAACTGTGAGGATCAGTATTGCAAACAGTTTTACTATTTTCAGAAATAGTTTCATATTTAAAAAAGAAATAACACTCCTCCGATCGATCTGCCGGGGAGCAAAGTTAGTTCATTTGGTTTAAAAATGTTCTTTTATCAAGAAGGGTAAACTATATTACCCGGAATTTTGCCCCCATTGGGCTGTTGAAAAAGTCTTCTTTAACCACAAAGTACACAAAGAACACAAAGATAAAAACCTATATTTCAGCGCTTTGTGACCTTTGTTAAAATACTTTGTGACCTCTGTGGTTAATGGATTTCAACTTTTTCAACAGCCCCTTAATACTCGTATTTATAGGATAGTTTTTTTATGTCAGGGAATTAGTCCCCCTTTCGGGGGATCCCGCGTAGCGGGAGGGGGCAGCTCACTCCAAACTCTTTATTTTATGATTCTCAGGGACATCAGTTACTGTAAATAAATTGAATGTATTGTTTAAGATATTAATTAATAGAACTTTACCACTAAGAATAGCTCCGGTTTCAGTAATGATTTTAATGACTTCGTTTGCCATATATGTCCCGGTTATACCCGGAAGAACTCCGAGCAGACCAACCTGAGAAGGTAACGGATTTTTAAAATCCTTATTCTTTTCTTTTGGATTGAAGCATCTGTATGTAGGCCCCCCTTTATAATTAAAAACGGAAATTACTCCCTCATATTTATAAACTGCTCCATGTACCATGGGTTTCCCAAGAATCACGCAGGCATCATTGATGACATATCTTGAATCCGAATTATCTGTTGCATCAACAATCACATCGAATTTCCTTAAAATGTTGAGAGAATTTGTAGCATCACACCGAAGATTGAATAATTCTAAATCAACAAGGGGATTCAGGTGTCCGAGCAGGTTTTTGGCTATAATTGATTTGAGTTTACCAACGTCAGATGATCCATAGAGAACCTGTCTTTGAAGATTTGTTTCATCAACAATGTCAAATTCAGCAATTCCGATTTTCCCTATTCCTGCAGCTATGAGATATTGAAGAACAGGGCATCCCAGTCCTCCGGCGCCAATAACCAATACTTTTGCCTGTTTTAATTTTTCCTGACCTTTGAGCCCGATTTCAGGGATCATGATCTGTTTACCATAACGTCTTATTTCCCTCGGAGATAATATATCACCGTTCATAAATAATAAGTATGTGTACAGTACAAATATACACTTTACTTTACACCTCACCCTCAATAATGTAGGGACGCATTGCGATACGTCCCTTCAGGTATTTTATCAGAAATTTGCCTTGTTTATTTTGTCTTGTACACCCTTACCCAGTCGATTTCCATCGATGTTATTCCATTAATCGGCTTATCCAGTCCGCCTGAAAGAAGAACATACATAGGTTCCTGGGGGACATCTGTTGTCTGAGAGAAAACTGTAGTGTCGTTTATTTTCCATACCAGCTTGTCGGAGGTCCATTCGAGCGTATAAATGAAGTAGTCATTTGAATATCTCGATCCGATAGAAGTTTTTGATTTGTTTCCTTTGGTTGAGAAGTAATCGAACCAGACTTTCCCACCTGATGTCCTGCAAACGTCGAGATGGGGAGTGATTTTATCTGCCAGCATCCAGAATGCGCTTTTTGCATTCGGATCGCCGAGTTTGATTTTTGCAATGAAAACACCATACTTCTGTCTGAAACTGGCTCCGGAATTAATAAGTCCTGAAGTATAGCTGAACTCTTTTGTTGAAAAACCATTAGCGGTAGACCATACTTTGCCTGTGATCCGCTGGGGTTTTGTAGTGATTCTAAGTATACTGTTCCGGATTTCAAAATTTTCTTTTTCAGTATATGCCTGAAGATCCGATTCAACAGAGTACCGGTCTTTCAGTAACTTCACGCCCCAGTAATAGTTGGTCAGCCACTTCTTTGAATCAAGCTTTTCACTATCAAACTCATCACTGAAAGTCAATTCCCGGTTTTTCAAAATATCAAATTTGTTTGAGTCCTTAATTTTGAAATACCAGATAATATCCTGGTTCTTCTTCAGCTTATCGTACTCCTGAATCTCTTTGAACATTTCAGTTTTTTCAAATCGCTTCTTGTCGAGCAGGTATTCTTTTTTTTGTTTAAATTCCGGTGTGGCAACATACTCTTTCAGTTCATGATACCTTGCCAGCCGTGTAGAACCGTCTGTATTAAGAAAGTTTGCATACTCTTTTGAAGCTTTGAACTTATAAAATTCTTTTATTTCGAGACTTCCTTTGATCCTCTTATATTCAAGAAGTTTTTTATACTCTTCAGAATCTTTAAAAGTAATAGGCCTCATGTTTTTCTTAGCAAGGAATTCCGGAGATTTTATAAATGTAACAAGCTCTTCATATCTAAGTATAGCTTTGCTTTTTTTAATTTCTTCTTTAAGTTTAGATTTTAAAAATGACTTGATTTCAGGATCCTTTTTGAGAGATTTGTATTCATCAAATTTCCGGTATTCATCAGTGTCTTTGAAAGTGATCGGTCTCATCTTTTGCTTTTCTCTGAATCCGGGAGATTGTATGAATTTTTCAAGAGACTCAAATTCTGTGATTTTATTGGAGCCTTCCATCTCCTTGAATCTTTTAAGAGCATTACCCGATGTGGTTTTAAAATAGAGAACAATATCCCTGGCTTTTTGAAGGGATAAATACTCTTTCTCTTTTGTATATTCTTCAGAATTCTTATACTGAAGAGATTTGATTTCTTTGCATTTCTGTAAGAAATCGGAAGAATTTACCAATCCATTCAGCTCGTTGTATCTTGCCAGCACATCAGATTCCGAAAAAACATGGAGCTTCTCAAATTCAGTAATCAAAGCCTTTTCATTCTGCTCGATTTTAGAAGTTGATGGGATAATTCCCAGTAAAAGCTTGAGACTTGCCATTGTAAAATTGGTTTATATACAATTGATAAAGATAAAAAATCTTTCTATAATAATTGATCAGGATCATTCAAATTAATGCTTTTAAGGATTTGGAGGGTCATTGCAATAAAAAAAAGAATAAATTTCGGGTAATAAAACCAAATATTATGAGACGTATATTCTTTCTGTTTATCATCGCACCATTTTTCTATTCTTGCAGCATTAAACACACTATTAGCAACTCATTGCCTGAGAATCAGGATCCGCTTTTATTATCAGTTCTCTGGTATCAGAAATCTGCAGAAATGCAGGCATTGTATTATCAGGGATATAATATTGCAAAAACATCCCTGACTGAAAAACTGGCGAAATCTGACAACAGCCAACCCAAAGCGGTTATAATGGATATTGATGAAAACATTTTGGATAACAGCCCGGTTGAAGCTTTTCAGATTATTGAAAATGTTCCGTTTTCAGATTCATTGTGGTTAGCATGGGTGAAGAAGGCATGCGCCAGACCACTCCCCGGAGTATTGGATTTCGTAAAGTATGCGGAATCGAAAGGAGTAGAAATTTTCTATGTTACGAACCGTAAATCGCCTGAAGAATATAAACCGACATTGAATAATCTTCTCAAAATGGGTTTCCCGTTTGCAGACAGTATCCACATTGTACTTAAAACTGATGTAAGTTCAAAGGAGGTCAGACGTAAGAATATTTCAGAAAAATATGATGTTTTACTATTCGTCGGAGACAATCTTGCTGATTTTGATGTGGTTTTTGACAAAAGGGAAGATGATCTTGGATTTGGAGCAGTTAAGGAAAATATGAATAAATTCGGAGACAGGTTCATTCTTCTTCCGAATCCTATGTATGGCCCCTGGATTAATGCAGCTATAAAGAAGGCAGCTGGAAAATCAACAAGGGAAAAGATAATCAATTCATTACAATCCTTCTAGAATTTTTATATTTTTGCCCCATTACTAAAATCCGAAAAATGGCCCTGGTACATGAACTTGAAAATAGTGGGAACTGGTTATTTAAAAGAAGAAGCTGGCTTCCTTTGTTTATAATAGCTGCGGGTATTATAATTTTGTATCTGGGAAACAGGCAGGCAATTCTCTTCGATATGAGAGATGAGCTTATCTTCCTTGGAGTTAGTTTGTTTGGAGAGGTTATCAGAATATTGACAGTCGGGTTTGCTCCAAAAAACACTTCAGGGAGAAATACAGTAAACGGTCAAATTGCCGATGAACTAAATGTTACCGGCATCTATTCCATTTTGCGACATCCTCTTTACCTGGGAAATTTCTTCATGTGGCTCGGTCCGGTTTTGTTCCTGCGATCAATAGGGTTTACAATTGTATTTGGCCTTATTTACTGGCTTTATTATGAGCGAATTATGTTTGCTGAGGAACAATTTTTAAGAAAAAAATTCGGAGACATTTATGACAAATGGTCGGAAACCGTAAGTCCTTTTATCCCCTTAACCTTTAAATACATTCCATCAAAGCTTCACTTTTCGATAAAAAATGTTCTTAAGGGAGAATACAATAGTTTTGTCAACGTCTTTGTGATATTCACCCTTCTGGATCTTTTCAGAAATTATTTTCTGTCGGAAAGGATATATTTAACTGATATGTGGATCTATCTGTTTGTTGGAGCAGGTGTAATATGGTTAGCTGTAAGAACAATCCACAAACGTACACGGTGGCTGGAAGCCGAAGGGTCATAAACCCCCTCCGCCCTTCGGGCACTCCCCAAAGGGGGAGGAAAATTTCATTCTATCAGTATATTTTCTCCCCCTGCAAGGGGGAGTGCCCGAAGGGCGAGGGGGTATTAAAGTATCAGAATCCGTTTATCTTCTCGATCCCGTGAAAATCATTATATAATAAAGCAATGTTGCCAGTGATCCGAGTGCAGCAATCACATAGGTATATGCAGCCCACTTAAGTGCGTCCTGTGCTTTGTCGTGGTTCTGGTAGGAAGTTATACCTGCATTCGACAACCAGGCAAGAGCCCTCCGGCTTGCGTCTATTTCAACAGGAAGGGTAATAAAGCTGAAGAGTGTTGTCAGTGCGAAAAGAACTATGCCAACCAGTAATAACGCCGGGAAAGTACGTACCATCAGGATTCCAGCAAGTAATATCCATTGTACCCACTTTGAAGCAAAGCTGACGACCGGAACCAGATTTGATCTGAATCCAAGCCATGCATATGCTTTTGCATGCTGAACGGCATGACCGGTTTCATGTGCGGCTACAGCTGCAGAGGAGATAGACCTGCCTTCATAAACCTCCTTGCTTAGGTTTATTGTCTTATCAGCAGGATTATAGTGGTCAGTCAGCTGACCCTCAACGCTTTCGATTCTGACACCGGTAATTCCATTATCGCGGAGCATTCTTTCGGCCACCTCTCGGCCCGACATTCCGTTATCAAGCGGTATTTTCGAATATTTACTGAACTTCGATTTTAATGTCATGCTTACGATCCAGCTCAGGATCATAAATCCTATAAAAATTATCCAGATATTCATAATTTCATTTTCCTCCTAAATTTAAATTTATCTATAACAGCAAAATTTTTGCCAAATCCATTCTGACAGGTATAATTGGTCATTTTGTCATAAAAAACGGCTCAAAGGCAAAAAGGCCTCACGCCTCATGCCTGACACCTCACGCCATTTGTACCTTGCAACTAGTATGACAGTTATTATCTTTGTATCATGATCAAAGCCATCAATGCCATAATATCTTTTCTGCTATCTCTTCCTGTACTTTTTTACAGGTATTCAATTTCTCCTTTATTACGGCCTTCATGCCGGCATCTACCGACCTGTTCTCAATATATGCTGGATGCTTTGAAGATACATGGTCCGTTCACAGGTTTTATCATGGGAACCGGACGGATACTCAGATGCAGACCCGGAGGAACCCATGGTTATGATCCGGTTCCTCTCTTCAAATTCCGGAGGTACCGGCCGTTGTCAGAACTTTTCAATAGAAGAGAAAAGGGAAACAGACTGAAGAGGGGCAAAGTTTTCAGAACTTCAGTTCCTCCTTAAGATGCTTATAACCCGCCCGGCTCACAGGAAGCTTGTCATCCGAATGAAGTATTGCAATGTGGTTGTCCTTTCCGTAAGGTTCAATACGCTTTATCTCCTCAACTTTCACTATATATGACCTGTGAATTCTTACAAAGTCATCTTTCGGAAGATTTTCTTCATAGAATTTCATTGTTTGTTGTTTCAGAGCTTTACCGGATGAATGATAGATCATTACATAATCATCCTGCGCCTCAACATATCGGATCTTCTCAACCGGTATAAGATTGAGAGAATTTCCCTTGCGCACAACAATCCTGTTGACCGGAGAAGGTGTTTCAGTCTTTTTTACGAGGAGCTGACTTGCCGGCTCTTTATTGCCTGCCCCAGACCTTATTTTATCTATCGCTTTATTGACAGCATCCAGGAACCGTCGTTTTTGAAAAGGTTTCATAAGATAATCTACAGCATTAAGCTCAAAAGCTCTTATTGCAAACTGATCATAAGCTGTTGTAAAGATGATCTCGGGTTTCTCAGTCAGTACCTCAACAAGTTCAATCCCGGTAAGCCGGGGCATCTGGATATCAAGGAAAACAAGATCAGGTTTTAATAATGAAATAGATTTCAAACCCGAAAAGCCATCTGCACATTCCGCAACCACTTCTACAGAATCCACCTCATTTAAATAATGCTTAATTAGTTCCCGTGCTGGAGTTTCATCGTCAATTATTACTATTCTGATTTTTTCCATCGTATTTTTTTTCCCCTGAGAAGCTTAAAAAGTCCCCTGGTTTTCTTACCCCTAAAATTAAATATTAATTTCCAAATGACATTATAAATAATCTGTCGGGATGTAAAGGGTTACTGTGTAAATCCCGTTTTCTTTAGATGTTTTTATCGATGCCTTGTTGCCGTAAAACAATTCAAGCCTTCTTGTGACATTTAGCAGGCCGGTCCCGGTTCCTCTCTTTAATGACGGGGCAGGATCGTAATTATTGCTTATGGTTATTTCAAAGTATCCGTCAATAACCTTTGCCCATGTCAGTATCTTTACGCTTTCGGTACTTTCATAAACTCCATGTTTTACTGCATTCTCATAAAGTGGCTGTAACAGCATAACGGGAATTTTAAAATCGAGACAATTGGATTCGATAATCTCTTCTGTAGTAAGCTTATCTCCAAATCTTACTTTTTCGATATCAAGATATAATCGCAGGTTTTCAAGCTCATTCTGCAGGGAAACAGGTTGTTCGTCCTTTCTTGAAAGGGCATATCTCATGAATTCCGACAGCTTTACAACCATGTCCCTGGCTTTTTCCGGATTGGTTATGGTAAGTGAGCTTATCGAATTCAGGCTGTTGAAGAGAAAGTGGGGATTGATCTGTGACCGAAGCATTTTAAGTTCCGTCTCTTTTACAATGCTTTCCAGCTTTGCTTCTTTAGCATTCTTCTCGGATAGATTATTCAGGCTTTCAAATAGATAATATGTTAGAATAATGAGTCCGTAAATAAAAACCCCGGTTCCTACCCTGTACGGGAAAGTTGTATTCCAGTACGATTGATAATTGTTTTGTTCCGGAATCACACTTGTCATTATGAACTTTGTTATCAATATCCACAGGGTAACAGAAAGTGCTCCGCTTGCAACAAGGTTTGAGATCAAAGTTGTTGTCCGTGTTTCTCCTGAATTAAAAAACCTGAATGGATACCACAAAGAAAGGGCAATACCGGAATAAATTAACAGAGAGATCAGACTATCAATAATGCCAATATTCATAAAGCTTCCATAAACAAAATAAAAAAGCAGCGACTGGCCCAGCGCAAGGAAAAGCCAGACCAGCCACCACACAATCAGACGTACTCTGTTTCCAAGTACAGGATGTTTCATTTGTCAGTTGATTAATAGCTCTTTATTTCTCCTCCTCCAAATACTACAGCACCTTTTATCACCAGCTGTCTTGTAGTATCTACTGTTCTTCCCGGGAGCAATTTACGTGAATCACCAAACCCTCCCAAAACGGGAACTACCTCAATTTTGACATTCCAGTCATCAGGAACAATTATAGTAGCACCTCCAAAAACGCAGGCGATTTCAAGCTCAGATACTCCGGGTGCCAATTTTGCCTTTGTGAGGTCAATTTCACTTCCACCGAATATTGCCGTTACTTTTCCACCTCTGAAATTTTCTGAAACAATCTGACGTTCTCCTCCACTGAATACATGCACATAATCTATGTAATCATCACCTACTACCGGGCCTGTATTAACTGAATTCCAGCCTTTCCGTTTAGTAAATATGAAAATCACACCTATTATTATGAAGATAGAAGGCCAGAACATATCTACATTAAATGTTTGTCTGAAAATCTGAGGGAGTAGGAAAAATGCTCCAACAGCCATAACGATTATACCTGACGTTTTACTTCCTGAAGAGCCGAGAGTTATTACAAGACCTATTGTCACAAGCAGCATAGGCCAGCTGAATATGACATGATCAATAAAATCAGGGAAGAACCCGGTATTTCTCATTACAAGGAAAAGTCCCGCTAGTACAAGTATCACTCCTATAATTGCACGATTGTTCTGAAGGTGATGACCTTCATGTCTTAGCTGATGACGTTCGTCCCTGTCTTGACGACGCTCATCTTTGTAACTTTCATTTGTTTCCATAATCGTAAATTTACTGGTTTAATTTATTAATTTTCTTATTTCTTTTAAAAAGGGAAGACAATAGAAACGACAACCCTATTATAACTATTACTGCAGGCCAATAAAAGGTTCTGAAGGTCTCGGGAGTAATAAACGAAATGTGTTCCTGTAAAAACCATATTCCTCCTGCAATGAGTAATAAGCCCCCTGTGAATTGAAGGTTTAATAACAGTAAGACGCCAATGAAAATCATTGCTGTCTCCCAGGTGAAATAGCTGCTGAAACTCCCCAGCTTTAGCAGATCATTTGATGCGATGAGAAGCGCCACCCCAAGAACAATAAAAAATATTCCTATACTTACACGAGGATGATGTTCTCTGTCTCTGAAGTGAGAATAATCTCTGTGTCTCATAATTTTAAATATTAATCTATGTCAAAAATAATTCTTATAAAAACATAGACTAAGAGAAATTCGGTAAATGGCGTGTTTCTGCCGGTATTTGGTCTTTTATGACAATAAATGTTACTTTTTTGTTGATAATTTTTTTAATTGAAGAAGGATTCATATTTTTGCAAACCAAAATTTAAAGAGATGTCCGGATCGTTTGTCATACCTTTGAGCGGATTAAAAGAGGGGCACCACACTATTGATTTTGAGATTGATAAAGAGTTTTTTGAACAGATAGAGGAATCGGAAGTTAAGGAAGGCAGCCTTATTGCTAATATTGAGATGGATAAGAGATCTTCTCATCTGGATATGATAATAAGGGTTTCCGGAAGTGTTAGAATAAGCTGTGACAGGTGTCTGGAGATTTTTTCTCAACCTGTTAGCAGTGAGAACAGGTTACTTGTTAAATTTGGAGAAAAAATAGAGGATATTGATCCTGACATACTTTCAGTACCGACCGATGACTATAAATTGGATCTGCAACAGCAGATATATGAATTCATTATGCTGGCTCTGCCTATAAAAAGAGTGCATCCTGCAGATAAAAAGGGTAAAAGCACATGCGATCCGGTTATGTTAAAAAAACTGGAGGAGCTATTAATAATAGAGGAAAAAGAGAATGACCCGCGATGGGATGAATTGAAAAAACTAATGAACAATAATTAAATTAATTTAAAATGGCACATCCGAAACACAAACATTCCAAGACCAGAAGAGATAAGCGCAGGACACATTATAAGGCAACTGCGCCTACAGTGGCAAGCTGTTCAAATTGCGGATCTTCAGTTATGTATCACAGGGTATGTCCTGAGTGTGGCTTTTACAGAGGTAAGCTTGCTATTGAGAAGAAGGCAACTGCCTGATCTCGCTTAACTTAAAAAGTAGGATATGAAAATTGGCCTTGATGTCATGGGTGGTGATTTTGCACCTGATTCAATCATTGAAGGCGCTGTTGATTCCCTTCAGCATTTATCAGCTAATGAGAAGCTTGTTCTTATTGGTGATGAGGCTTCTATTCTAAGGAAACTTAGTGAAATGCAGGTTGAACCATCCATGTTCGAAATAGTTCATACTACACAGATCATTGAGATGGCAGATCATCCTGCAAAAGCGTTCTCACAGAAAAAAAACTCAAGCATAGCTGTCGGATATGGCATGCTGAAAAGCGGTGAACTGAATGGTTTTTGCAGTGCGGGAAATACCGGTGCAATGCTTGTAGGGGCAAGTTATACTGTAAATGTTATCCCGGGTGTTCTCAGACCGGCTCTTGCTGCCCTCCTGCCTTGTAGTGATAACCGTGATTCGGTTATCCTTGATGTTGGATTAAATCCCGATTGTAAACCTGATGTACTTCTGCAGTATGGAATACTGGGCAGTATTTATGCAAAGTATGTTCTGGGAACTGCTAATCCAACTATCGGGCTACTCAATATCGGCGAAGAAGAGACAAAAGGTACTCCTACCGTGAAAGCGGCATATGAATTAATGAAGGAGCACCCGGGTCTGAATTTTGTTGGAAATATTGAAGGAAATGCGCTATTTCGTGAAACGATGACTGACGTTATTGTATGTGATGGTTTTGTTGGAAATGTTATCCTTAAGATGGGAGAAGCATTTCATCATATATATAAAAGCCGGAATCTTAAGGACTCCTATTTTGATCGGCTTGACTGGGAAAATACCGGAGGAACGCCAATCATTGGTATAAATGCCAATGTTATGATAGGGCATGGAATTTCCAAACGGAAACCTGTGATGAACATGGTTCGTCAGGCCATCGGAGTGGTGCACGCTAATCTGGCACAAAAGATTAAAGAAGCAATATAGTTATGGAAAAAATACGGGCAGCCATTACAGGAATCAGTGCCTGGACGCCGGAATACAGGCTGACAAATCAGGAACTTTCGAAAATGGTTGATACCTCCGATGAATGGATCATGCAGAGAGTCGGAATTAGGGAAAGACGAATCCTTAAAGATGAGGGACTCGGAAGCTCTGATCTTGGTGAGCAGGCAGTACGGGGACTATTACTGAAAACAAATACGGCACCTGAGGAGGTCGACCTGTTGATTTGTGCTACAGCCACACCCGATATGCTATTCCCTGCTACAGCGAATATTATATCTGATAAATGCGGAATTAAAAATGCATTCAGCTTTGATCTTAATGCAGCCTGCTCCGGATTTCTTTTTGCTTTGCAGACCGGAGCCGCATACGTTGAAACCGGAAGATATAAAAAGGTTATAATTGTAGGCGCCGATAAAATGTCGTCGATTACCGATTACTCCGACCGTACAACCTGTCCGTTGTTTGGAGACGCAGCAGGAGCTGTTATGCTTGAACCAACCACTGAGGAATTCGGTATAATGGATTATATTTTTCACACCGACGGTTCAGGACGGAAATACCTGCATCTTAAAGCCGGAGGATCCTTAAAACCTGCTTCGCATGAAACAGTTGATGCAAAAGAGCACTTTATTTACCAGGAAGGACAGAGCGTTTTTAAATTTGCTGTTGTAAATATGGCTGATGTCGCAGCAGAGATTATGGAAAAGAACAATCTCAAATCTGAAGACATTGCATGGCTTGTTCCTCACCAGGCTAATCTTCGTATTATCGATGCTACAGGAAGAAGAATGGGACTTTCTCCGGAAAAGGTAATGATCAATATCGAGAATTACGGAAATACGACAAATGCTACAATTCCTTTGTGCATCTGGGAATATGAAAAAAAGCTTAAAAAAAGCGACATCCTGATACTTGCCGCATTCGGTGGCGGTTTTACCTGGGGCTCTGTCTACCTTAAGTGGGCGTATGACCCTAAATAATCCCTTATCACTTTATTTTTATCTGCAATAGTTTTTATATTTGTGAGTTATTAAGTATGTATATATAAACTCTAAAATATTATGGCAAAGTTCAATGAACCTGAGAACACTACTCTGAACCTTATAAGCAGTGGAACAGATATATTGGGTGATATCAAATCCAATGGTGATATTCGTATCGATGGATCTCTTACAGGGAATCTGAACACAAAGGGTAAGGTTGTTATTGGTACTACCGGAAAAGTTAAAGGAGAAGTTATTTGCAAGAACTCAGAAATATCCGGCATTATTGAAGGCAAAATTACTGTGGGGCAGTTACTTAATCTGAAAGCTTCTTCAAAAATTCATGGTGATATAGCTACTTCTAAACTATCTATTGAGCCCGGTGCAGTATTTTCAGGAAACTGCAAAATGAGTGATAACGAAACCAATGTCGGAGCAGGAATCCCTAAAGAAAAGGAACCCGAAAAACCCTCAAAATAAGGGAGTAGGAGACTTTACCAGGTATTCGGGTATTGCATTCCAGATGATAGGTATAATTCTTATTACAGTCTGGGGTGGAGTGAAACTTGATAAACTGACTGGTTGGCATACCCCTGTTTTTACAATAATCCTTTCGCTGCTTGGAGTATTTGCTGCAATTTATACAGCCGTGAAAGATTTTATAAAGTAACCCTTAGTTGAAACCTCTTCAGAAATATGTTTTCCTGCTTTTATTATTGAATGTTTTCATAGCAGTTTCAGTATATGTCATTGTTTCCATTTCAAACATCCATCTTGTATTCGGAGAGATTGTCATTCTCTCGCTCCTTTTTTCACTTATAGCCATAATAACCCTGATCATTTTTTTACGAGGACAAACCAAAGATCCTGAAAGTCAGACATTGCATAGCCTGGTCTCGATAAGCCTCAAGTTTCTGCTTGAGATGCTATTGGCTCTGGTATGGTTTATTGTTGCTAAAAAAACTTCTTTAGCCTCTGTTTTTATATTTTTTGTTATATATTTAACGCTCACTTTGTTTTCGGTTTTGATAATATTAAAAACGCTGAAGAACAAATCGTTATAAAACCATTACTGATTTGAAAACAAGAATATTATTTGGCTTTTTCTTCCTTTTACTCCTTATGGTAACTTCTGTCCCTGCATTTAGTCAGGAAGTTGAACAAAAAGAAGCTGTAAAAGAAAGATTCAAAGCTAACACTTATATTCTTGAGCATATTGCAGATTCACATGAGTGGCATATTGTCACTTTAAAAAATGGTAAGAGTATTGCTATATACCTGCCGGTAATTCTTATCAGTAAAGAATCAGGACTGAACATCTTTTCTTCAAGACGACTTGCATACGGCAAGGAATATAAAGGTTTTAAGCTTGAGGAAGAAGGTGAACTAAAAGGGAAAATTGTTTCGGTTAATTCTGAAGGAAAAATTGATGAAAAGAATCTGCCCCTTGATTTCTCTATGACAAAAACTGTAATCGGAATGTTATCAGCAGCGATTATCGGTCTCTTGCTTTTTCTTTCTCTCGCACGTTCTTATAAGAAAACCGGCATAAGTCATCCAAAGGGTATTCAGAGTTTCCTTGAACCTGTCGTACTCTTTGTCCGCGATGATATTGCCATCCCAAACCTTGGTGATAAATATGAAAAATATATGCCATATCTCTTAACGGTATTCTTTTTTATACTGATCAACAATATAATGGGACTGGTTCCATTTCCACCACCTTTCGGGGCCAATGTAACAGGCAACATAGCTTTAACGTTTGTTCTTGCTCTTTGCACTTTCCTTGTTACCCAGTTTAGTGGTAATAAAGCTTACTGGAAACATGTTTTTGCAACTCCGGGGGTGCCTTTCTGGCTTTTGCCAGTGATGATTCCTGTGGAAATTATAGGATTGTTCTCCAAACCATTTGCTCTTATGATCAGGTTATTTGCAAATATAACTGCAGGACACATCATTGTATTAAGCCTGATATGTCTAATATTTATTTTTGATTCACTGGCCCTTGCCCCTGTTTCAATATTCTTTGTGATTTTTATGAATTGCCTCGAACTTCTTGTGGCATTTCTTCAGGCATATATATTTACTTTGCTTTCAGCACTTTTTATTAGTATGGCTGTACAGGAACATCATTAGGATTTTTGTTTAACTTAATATTTGAATTATGACAGGTACATTAGCAGCAGTAGGAGCAGGTCTCGCAGTAATTGGCGCTGGACTTGGTATCGGTAGAATAGGCGGATCGGCAATGGATGCAATAGCCAGACAGCCCGAAGCATATTCAAAGATACAACTTGCTATGATCATTTCGGCTGCCCTTATTGAAGGAGCTGCTTTATTCGCAATTGTGGTTGCTCTTTTGTAGTAACTTAAAACTATGAAGCCTGCAACGGTTGGTTGCAGAGCTTCTTTTTATTTAAATCGTTAAAACCCCAGATATGATATTACTATCCAATAGTCTGACCACACCAGCAATCGGAACCATTTTCTGGTCAGCTCTCATCTTTGGTTTATTCTTCCTGATCCTTACAAAATTTGCCTGGAAACCAATCCTCAATGCAGTAAAAGCAAGGGATGAGATGATCAAAGGATCGCTTGAATCGGCTGAAAAGGCCAAGGCAGAAATGTTAAAGCTCCAGAGTGATAATGAAGCAATCCTTCGCAAAGCAAGAGAGGAACGGGAAAACATACTTAAGGAAGCAAGAGAGATACGCGACAAACTCATTTCCGAAGCCAAAGGTAAGGCTACAGAAGAGGCAGAAAAACTTATAGAGAAAGCAAGAATAGGAATTGAAGGTGAAAAGAGGAAAGCACTTTCAGAAATTCATGATCAGGTTGCAACTCTTTCAGTTGATATTGCCTCAAAATTGCTTGGTGAAAAACTTAAGCAATCCGGAGAACAGGAAAAACTGATTGATAATTACATTAAAGAAATAGATTTCAATAAGAATTAGGAAGAACAATCTCTAATGAACGATAGCAAAATATCAGTAAGGTATTCCAGAGCCTTATTTCAATCTGCACTCGAAAAAAAGATACTTGATAAAGTTAATCAGGATATGATTTTTATTTCAGAAATATGTAAGATTCCTGAAACAAAAGAGTTCCTTAACAACCCGATTATACCTCCCTCAAAAAAATCAGCCATTTTCCATAAGATGCTTGGCAATAACGTTGAAAAAATAACTCTATCCCTTATTGATCTTGCTGTGAAAAACGGGAGAGAAAGTTTTATTCCTGCGATCGCGAGAGTTTTCATGAGCGAGACAATGAAACATGCGGGAATTACAGAATCAGTTATTACGACTGCGATAAAAGTGGACACTAAAGTCAAAAAGCAGATTATCGATCTTATTACGGAAGTTTTCAAGACAAAAGTTAACCTTGAAGAAAAAATTGACACTGAAATAATTGGTGGTTTTATCCTTCGGATTGATGATAACTATATTGATGCCAGCATTAAGAGCAAGCTGCGTAAAATCAGAAAAGAGCTTACAGGAAGTATATTAACTTCTGAAAATTAAAATATTATTAACAAGGAATTTTAAGAATATATAAAATGGCAAATATTAAACCGGCAGAAGTTTCAAAAATTCTCAAGCAACAGCTGGAAGGGATACAAACCGGAGTTGAATTGGAAGAAGTTGGAACGGTACTTCAGGTAGGTGACGGTATCGCCCGGATATACGGACTTTCGAATGCTCAATCGAATGAACTGATTGAATTTGAAAATGGAATTGAAGCTATTGTTCTGAACCTCGAAGAAGATAATATCGGTGCGGTATTACTGGGTCCGACAGAAGAGATAAATGAAGGTGATATAGTTAAAAGAACCGGCAGGATCGCATCTCTGGGTGTGGGTGAGGGATTACTCGGAAGAGTAATTACGCCAACAGGTCAACCACTCGACGGTAAGGGCCCGATAAAAGGTGAGCTTTTTAATCTTCCTTTCGAGAGAAAGGCTCCGGGGGTTATTTTCCGCCAGCCGGTAAGACAACCGCTTCAGACAGGTATCAAAGCAATAGATGCCATGATACCAATAGGTCGTGGACAGAGAGAGCTGATTATCGGTGACAGACAGACGGGTAAAACAGCTATTGCCATTGATACTATTATTAATCAGCGCGGTAACTTTGAAAAGGGTAACCCGGTTTATTGCATCTATGTCGCAATAGGACAAAAAGGTTCGACTGTAGCCAATATTGCAGCAATACTTGAAGAACATAGCGCACTTGAATATACCGTTATAGTGCTTGCCACAGCCTCAGATCCTGCTGCTTCACAGTTCTATGCTCCTTTTGCCGGTGCTGCTATCGGAGAATTTTTCCGCGATACGGGCCGTGATGCCCTTATCATATATGATGACCTTTCAAAACAGGCAGTGTCATACAGGGAAGTTTCTCTTTTACTTCGTCGACCGCCAGGACGTGAGGCATACCCTGGTGATGTTTTTTATCTGCATTCAAGACTTCTGGAAAGAGCAGCGAAAATAATTGAATCAGATGAGGTTGCCCAAAAGATGAATGATATTCCCGAATCAATACGGCATCTTGTAAAGGGAGGAGGATCGCTTACTGCCCTGCCAATTATTGAAACTCAGGCCGGTGACGTTTCTGCATATATTCCTACTAACGTGATTTCTATTACCGACGGCCAGATATTCCTCGAATCGAGCCTTTTCAACTCCGGAGTACGACCTGCAATTAATGTCGGGATTTCAGTTTCGAGGGTAGGGGGTAATGCCCAGATAAAATCGATGAAGAAAATCGCCGGAACTCTGAAAGTTGATCAGGCCCAATACCGCGAACTTGAAGCATTCTCAAAGTTCGGTTCTGATCTTGATGCCACAACTCTGGCAATTCTGAATAAAGGTGCCAAAAACGTTCAAATACTTAAACAGGCACAATATGCTCCGATGCCTGTTGAAAAACAGGTTGCTATAATTTATTGCGGAACAATGGGCCTGTTAAAGGATGTCCCTGTAAACAAAGTAAAGAATTTCGAAATCGAGTTTCTTGAATTACTCGAACTTAAACACAGAGATATTCTCGATAATCTTCGTGAAGGTCTCCTTAATAATGATATTACAAGCGTTCTTGAAAAAGTTGCTTCTGATTTAGTTATAAAATACCGGGTACAATAATCAGGAGAACCTGAATAATAAAATTTAATGGCCAATTTAAAAGCAATAAGAATAAGGATCACTTCTGTTAAATCTACGAGACAGATTACTTCTGCTATGAAGATGGTGTCTGCTGCCAAATTACGCAAAGCCCAGGATAAGATTGTGAGGCTGAGACCCTATGCGAATAAATTGCACGATTTACTCGTTGATCTTTCGAATAGCCTTTCAGATTCAGAAGTTGAGAATGTCTTCGGAAGGGTATCGTCTCCTGAAAAAGTCCTTATTGTTGTAATCACTTCTAACAGAGGTCTCTGTGGGGCATTCAATGCAAATGTTATTAAGGAGGCCAGAAGAGTCATTTCTGAAAAATATTTAGACCAGTTCAAAGCAGGTAACCTTCAGCTTTTGACCATCGGGAAAAAGGGATTTGATCTTTTCAGAAAGCAGAAAATGACCATGCTTACGGAACAAAATAATCTTTTAAATGAGCTTTCGTTTGAGAATGTCTCTAAAGTGGCTGAACAGATTATGAACAGCTTTACATCATTGGAATTTGACAAAGTGGAACTGATATATAATCAGTTTAAAAACGCTGCAGTACAAAACCTTACTACTGAAGTATTTCTACCAGTCGATACTGTTCAATCAGGAAAAATCAAGACTACGCCTGTCGATTACATTTATGAGCCCGATAAAGAGAATATTATTAAAGAGCTAATACCAAAATCATTAAAGATTCAGTTTTATAAAGCAGTACTTGATTCATTTGTTGCAGAACATGGCGCCCGAATGACGGCAATGCATAAAGCAACTGACAATGCAACCGGTATGATCCGCGATCTGACACTTCAGTATAACAAAGCAAGGCAGGCTACAATAACAAACCAGATACTCGAAGTTGTAAGTGGCGCAGAAGCGCTTAGAGGTTAAAATTAATTGATTATCAGGTTGTAAAAAAATCAAAATGTACAATCAGTCTGATCTTAAAAAATTAGTCAATAAGGCTATTGTAAATCTTTCTTATAACGAGGAAGCAGAAAAGCTTAATGACCCGGTTAAGTATATTCTCTCAATCGGGGGGAAAAGATTAAGGCCCGTAATTTCGCTGATGGCATGTAATCTCTTTATTGACAAAATTGATGAAGCAATAATGCCTGCAACAGGGCTTGAGATATTTCATAATTTCACCCTGGTTCATGATGATATAATGGATCACGCACCTGTAAGAAGGAACTTACCTACTGTTCACAGTAAATGGGACATTAACCAGGCGGTTCTTTCAGGCGATGTTATGGCATTTATTGCAAATGAATGTTTTTTACAAACCCCTCCCGGTTGCTTATTAAAAGTATTCAAAGTATTTAATAAAGCAGCAATTGAAGTATGTGTTGGTCAGCAGCTTGATATCGATTATGAAAAAGCTGCAATAGTTACACATGAAGAGTACCTGCGTATGATTGAACTGAAAACCGCAGTACTTATTGCCGCTTCAGCTAAAATTGGTTCTATAATCGGTGGTGCTGATGAAAAAGAGACAGAGCTGCTCTATGAGTTTGGCAAAAACCTTGGTCTGGCATTTCAGATTCAGGATGACATGCTTGATATTTATGGAGATGCAAAAGTATTCGGCAAAACCCTGGGAGGAGATATTATTTCCAATAAAAAAACCTTCCTTCTGGTGAAGGCACTGGAAATAGCATCAATAGATCAGGCAAAACAGCTCCATGAACAATTTGCATTAAAAGAATTTGATCCGGAAATCAAGGTGAAAAAAGTAATTGATATATATAATCAGCTGAATATTAAAAGTATTACAGAGGATCTTGCTAATAATTATATTGACACTTCGCTGGAAATACTGGGAAAAATCGGAGCAGATAAGGAAAGAAAAACTGAACTTGCAAATATTGCAAGTTCGCTTATGGGACGAGATAATTAGTCTGTTATCATGCTCCCGTACATAATCGCTCTCTGCTTAATTTATAAAAATATTACGCAGGTTAAAACGCAAATATTATTAAATTTGTCTCTTCTGGAATACTTAAATAAATAAATAAAATATATGTTAAAGAATACCGGGAAAATCAGCCAGATCATTGGACCAGTGGTTGATGTTACTTTTGAAAAGCAAGGAATTGAAATGCCTGATATTTTTGATGCTCTTGAAATTAAAAGAGATGACGGCTCTCTTCTGGTAGTTGAATGTCAGCAACATATAGGCGAAAGAACGGTCAGGACAATCGCGATGGATTCAACTGATGGTCTTCGCAGGGGAATGGAGGTGGTAGCAACCGGATTACCAATAACAATGCCAATAGGAGAACAGATCAGGGGCAGGCTTATGAATGTGACCGGAGAGGCAATTGATGGTATAGGATACCTGGATAAGAAAGGTGGATACCCTATCCATCGGAAACCACCAAAATACGAAGATCTTTCAACAGAAAAAGAGGTATTGTACACAGGGATTAAAGTTATCGACCTCATCGAACCGTATTCAAAAGGTGGGAAGATTGGTCTCTTTGGTGGCGCAGGTGTCGGGAAAACAGTTGTTATCCTTGAACTGATAAATAATATTGCTAAAGCATACTCCGGATTATCTGTATTTGCTGGCGTCGGAGAACGAACAAGGGAGGGCAACGACCTTCTTCGCGACATGCTCGACGCAGGGGTAATAACATATGGCAAAAAGTTTCTTGAGAATATGAAATCGGGTGGTTGGGACCTTTCGACAGTCGATATGGATTCCCTTAAGGAATCAAAACTGGCCCTCGTGTTTGGCCAGATGAATGAACCTCCCGGAGCAAGAGCAAGAGTTGCCTTATCAGGTCTATCCGTAGCTGAGCATTTCAGGGATGGTGATGGGAAAAGCGGAGGAAGGGATATTTTATTCTTTATGGATAATGTCTTCAGGTTCACCCAGGCAGGTTCAGAGGTGTCAGCACTTCTTGGAAGGATGCCTTCAGCTGTAGGTTATCAGCCTACACTTGCTACTGAGATGGGTATAATGCAGGAGCGTATAACCTCAACCAAACATGGATCAATCACCTCAGTACAGGCAGTTTATGTACCTGCCGACGACCTTACTGACCCCGCTCCGGCAACAACTTTTGCCCACCTCGATGCTGTTACTGTTTTAAGCAGAAAAATATCTGAACTTGGAATTTATCCTGCTGTAGATCCACTCGATTCAACATCCAGGATACTCACTGCTGAGATCGTCGGAGAAGCTCACTACAATTGTGCACAAAGAGTAAAGGAATTGCTTCAGAGATATAATGAATTACAGGATATCATCGCTATTCTTGGAATGGACGAACTTTCAGAAGAAGATAAACTGGTTGTTCACAGGGCCAGACGGGTACAGAGATTCCTCTCACAACCATTCACTGTTGCTGAATCGTTTACAGGTATCAAAGGAGCGCTCGTTTCAATTGAAGATACAATTAAGGGATTCAATATGATCATGGATGGTAAGGTTGATCAGTATCCTGAGTCGGCATTCATGCTGGTAGGTACTATTGAAGATGCTATCGAGAAAGGAGAAAAAATTCTAGCTCAGTCAAAATAATCATTCTTTCGGTAAACATCTGTTTATTAATAAGATATAATGAAAATAGAGATTATCACTCCTGATAAAAAAATTTTTGAAGGGGAAATTGTATCGGTCAGGGTCCCTGGAAAGAAAGGCTCATTCCAGGTATTAAAGGACCACGCACCAATTATCTCTACACTCGAAAATGGTTCAGTCAGAATGGTTGATCTGGAGAACAAAGAGATAGTATATGAGATCAGTGGTGGGGTAATAGAAGTAAAGGCTAACAAAATTATTGTTCTGGCAGATTCTGTAAGATAAGGTATACTAAATGACACCTGATGAATTTCGCAAACATGCCCATGGATTAGTTGAATGGATGGCAGGTTATATGGAAAATGTTGAAAGCCTGCCTGTTAAATCATCAGTTAAGCCGGGTGATATTTTTGACAAGATTCCTGACGAACCCCCTTTACATTCAGAATCATTCGACTCCCTGATGAGGGATTTCAACGAAATTATAATGCCAGGTATAACTCACTGGCAGAATCCAAATTTTTTTGCATATTTCCCGGCAAACACTAGCCCTGCATCCATACTTGCTGAAATGCTTATCGCGACACTGGGTGCCCAATGTATGATATGGGAAACCTCCCCGGCAGCTGCAGAACTCGAAGAGAAAATGATGATCTGGCTGAGAGACCTGATCGGGCTTCCTTCAGGATTTGAAGGTGTAATACAGGATTCCGCCTCAACCGCCACACTCACAGCTATTCTGACAGCGCGGGAAAAAGCTACCGGTTTCACAGGTAACATTGAGGGCCTCAAAAAATCGGGGAACCTGAGAGTTTATTGTTCCGGACAGTCCCACTCATCTGTTGAAAAGGCTGTTAAAATAAGCGGAATTGGCAGTAAGAACCTGATTAAGATATCAGTGAGAGATGATTTTTCAATGGATCCTCAAAAGCTGAAAGAGGCCATTCAGCTTGACAAAAATAGTGGGCAGATCCCTTGCTGCGTGGTTGCAACATTAGGTACTACCGGAACGACTTCAATCGATCCATTAAGGGCTATTGGAGAGATCTGCCACGAAAATCATATATGGCTTCATGTTGATGCTGCAATGGCCGGCACTGCTCTTATTTTACCCGAATTTCAATGGATGCTGGATGGACGGGAATATATCGATAGTTTTGTTTTTAATCCTCATAAGTGGATGTTTACCAACTTTGATTGTACTGCCTATTTCATTAAGGATGCCGGGGTACTGATCAAAACTTTTGAGATCCTTCCGGAATATCTTAAAACAAGAACCAGGGGGAAAGTTAATGACTACCGCGATTGGGGTGTCCCTCTCGGAAGAAGATTCAGGGCATTAAAACTATGGAGTGTGATCAGAACTTACGGAGTTGAAGGACTACGCGATAAAGTAAGAACTCATATAAGTATTGGAGCGGAACTTGCCGGAATGATCTCAAAAGAGGTTGATTTTGAAATACTTGCTCCTGTAGTTATCAGTGTTGTTTGTTTCCGTTACATTCCTGCCGGATATAATGAAAACCAGATTAATGCTTTAAATGAAAAACTGAACCACCTGCTAAATGATTCAGGCAAACTGTATCTGAGTCACACAGTTCTAAACGGGAAATACACTCTTCGGATGGTTACGGCCCAGACAAATGTAACTATTGAACATGTTGAGAAAGCCTGGATTCTGATAAAGGAAACTGCCCGCAGTTTGAAATCCTGAAAGATTTACATCCGGCGCTTTCCGATAGTAAATCCAAATAAATCGATATTAAAAAGTATCTCTATTGAGGGTGATTCATTTATATTCTTCCATGCAGACTGTACTCCGCCGGAAATCATAAATGGGATCCGCAGAAGATGAAAATCTGCGAGTAATTCCATTCCGAATGATTTGAAAGATTTAATGTTCGAACTATTAGAAAGAGGAACAAGTCCATCGGGAGTACTTACATAAAGAGAATTGCCCGGCCCTGATGCATAATCATAAAATAGCCCTGTTCTGATCCTTTTAAGGTAAAGGAGACTTGCCAAATTAAAATCGGGGTATGCAAGAGGTAAAACATAATCAACGGAAAGTAACTGAATATCCTTTGGAAAAATATTCTTATAACCTCTTGGAAGAGATACATTGCTGCCATAAAAGTATTTTTCCAGTACCTGTTTCTCTTTTTGAAATCCTATTTTTATGCCATTGTTCGGGAGGAATCCGGGGAAGTAAAATGAAGTCATTAGAGAGATAGCCGATCCGTAAATTTTTTTGTCAAAGGGGGCAAAGGAGTAAATCAAATCAATGATCTGTGCCCATCTGGGATATATATCGCGAATTGCTGAATTATGATAGTTTGCAAAATAGAGCCTGGGCGATATAATTGTCTGACCATAATCATAAGCACCATCCTGTTTGACATAAATATAATCATTCTTGTAATTTGTTGAAAGAGAGGGACGCAAATACTCAGTGAATCTGCCGGAAGAGAACTGAAGAGGAAGATATACGGTATTTGAAAAACTTATTCCCGGCTGAATATGAGAAGGATTATTAACCTGTTCCAGTGATTTACTAATCTCCGGTATAGTACCATAATTGAGCTGCGATTCAAAGACCGGGTACCAGCCTTGCCAGGTTATCCTTGAATGAAAGACATGTCGTTTCTCTGCAGAATACTCATAACCAATCGTTGAGATAAGGGTACTTAAAGTATTCTGGGTCAAAATGGAAACTCCTGGTCTTATGGCTGTTGGATCAACTTTTATAGTTCCAAGATCTGCATAAAATGGCATCCAACTGTGAAATCTGAAAAGGTGTTGCCATTTTCTATAAGGTTCCGGTGTATAGATAACGGAACTATTATCAGCAGGTGAAGATGGTTTAGTTTCAAATCTGTTGATAAGGAAAGTAGAGGAACTAACTTTATTTGGAACTTCTCCTGAAGCTGATTCAATTGTTGTGCTGCAGATATTATTCCCCAGAGAAGTATAATCACCGAAAAGGATCTTTTTCCCGCTTATACAAAGATCAATTGTTCCATATTTTGAACGGGTCAATGATATTGTTCTTCTATCAGGAGTCCGGAGATAAAGATTATCAGTCCCCGATGAGGAGCTAATATAAAAGAGTGAATCATTTCTCAGGTAAGTAGATTGCAGATCATCCCGGGAAGCTTCAGTAAGAGTTACCCATTGCTGATTTACAAAGTTGTAAGACATAATTCCTTCACCGGCTGCCGACAGGAATATAACCGTAACTTTCTCTCCTCCTTCAGCCCATTGCGGCCTCTGGAGATAGACATTTAACGGAGCTTTGACAGACTGGATAACAGCTCCGGATTTGACATCAATCAGGACCAGACTATTAATGTTATTTATAGTGTTTTCGACTGCAGCTATTTTCTTCCCGTCGGGAGAAACAGATGCAGCAACGTATCTTGATTTTCGCGAAAGTTTGCTTACAATATTGGTTTTAATATCCATCATTTTAATTACCGAATATTCTCTGCATACCCACCTGGGATCCGACTGTATTTCGACCCAGACAATCTTGCCGCTGGCATATGAGATATACCACGGATATACCTGCCCGGGTATATGAATCCTTTTTTCTGTTTTTTTATCAGGATTAATCAATACAAATGATGCTGGGGCAGATAATGAGGTTTTTATGGCAATTATACTATCGGTACCTGCTAATACCGGAGAATAGTAATTAATATATTTCCCATGTTTGTCAGGATTTGCTGTTTCGTAAACAAGCGGATTATTTCTTGAAATATCATTTGTCCATAAAGTTTTAAGCGAGTCGTATGTCTCCTCCCAGAGAGATTTCTTTCTTAAATCTGCTGTTCGTGAAAGACTTATATTGACAGGGTTAAGAGTAAATGGTTGTTCAGCTGTATACTTCAGGACTTTATTCCATATCTGGGGATCCTTTTTGGCCAGGGCCCATGTAACCATTTGAAACCCCGATTGATAAATATCCGGTACAAAATCCCGATAAGAACCATTTAATATTTTATCATATTTATAAAATCTATTATTTTCGACTGTAAGAGCTTTAAGCTGTTTCTGGAATGACGGGCTTCGTCCTCTTCCGGATTCTGTCAAAACTGATTCGGCAAACACGGCATCACCTTCCAGTAACCACGCTGGAACAAGCGAAGAAACAATTCCGATGAACTGTTCACCGAAAAGAAAGGACATTCCTTTTGAAAAGTCGCGGTTTAATGATTCCATCTGAAAAACGTGAGCAAGTTCATGTATTGCCAGTTGTTGTTCAGGAGCAATCGGAATCGTGTTTTGTTCCGGAGTAGGGTATAATTCCATTCGCCGTGGAGCCCAGGCAACATAACCGTTAGATTGGATGGAATAATTATGTATAACGACAGGCAGACTGAACTTTTTTTCCGGAAAAAGTGAAAGTAGTTTTGAATAAGCTGCATCAAGGGTTTTTGCATATACGATTCCGCCTGAGTCGTATTTCTCGGGATAAATGACAGTGAACCTGCCGGTTTTTATCTGCTTCCATTTAAGAGATGACGGATCCTGACCGGTCTCATAATATTGTGCAGAGGCAGGCTGTACTGAAAACAAGATTGCCGTATATAAAAGAAGTAATGAATATTTCATTCAAAGAATTATTGAGTAAAAATAGCAAAATTAGTGAGTGATAATCTGTTGGCGATGATATGAAAAAAATAAGTATTTTCGTCATCGGAATTAATTGACGGATTTCTGCAAATAAAGTTAAAAAAGGAATGAAGAATTACAGGCTGATAAACAACATATCGGGGTGGGCTGTGTTTATTGTTGCAGCTATTACCTATCTGAAGACAATTGAACCAACCGCAAGTCTTTGGGACTGCGGTGAATTTATTGCTTCATGTTTTAAACTTGAAGTAGGGCACCCTCCCGGGAACCCAGTCTTTATGATCATGGGCAGGTTTTTCACTCTTTTTGCAGCAGGAGATGTTTCGAAAGTTTCGGTAATGGTCAATTCAATGTCAGCACTGGCCAGCGCGTTTACTATCCTGTTTCTTTTCTGGACTATTACCCACCTGGCAAGAAAAATTCTTTTGAAAGAAGAAAATAGCTATTCTACGGCAAGAATCATTGCAGTGATGGCTACCGGAATAGTTGGGGCGGTAGCTTATTCATTTACAGACTCATTCTGGTTTTCTGCAGTGGAGGGAGAGGTTTATGCCAGTTCAGCTTTTTTTACTGCTCTTGTTTTCTGGGCAATTCTCAAATGGGAAGATGTGGCCGAAGAAAAATATGCTGACAGATGGATAATCCTTATTGCTTTCCTTATGGGTCTCTCCATTGGGGTACATCTGCTTAACTTACTGACATTGCCAGGAATAGTTCTTGTTTATTATTTTAAGAAATTCGAATTTTCCTGGAAAGGATTTTTAATATCATTGGCGACCTCTATAGTACTCCTTTCGTTGCTGATGTACGGAATTATGCCGGGTGTTGTGACAATATCTTCAAAATTTGACTGGTTTTTTGTTAATACCCTTGGCCTTCCTTCAAACAGCGGCATGATTTTCCATGTAATCGTTGTTGCTATTCTGTTTATTTTTGCAGTTTATTTTTCATTTTCTTCTTCTGACAGAATTAAAATCAGGGTATTTTCAATAGCTGCACTTTTCTTTACAGGAATCTGGCTGATTTCCGGTTCCCCTGTTCTTAATGTATTGGTGCTTCTGGCAATATCCGGAGTAATCTGGTATATGGCAGGAAAGAGCAGAACCACACTAAATACATTACTGACTGCAATAATGGTTATTCTGATCGGATATTCTGCCAGTGCCGTCACTGTGATCAGGTCCTCAGCAGGTACTCCGCTGAATGAAAACAATCCATCAAATCCATTTAATCTTCTCTATTTTCTGAACAGAGAACAGTATGGTGAAAGGCCATTATTTAAAGGGCAATATTATAATGCGCCTGTGAAAGATTACAAAGACGGAAATGCTAAATACGCTCTTGAGAATGGGAAATACATCATAACAGGTCATAACCTTGAACGTATTTATGATCCGAGATTCGTTACTCTTTTTCCTAGAATGTGGAGCGATCAGACCGACCATCAGGAGGTTTATCAGGAATGGGGAAGAGTTAAAGGAACGCCAATACAGATTACTGACCAGTCGGGGGAGAAGAAAGTCCTTAAGAGACCAACTTTCAGAGAGAACCTTCGATTTATGCGTTCTTATCAGTTTGGTTATATGTATTTCAGATATTTCATGTGGAACTTCTCCGGGAAACAAAATGACACCCAGGGCACCGGAGGTGCCATAAATGGCAACTGGATCACAGGGATTAAATTTCTGGATGAACCAAGGTTAGGAACTTCCGATTTACCGGATGATATGAAAAACGATCCTTCGAGGAATAAATATTTTCTGTTACCATTTCTTCTGGGGATAGTTGGTATGTTTTATCATCTGAACCGCGATAACAAAAACTGGGGAATAGTCCTTTTGCTTTTTGTAATGACCGGAATAGCAATCGTACTCTATCTGAACCAATCTCCAAACCAGCCCAGGGAGCGAGACTATGCCTATGCCGGATCATTTTATTTTTTCTCCATATGGATAGGTCTTGGTGTACTTGCCCTTTTCGAAGGGCTGTCAAAACTTACTGGTGAAAAGATTGCTGCTCCTGTTGCCGGATTACTATGTTTTCTTGCGGTGCCTGTTGTAATGGGTGCAGAAAACTGGGACGATCATGACCGTTCAGGACGTTATCTTACACGCGATGTTGCTTTTGATTATCTAAACTCATGTGCACCTGATGCCATCCTGTTTACAAATGGTGATAACGACACTTTTCCTTTATGGTATGCCCAGGAGGTGGAAGGTAAGCGGACAGACATTCGTGTATGCAACCTTATGCTTCTTAATACCGACTGGTATATCAATCAGATGAAGTACAGGACTTATGGGTCCGCTCCCCTTCCGGTTACATTGCCGGTTAATAAGTATTATGACGGGATTAATAATCAGTTATTCATTGTGGAAAAAACAAAAGAACCGGTCGATATCTCAACGATAATTGATTTTGTTAAGAGCGATAATAAAGCAACAAAAGTACAGGTTTCCTCAACTGAAATCCTTGATATTATTCCTTCCCGGACAATCAGAATTCCTGTTGATAAAGCAAAAGTACTTGCTTCCGGAGCTGTTAAACAGGAAGATGCGGATAAGATTGTTCCATATATTGATATCAAACTTAAAGGAAATTCAATTCTTAAAAGTCAATTGATTGTTCTGGACATACTGGCACATAATAACTGGGAACGTCCAATTTATTTTGTTACCGGATATCAAAATGACGCTCTGGGACTTGAGGAATATTTTCAACTGGAAGGACTTGCTTACAGATTAGTACCGGTAAAATCACAAAATAAAAGCTGGCTTGATTACGGACGCATTGATACAGATATTTTGTACCAGAACATGGTTAAAAAATTTGTTTGGGGTGGTGCTAACAAGAAAGATGTAGATATTGATTATAACCATAAGCGCACAATTATCGTGGTTAAGGCCAGGTTGAATTATGCCAGGCTCGCAAAAGCTCTTTCTGTTGAAGGGAAAAATGAAAAAGCTCTCGAAACACTTAATTTTTGTATGGATGCTCTTCCTCTTAATAAAATTCCGTACGATCCCTATATGTCAGATATCATTGAAGCGTACTTCGCTGCAGGAGCTACAGAAAAAGCTGTTGAAATGACCAATGCATTCTGTGATTACTATTATAGGAGACTGGATTTCTTCCTTAAACAAAAACCGTTTATTGTAAACTCTGCAGAATTTGAGATTCAGACAGATATTCAATATACATCACGAGTCGCAAATGCGTGTTCAGCAAATGGTAAAAAAGAGATGGGGGAAGAAATTAACAAGAAGCTCGAAAGTTACTACACCAACTATTTTAAGATTTTGCAACCCTCAGGAAAGTGAGATAAACGGATCAGTAAGAATGAGGAACAGAAATATTTGTATTGAGGTATTTTTCGAGTAAGAAAAAGATTTTTTCCGGGTAAATGGGTTTCAATACATATTCATTGCACCCCGCGATATAAGCCTCTGTTTTTGCCTGTTCAGACGAATATGCGGTAATCATAATAACAGGGGTGTTTTTGCTTTCTTTCCGGAACGATCGTATACATTCGATTCCGTTAATAAGCGGAATAAGAAAATCCATGAAAACAATATCAATGTTTTTATTTTCCTTGGCTAAATAGTCGACAAACTCCTTGCCGTTATGAAAAATAGTTACATCAGCACCTGAATTTTTCAAAAGAGTTTCATAATATTTGATTGAGGGCAGATCGTCCTCTACAATAATTATATTCTTGCCGGAAAGTTCTAAGTTACTGATATTCAAAGTCATTTATGAGTTTTATTAGACTTGTATAAAATTACGATAAGAAAAGGATCTTGAGGCTGCATATTTTAGCAATTATTAACATTTTATCAACATTGTCTGAACAATGAAGCACAGAGATATTTGGTTTCTTAAATTAATTTGTGCAATTTCGTATTAATAAACCCTTGATATTATGTTAAGACAAATTTGCTCTATCAGAATTTCGATCCTTTCTCTGGGATTGATCTTGATGATCTCTAACGCCTTTGGCCAGGCTGGAATAAATAACGGAACAAGGGCTGTTTTTATTTTTGACGTAGCGAAGTATATTGACTATAGTGCAGGATTTACAGATTCATCTGTTTTCAGAATTGGTATTCTAGACAAGACCTCGGAATTGTTCTGGGAGATGGGCAACCTTGCAAAAACCAGAAAAACAATTCAGGATAAACCCGTTCAGTTAGTTGTTTTCAGAAGTGAGGATCAGATCCTTCATACCCAGTTATTATATATTAATAAAGCGAGTGGCTTTAATTTGAATAAAGTTAGAACTAAGCTGGAGGGACATCAGACTTTGTTATTAACAGAGGGATATGAATTCAGGGAATCAATGATAAATTTTATGGGGGTGGAAGGAGAGATGCCTAAATACAGTGTAAATGAAGACCTGATCAATAAAGCCGGAATGAAGGTGAATTCAAATATGATGTTTCAGGCTATAAAAACTAAGGAAGACTGGGAGAATCTCTTTGGTAAGGCCAGTGAAAAGATTGTAATACAAAGGGACACAATAAAGCAGCAATTGGAAATGATAACTGCTCAGAAGGCTGAAATTCTTCATCAGAAAGTTCTTCTTGACAGCCTCGACAAAGAGATAGTGACTAAGGAGAAAACTTTGACTGAGAAGCAAAAAGTACTTGACAGACAATTTGTTCAGATCAGTAAACAAAAGGGAGAAATTTCAGTTCAGAAAGAGACTATAGTTGTCCAACAGAAAGAGGTTCAGGTTCAAAAGGACACTCTTTCAAATCAGAAGGAAAAAATTTCAGTTCAGATGGCAAAGATTGATGGCCAGTTGAAAATGATTGGAGAGCAGGAAGGTAAAATAAAAGTTCAGCTTGAGGCAATCGAAAAACAAAAACTGGTTCTCTATTTTGTTCTGCTGGCTCTGCTTCTGGTGAGTTTCCTGGGCTATTATATTTACAGGGGCTACAAGATCAAGAAAGAGGCAAATATTAAACTTGAAGAGAAAAACAGAACCATCTCATTACAAAAGGATGAGATTGAAAAGCAAAGGGATCTTGCTGCTGCTCAAAGAGATCAGATCGGATATCAGAAAAGGCACATCGAAGACAGTATTATGTATGCCAAGAGAATACAGACTGCTCTGATTCCTTCTCTCGAACTTTTCAGTGATAAACTTGAACACTTTGTTATATATAAACCCCTGGCTATTGTAAGTGGCGATTTCTATTGGGTAAGTGCGCAGACCAATCCTCAGGTGATAATTTCAGCCGACTGTACCGGACATGGAGTTCCCGGCGCATTTATGAGTATGCTGGGAGTGACATTGCTTAACGAGATTGTTAATGGCAAGCATATTCTTATGCCCGATCAGATAATAGAAAATCTTCGCCAGGGAATCATAAAATCACTAAAACAGGTTGCAGATGAAGATAGTATTAAAGATGGAATGGATATTGCAGTCTGTGTTGTTGATTTTGAAAAGAATATTCTATGGTATGCCGGAGCAAATAATCCACTGTATCTGGTAAGGAACGGTGAGCTGACTCATTACAGGGCCGACAGAATGCCGGTAGCGATTCATTATAAGATGGAGCCATTCACATTGCATAAAATTGATCTTCAGAAGGGGGATGCATTCTATATTTTCTCAGATGGATATGCTGATCAGTTTGGTGGACCACAACAGAAAAAATTCATGTCGCTGCAATTAAGGGAAACACTTGTTGCAATGGCTGGGAAACCGATGCTTCTGCAAGGCGAACGGCTGAATGAAATATTTGAAGAGTGGCGTGGTGACAGCCCCCAGATTGACGATGTGACATTAATTGGGATCAGATATTAACTATCTGCAAATCCATTTGGTTGTAATGCCTAATAAAGTAGCATCAGGAGTAGCTTCAACACGAATTAATTCCGCATCGCAATATTCTGTTTCACTCCCGGATCTAATAAGTGTTCCGCCTGAATTATAATCATTCTGCGAGCAAACCTTACAATTTTTTGTACAAGTAGTAACTGATAATGCCATAAAAATAAAACCTGCAGCATACATTAATTTCCTTTTCATACAGATAATTTTAAAAACAAAGATACTAAAACTCTTTTCTTCATATATCAGAATCAGAACAAAATGGATATACTATAAAATATTTAGGGAGATTGATGCATCAACTTTCTAAAATAACAGTCATTTGAACAGGAATGAAAATAATTATAAATTACATAAAAAATTATCGTCATGGAAGATTCAAAAATGAAAAAACATGTAACCGTGGTAGCGGCGATACAAATAGGTTTCGCTATTATGGGTCTGATTGTCGCTGTTGCTGTATTCTTTGTAATGAGTTTTGCAAAGAGTCAGGTAGGGGGTGATGAGACGGCTGAAATTGTTCTTAGCTTTTTGGCAATCAGCCTGCCTGTACTGTTCGGGTTCTTATCAACACTCGGATTGGTTGGAGGTATAGGACTCCTGGCATTTAAACCATGGGCAAGATATCTTGTAATCGTGGTTAATGCACTTGGCTGCCTGAATATCCCGATAGGTACCCTGAAAGGAGTCTATTCCCTTTGGGTTTTATTACAGGATGATACGGTTAAACTATTCGAACCAAAATAAAATATTTTAAAAAATATTGATGTAGAGACGCCCAATTTGAGCGTCTCTACGTATTTTTGCCAGATAAATATTTTAATATTATGGCTGACGACAATAAGATAATTTTTTCAATGTTTAGAGTTGGAAAATCATTTCCGCCTCACAGACAGGTACTTAAAGATATTTCTCTCTCATTTTTCCTGGGAGCCAAGATCGGGATAATCGGTTTGAACGGTTCAGGAAAATCAACCCTTTTGAAGATTATTGCAGGCATGGAAAAGGAGTACCAGGGAGAGATTACTTTTCTTCCGGGGTATTCTGTAGGACATCTTTCACAGGATCCGTTGCTTGATGAAAACCGCAGTGTCAGAGAGATAGTTGAGGAGGGATTGAAGGAAACGATAGAGATTATAAAAGAGTTCGAAAAGATAAACAACAGCTTTGGTGAACCGGAAGTTTATGAAAATCCTGATAAGATGCAGCAACTTATGGACAGGCAGGCAGTTCTCCAGGAAAAAATTGATTATGCCGACGGCTGGAATATTGAACACAAGCTTGAACGTGCAATGGATGCCCTCCGATGTCCGGATAGTGATGCGAGAGTAAACGTACTTTCAGGAGGCGAACGCAGGAGAGTGGCTTTATGCCGATTACTTTTGCAGCAACCGGATATATTGTTGCTTGATGAACCAACCAACCACCTGGATGCCGAATCGGTCCAATGGCTTGAAACTACCTTGAAACAATATAATGGAACAGTAATTTGCATAACTCACGATCGCTATTTTCTTGATAATGTAGCCGGATGGATTCTGGAACTTGACAGAGGTGAAGGAATACCGTGGAAAGGAAACTATTCTTCATGGCTTGAACAGAAAGCAAAAAGACTTGAGTCGGAGGAGAAAGGAAATGTAAAAAGAAGGAAAATACTTGAACGTGAACTTGAATGGGTCAGGATGTCACCCAAAGCGCGACATGCCAAATCAAAAGCAAGGTTAGGGGCGTATGAAAACCTTCTTAACCAGGATGTCAAACAGAAGGAAGATAAACTTGAAATTTTTATACCTAACGGACCCAGGCTTGGAGATAAAGTAATTGAAGCCCGGTCAGTTTCAAAATCATTTGAAGATAAACTTCTGTTTGAAGGTCTTGAATTCAGCCTTCCGCCAAATGGAATTGTAGGTGTCATCGGCCCTAATGGAGCCGGAAAAACAACTCTTTTCAGAATGATAATGGGACAGGAAGAGGCATCAAATGGTACATTTAAAATAGGAGATACCGTGACTCTCGGATATGTTGATCAGGCACATGCTGCAATTGATCCGGTAAAAACTGTCTATGAAGTAATTTCCGGAGGCCAGAACGATGTAATGGTAGGAAACCGCCTGGTAAATGCAAGAGCTTATGTAGCCCGTTTTAACTTTACCGGAGCCGATCAGGAAAAGAAATGTGGTATTCTTTCAGGAGGAGAAAGAAACAGACTTCATCTTGCTCTGACATTGAAATCGGGAGCAAATGTTTTACTACTTGATGAACCAACAAACGATATTGATGTTAATACTCTGAGAGCACTCGAGGAAGGTCTTGAGAATTTTGCAGGATGTGCTGTCATAATTTCCCACGACAGGTGGTTCCTTGACAGGGTTACTACCCACATGCTGGCTTTCGAAGGCAATTCAAAAGTTGTCTGGTTCGAAGGTAATTACTCTGATTATGAGGAAAATTATAAAAAAAGAGTTAGCGATACAACCCCGGCCAGGATAAAATATAAGAAACTGGTATAGGGTAACGGCATAAAGGCGCAATGGCACAATGGCAAAACCTGCCTCAGATCATCCCTATCTACTTTCAGCACTGACAGGACCGGAATTGAGATTCGGTCTGTAATGCTTTCAGATGATAACCGATCGATGATTATATGCATTATACCTTTACCGGAAGAATAGTTGAAAGGGAATTATTAAATTTGTACTCTTATTAAACTTTTGGAACAGTTAATAATGAATCGTTAAGTATTAATGCTGATGAAAAAATCAATTATTTTCGCAATCTTTTTCACACTTGTCTATAGTTCCGAATCACGGGCAGTTGTAACCAGTGATTCTTTGAATGTTCCTGTATTTGGTAAAATTTATGTCTATAACAGGACAACCACACCTCAGAATGTAATAATAATGATTTCCGGTGACGGAGGTTGGAAATTTGGGGTTGTTGGTTTTTCTGAAACATTTTCTGATATGAATACCCTGGTAATCGGGGTTGATATACCTCGGTATTTTAAGAATCTCCGGCAAAGGACAGACGACTGCTATAATGTAGCAGCAGATTTTGTACAACTCGCCACCGTGGTGGAGAAGAAATACGATTTTCCTGATTATATACCGCCTGTAATTATGGGATATTCAAGCGGTGCGACACTTGTTTATGGAATATTATCGCAGGCCAGGCCAGGAACATTCATCGGAGGTATATCCATTGGTTTTTGTCCCGACATTGAACTTCCAAAGAAACTTTGTGAAACCAATGGCCTTACTGTAAAGGAGGATGTGCCGGGGAAACGATATATACTTCAGCCCGATGAAAAACTTGGAAACCCGTGGATAGTCCTTAACGGTAAATTGGATAGGATATGCAATTATCCGGATGTAGTGGATTTTATGAATAAAACAAAAGATGCGGAATTAATCACTTTACCTAAAGTTGGGCATGGTTTTGCCAAATGGAGTGATTTTATGCCACAATGGAAGGATGCCTTTAACAGGTTAATCGCAAAATATGAAAAAGATAAACCGCCAAAGATAGATATCGATAAGGTTAAAAACCTCCCGTTAATTATCACACTTTCCAAAACGCCTGACAGACAGGCTCCTGTGGCCCTGTTGATTTCCGGTGATGGCGGCTGGTATGGGTTTGAACAGTCAATTGCTGATAGTTTTGCCAAACAGGGAATTCCTACAATAGGTCTGGATTCAAAAAAATATTTCTGGCACCGTCGTACGCCGGAAGAGACCGCCTCAGATATCGCCAGAGCTCTGGATTTTTATGGTAAAGAATGGGGCAGAGAAAAGTTTGTTCTGATAGGTTATTCTCTTGGTGCTGAAATTGTTCCGTTTATTGTTACCAGGCTCCCGGAGGAGATAAAATCAAGGATCGAATCGGCGGTACTTTTATCTCCGGCCACAACTACCGATTTTGAGATCCATATTTCAAATATGCTGGGAATGGGTAATAAGCAGAACACATATAATACCATCGATGAGATCGTTAAGATGCAGAGTGTTCCAACACTCTTAATTTTCGGAGACGGGGAGAAAACCCAGATACCGGAATTATTGAACGGAATTCCGGTAATAATCAGAAAAATACCGGGAGATCATCATTATAAATTTAACTTGCCGCTGATAATGCAGACTATGAAAGATAACAAAGCATTCTGAAAACTTTTCCATAAGAAGAAGTTGAATAAATGATAAGAAAAAACGCATCAGCATTTGTCAGGAACTTTTTTAAAGAAAAAGTCTTCATATTTCTAAATGAAAATGCGAAGATTATTACCCAATTTCTTTTTACTGCCCTTTTTATTATTCTGGCAGCATGGTTTACCTTTCATCAGAAACATGAACTCTTAACTGTCAGGAATATTCTTTCAGATGCAAATAAGTATTGGGTAACCGTTGGCCTGGGACTAGTTATTTTCTATATATTTATTCAGGGTGTGATGTACGTAACATCCTTTGCTTCAATTAATATACGATTGGGACTTTGGAATGCGATTATTCTTTTCCTCAAACGCAATTTCATCAGCGTTTTTCTTCCTGCAGGGGCAGTATCTTCACTTGCATTTTTCAGTAATGAAATAGAAAAAAAGGGGATTACCAGGACACAGATCTATTTTGCCTCTTCCATTTATGCCTTTGTTGGAATTCTTTCAGTAGTTATTGTGGCTATACCGGCCTTTCTGTTTGTTGTATCAGGAGGGAGCACGAGTATGGGAAAATGGTATGCCCTTACCGGAGTCATATTGATTCTCTTGTTGTTTGTTTTTGTTTATTATTCGCTTCTTAGAAAAGGCAAACTTTACTACTGGATTGTAAAAGTTTATCCTAAAGCGGAACTTTTCATTGAGGAACTGAAGAACAATAAAATAAACAGTAAACAATTTATTTATACTGTTTTAACCTCAATAGTGATTGAATTTGTGGGAATAGCCCATGTTTATATCTCTATGGTAGCGCTGAATTTTGCTCCATCGCTATCGACAGCAATAATCGCTTATATAGTTGTAGTAATATTTCTGATCATATCGCCATTTCTGAGAGGGCTGGGAGCAATTGAAGTTTCGATGGTTTATGTTCTTACTCAGTCAGGTCTAACGAATGCTGATTCTATAGCAATAACCCTGCTTTTCAGATTTTTCGAATTCTGGCTACCGCTTTTTACCGGTGTAGTAAGTTTCATGTTAAAGATTGATAAGTTGATAATGAGGATCTTTCCGGCAGTTTTGATCTTTGCTCTCGGCATAGTAAACATTATTTCAGTATTAACGCCTGCGCTTCCGGAAAGGATCAGCCTTTTGAAAGATTACCTCCTTGTTGATTTTGTCAGTTTTTCAAACAGCTTTGTATTTATTTCGGGTTTATTTCTGCTGGTAACGGCTGCTTTTATGTTAAGAGGATTACGAACAGCCTGGTGGTTCGCGTTAGGCCTGAGTGTTATTTCGGTTTTTGGCCATATTACCAAAGGTATTGATTATGAAGAGGCTACAATAGCGCTTCTGATCATTGGTTCATTGGTAGGAACACGAAAGCAGTATTATGTAAAAACGAATCCAAGATTGGGAACTGTGGGGTTGCAGACAGCAATGCTGAGTATAGCAGCCGTTATGCTTTATGGAGTTGTCGGTTTTTACTTTCTGGACAAGAGACATTTTCATATTGATTTTAATATTTTTCAGTCGTTCCGGTATACACTTCAGAACTTTTTTCTGATTGGCAGCAACGATCTGATCCCACGTGATTCATTTGCGCGTGATTTTATTTACCTGATCAAGATAAGCGGTTTTGCTTCAATATCATTTCTGGTCTATACTCTTGTAAGGCCATATGTTTCAAAAATTGCACATACAGAGGAGGAATTTGCGAGGGCAAAATCTCTGACACAACAATTTGGAAATTCTGCTCTCGACTTTTTCAAAACATATTCTGACAAATTTATTTTTGCACCACCTGAGATTAATGCATTTATCTCTTACCGGGTCAGTAGAAATTTTGCAGTAGTGCTTGAAGATCCTGTTGCGGAAAACAGGGAAGAGATGAAAAAATGTGTTATCTCATTCAGTAAATACTGTTATGAGAACGGGCTTAAAGAAATCTTTTACAGGGTGCCAAAAGAGAGTTTGCCTGTCTATCACGAATTGTCAAAGAAGAGTCTTTTCCTTGGTCAGGAAGGTGTAGTTGACCTCAATAGCTTCTCACTTGAAGGAGGAGAGAAAAAATCTATCAGAAATGCCCTCAATAAAATTAAAGAGCAGGGTTATACCACTCATGTTAATACTCCGCCCCTTCGTGACGGCCTGATCCAAAAACTGAAATCAGTAAGTGATGAATGGATGAAGCTTGCCGGGAGGGACGAAATAATCTTTTCACAGGGGATGTTTGTTGAAAAAGAGATAAAGGAACAAACGGTAATCACAATTGAAAACAGTGAAGAGAAAATTATTGCTTTTTTAAATATCATTCCGGATTATGTAAAAAATGAAGGCACTTATGATTTACTCAGGAAAACTGCGGATGCGCCAAATGGTATAATGGATTATATATTGGTAGAGCTGTTCAAACATTTCAAAGCCACCGGGGTACAATTTATTAATCTTGGTTTTGCCCCAATGTCAGGGCTTGATGATCCTCACAACTTCACAGAAAAATCGATGAAGTTTGCTTACGAAAAAATCCGTTCCTTTTCTCATTACAAAGGACAAAGAGACTATAAGGATAAATTTAATCCGAAATGGAACGATAAATTTCTGATCTATAGTAATGACTACGATCTTCTTCAGGTTCCGGGAGTATTAACAAAGGTGATCAAACCCTGAAAATCCATTTTCGGTTGTTTTGCGATAAATTGTATTTTATTGTCAATACCAGACAATACGAAAATAATTAACACATTTGTAGCAGGAGTTAATGACAATAAAATGAAGCAATTTATTACTCTTGTATGTCTGCAGTTTTGTATTTGGATCACTTCATATTCTCAAAGCTTTACAGATAGCAATCTTCCAATAGTATTAATTAATACTGATGCCGGAGGAGATATACCCGATTCCCCCAGGATACTTGCAACAATGAAAGTAATTTACAGGGGAGAAGGATTACGAAATTGGGTTACCGATCAGAATACCCCTGCATTTTTAAACTACGATGGTCGTATAAACATAGAAAGAAGGGGTTCGAGCTC